>Ga0209727_1001049_pt1 | contig 25271 bp, 39 predicted proteins | sample RifGroC1_FD_183995 | JGI IMG/M metagenome (GOLD analysis project Ga0209727, IMG submission 183995) | Groundwater microbial communities from Rifle, Colorado, USA - Groundwater C1 (SPAdes) (version 2) | ecosystem: Environmental > Aquatic > Deep subsurface > Groundwater | place: Rifle, Colorado...
AGGCGTGTTTGTCGCTCCACCCGCACCGAGAGAGGCCGTGTAGAAATCGTCAAGCTTTGCCGTGATCGTGTCGGTGCTATTGCCGAGCCACGCGTAAAAACCCGTCGAAAGGTCGTAGAGTGTATCAGACACAAGACCTAAAGAGTCCCGCGTCCCCGCCGCCCGGTACCGCCACGCCGACGCTGAGAATGGACTCAGGTTCCAGATACGGATAGATATGGTGTCCCCCCGCGCCCACTGCGAAGCTCCACCAGGCAGGTAGAGGGTGGAAATGATCGTTCGACCCGACCCTGTTTGACGATGAAAGCGTAGAGCGTTCGATCCGGTAGGAGCATACATCGCCCTGAAATTGTACCCGTTATTTCCAGAGCCATACGCCTTGCCCGGCATGGCGTTTATCAAGACCGGATCGGTGCCCGCCGTTCCGGTGGATAGGGAGTCCCATTTGATACGAAGTTCGGTATTCGACAGCATGAGCGAATCCCACGCCACCATGCCGAGTCCAGCGAATGACGGGTTGGACGATTTCGCCGCGCCACTTGAGGCCGTTAGGCCGTTGGTAATGCCGGTAATTGCCACCCATTTCTTTTGACCGGCGACTGCCCCGGTATAGGCGAAGTCATCCCGGACTTGGGCGATAAGGGATGCGGAGATGAACAGGACCGAAGCGGCCATTGTGAGTAGGCATTTCATTATTATTCCCTTTTCCGTTTGTAGACCTTAAGAATGGTTTGATCGACTTCTTCTCCGTTTGTCGAAAACTTCATAGAATCTGTGCCGACCTCAATCATGATGATATTGCCGATCGGCGCATAGCCCCCCACAACGACGTGCTGGATGTCGGTGGACCCCGCTTCCGGAATATACACGGTTGTCGATGGGAGTATGCCGGATGGGATGATGACGCTGAACATTGTCGTCGGACTTTTCGAGGTCTCAAATATCCGCTGTCCCGTTGTCGTTCCGACCTTGAGCGAATCATTCTGGCGGACAAACTCGCCAAGGGCGGGGGTGTACGACAAATTGGTCATTGTGAAATTGCTGAGACCAACACCGGCGGTGAATGTCTGCCCGGCGGTCCAGGTGTTTGCCGTACCGAAGAGATTGTAGGCGGTCGGCGTTCCAGATCCAGCGAACCGCGGGAAATATCCATTCGTACCGGAAAGCCCCAGATAATTCGCCCCATTGGAGTAGATCATGCTCCCAGCCGCCGGCGCAACGCTCGCCCCCGTTCCACCTTGCGTGATCGGGACGATGCCGGAAAAGGATATGATCCCCGCTGGACTGATTGAGAGGGGTGTTAATGCCGACGATACTAATACCCCGCTTACAGAAGGCAGCTGAATCCCCGCATTCGAGACAGAGGAAGCGTTTGGGATTAAGGAAACGGTGTAGAGGCCGCCAGATTGACGCATATACACCCCGCCGCCGTCCTGGATGTACACGCCACCGAATTCCGGCTGCGCCCAAACCCCGAGATTTTGCTTGAGGGCGATTTGGAGTTGGCCGATAATCGTCTGGACGGTGTTGAAGTTCGCCGTATCAAGATCGAGTTGTGAGAGGCCAGTGTATGTCGCGTCCCCGACCACGGTAATACTCCCCCCCGCACCCGCTCCGGCGGTGAGCCGCTTGCGACCGCCGGAAGTGTCAGCCACCAGAGTTTGCCCCGTTAATAAACCCGCGAGAGAGGCCGAGTCAATATACCATCCCGCGATATAGATGCCCTTCATATTGTAGATGGTATCGACCACGATTGTCCGATAAATGGGATTGCGCCGGTCGCGGGCAGAATATTGACATTCGGCTTTCTCCCCTCCGGGCCAGAAAATCGCGCAAACAATCCCGAGAGTCATCAGGGCTTTTTTCATGGCGTTCCCCCCCCTAAGCGTTTGGAATAGCGTGGTAATACACCGTTTCGCCATCGGTGACGGTCGAGGCCGTGAAACCCGACGCATCGGCCCCGGACACGATCACATTGAATCCGGTATCGGTCCAGGCTACGACGGTAAAGCTTCCGGTGATGGGTCCGGTGTCGAAGTTGATCCGCGTTCCGGCGATGTTGCAGACACCAGAACCGCTGCGGATGTTGGACGCGCTCAACGGGCTCACCGAGGCTCCGGTGTGGGTGGATTTCTTCAGGTCCGTCTTACCGGCTAAGTTTATTAGGTCGGCGATTTCCTGATACACGCTATTCAATCGTGCCATCTTTTCGGTATCCGTCAAGGCGTTGAACGTGGTCCCGGCCTCCAAGGCCAGATCGGTATTCAGGATGTTCGAAAGTGAGGGCATAAGCGTCCTCCCCCCCCTATCTCAGCGTGAGAATTCGGTAAACGGCCGTTGAACTCGCCGTCTTCGTTCTCAGGTATGAGCGCTGGATTACATAGGGCAGCGTCCTGGTCGAACTGACCGGCACGGTGAAGTAGGTTCCGGCTACCGTATCGTCTTCGAACGCCACCAAGAGCGGTATTGTGGCTGAGGTATTGGTGATCTCGATATGCTTGGCGAGGTTCTTTCCGCCGATGGCGACGCTATCCCATGTGACGGTTGCCGTATCGCTAAATTCGCGGGCTTCGAAGATTGAAACGATTTGCGAGTGGGCGACACTTGAGAGTCCGCACACCAGGAAGAGGGAGAGAATGAGAGTTTTCATTGTTGAATCAGATTCCTTATTTAAGTGGACACTTTGCCCGATGCTTCGGCCCTTTTGCGATCGGCGAGGTTTTCGGCTTCCTTTTTCTTGTTGCGCTCCAACTGGGCCTTGTTCTCGGCCTCCTTCTCCTTCTTCGATTTCTCCTCGGCCTTCGCGTTGAGCTCGTCGATGAGTTTGAAGACCTTTACCTGGTCATCACCGCTGAGACGGGTGATCTCATTGCCCATGACGCGGTTCACGAAATCACGTTTCCAGATGTATTTCTTCGGGTCGGCCTCGGTCTTCGGGGCGAGTTCGAAGATATGGGGAGAGGTTAGGAGCTGTGCGTCGGCCTCCTTGTCGGGGAGTTCACCATCAGGCGAGAAGACGACGAAAGCAGCGGCTCCCAGGGCTTCGACGGAGCCGATCTGGATGCGATAGGGAAGCTCAATCTTCGATTCCGGTTTGATGCGTAATGTTTTCATGAGAGTGGCAAGATCCTTCCTTGGAAAGTTTGGTTGATAAAGTCCCCCGGGCGGCCAAAGCGAATAGGGACGTATTCTCTTGCACCGTCCGGGGTTTAACGTTACATCATCCCCTACAAAAAGAGATGATTAGGTCTGCACCCAGGAACCCGCGATGCCTGAGCCAACGGCCCCGGCCTTGACGTAGGTGTCTGAGTTGGTCGTATCGACGAGCGTGGAACCGTTCGGCGATTTGGTGAAATCCGTGCTGGGAGCACCGGCGTTCCAGATTTCATGAATTTCACCCAACCCGTTCTGCGAGATGCGAAGACCCGAAACAGTGACGGGATAGCTAAATGCCGCCACCGGGTCGATCGCCACTTCCCGCGTTACGAGAATGAGGTTATTGTAGGTTGCCATGTTTCGTTGATCTCCTTTAGCGTTTGGGAAGTGTGAAAAACTGACGAACTTGCAGCCAGAGCTTGTTCGCACCGGTTAAGGTGTTCCCCGCTGCGCGGGCTGTGATCTTGACCGCCATGACATCGGACGCGGCGTACACGCTTCGAGGAAGTACGCGAGTCCCAAGTCCGGCGACTTTAACGGTGTCGTAGACGACATAGGAACTCAGACCGCTTCCCATGAAGTCCACGGCGACAGCAGGCTCCGCTTTAATGGAGTCGCCAGTTGCCGTTGCCCGCCATTCCAGGCGGACGGAATCGGGACGAACGCCGTTGAGCTGACCGGCATACGTTACCCCGGAATAGACGAGCGGTATATCCGTCACCGTCACCACCTCATCGTTGAGAATGGTGTTGTTCGCGGTAACGAGGTAGTCCACCGTCACGATCTGAGCCAACCCAGAGGCAATCAGGGCCAGCGTGAGTGCTGCGAGAAGAAGGATGCGTTTCATATGGTCTTCCGTCCTCCCTTACGCATAACTCAAGGCGTGCGGTGAATAGGTGACGCCCTCCAGCGACGACGTATTCTCGTAAAAATCGCCAGCCGTAAGGCCGGTAATCCCGAGAGTGTCATACGTCTCGTTGCGGACGATGGATTTTATCATGTCAATCGCCATCCCCTTGATCGCACCATAATCCTCTTCGTCGTCAATCAGGTCCATCTCTTCGCCGGTGCCAATCGAGAGCATCGACTGGCCGACGAGGATACAGACGGCCTTCGTGCCGGTGTCAAGGGCGTTGATCGTGTTGGCGGTGTAAAGACCCTGCGCCCTTTGACCCGCCGTCGGACGTGGGCCGTATTCCACCAACCCGGAGGTGATGAGAGGATCGGTCGTGTTGGTGTAGGCGTTCCAGAGCATCGAATCGACGTAGATCACCGCGTTGTCGATGATCGCCACCGCTCCGTTCCCTAAGGGGTGCTTCGACATCTCGGATAAGGTCAGGCTCTGCGCGTAGGCTATGAATTCCGCCGACGTGCGCAGCTGCAACCATGCCGAATCCTTCATCCAGATGGGATAGAATTCGTATCCGTCTTTGGTGACGAGGGGTTTGATGTTGGAGCGGTTCGCCTCGAAAACCAAGTTCCGGACGAATGCAACCGACATCTTATCCTCGGCGGTGTTGGTGAGACCGTCGATGGCTGTGGCGCAGGAGTTTTCATACCCGACAGTTCCGGGACGGCCTGCGGTATAGGCCACGCGGCCCGTACCAGCGACGATCATGTTGGGATGGGAGACGATTGCCTGACCCAACCCACCATTGACCACGGGGGCCACCACTTCACGCGAATAGCCGCCCAAGATTGCCGAGAGGATATTCGACGGCAGGAAATTCCTGTACCAGTCCATGAGCGAATTGGAGGCGCTCATTACGTCCTGCTTCGCCCACTGTTTGATCTTCTGACGGTTCATGCCGACCGGAGGGGCGACAGCCTTCCTCCATCGGTTGATCTTGACGGCCCTGAAGGTGAAGGCCATCGGTTCCTCCGAGCCCCGGAGTTGGGAGTCGCCGAATTTCGGCAACCCGGTGAGGATCGAGCGGACCGGGATGACCATGTCCGTTCGGCCCTGCTGAATGAAGGCATCGACGGCTTCGATTGGAGCGCTGGTCCATTTCGGGCCCATCGGTCCTGTCGATACCACTTCCTCGGCGGTGTTCTGACCGCCGGCGGCGAGGTAGTTTGGCGCGATCCAGCGGGCAAACCTGGAACCCTTGAACTGCTGACGCCGCATTTTCTCGGCGAGCAGCGTCCTGAGTTCCGCGTTGCTGGAAAGATTTAAGATTGTTGCTGGCATAGCTGAAAAATCTCCTTAATCGTTTTTTAGGCTTCCTATTCGGAAGCGAGTTCTTTGAGTCGTTGATCGAGTGCGTCGTCACCAGCTCCCCGTACGTTCTCGGGGTTGGTGAAGTCGATTTTGCCGGTCACGCCTGAGCGGTTCTTGGACCCCGGTAATGCGGCTTGGGAGACCGTATCGGTCGTCTTATCACGCATCTTCCTCAGATCTTCGGTGTGCTCGGTGCGGCCTTTGGCCCTCGCGCTTTCGGTTGCGCGATTCATCACCTCTTCGTGACGATTCAACCAGAAATAACGACGGACCGCCTCTTTGATTGGATAGTCGATCCCGAATTTCTGCTCACTGACCGCCTTATCTTGCAAGGCAGCGTCCACGACAGCCTTCATCTCGTCCTCGGTGTAGCCCAATCCCATTTCAGAGTTGATCTTCGTGAGGTAGGCCGTCCCTTCGGTCTTGGCCTCATCGGTAGCGGCGTACACACCCGCCAAGGCTTCGGCGTAACCGGTGGCTTCCTTTTCGAGTTTGGTCTGGACTTCGGAAATGGCGCTCTTCAAGGCCATGTAGAGCCCGTAATTCGCCTGCTTGAGGTCGGTGAGGGTGTCTTTGGTGATCGGGAATTCCACCCCGGCGTCTGCCAGGTCGCGGATCACGGGATGCTCGGAGAGTTCCATGTTGAACCGCTCCTTGGTCTCGTTCTTGATCCGCTGGATTTCCTCCGCGCTGAGGGTGGTTACGTCGCCTGTGGGTTTCACGGCTGCGGGAGTGAGCTTCGCCTTATCGGCTTCGGCCTTGCGCGTGAGTTCGGCGTCGAGCTTCTTGTAGACTTCTTCGACGCCCTTCCAATCACCGGAGGCTTTTGCCGCTTCGATCTTCTCGGTTAAGAGAAATTCGGGCAGGTTCAGCCGTTTGGTGATCTCCGCTACCCCTTTGGTGAGGTCGTCCGGGGTTTTGTATTTCCCGGCCAAGAGTAACGCTTGATCGCCTTCAGTACCGGTTGTGGTCGCGTCGTCCTTCTTTCCAGCGGGTTCCCCGATCGGGGCCGCTCCCCGGGTTCCCTTCTGCACATTCGGGTCCGCCCCGGTAGAGGCAGGAGTACCCGTGCTATCAGCAGGGCCAGGGGAAGAGATCGCATCACTATCCGGTATATCGGTGATCCTCTTGTCGAGGTCTTCGGTCTTGAGGTCCTTTAATTCATCCGGCATCTGGTTTTCCTTAAAAAAGCGTTCTGTAAAAAATGAAAAAGGGCCGGAAGGTGAATATCACCTTGCCGGCGAATCTCTCTTTCAGCCGTGCCCGGAGGAAGTAGTCTCTTGAGGGCTTGGAAGTTCAATCCTCATCCTTCATCTCCTTGAGTTTCCCGTCAAGTTCCTCGTCGGGCATATCCTTTGGGGCGTCGGATATTTTCTTGATGGAGCCGGAGGCGATCTGCAATTCGCAGTTGTAGCGACCCTTTGTGTATTGGTCTTCGCTCACGCCGACCACTTTCCCGGTGATGATATATTTTACCTTGTCGCCAAGCGAGAGTCCCTTGATCCCCTCCACGCTGTCGGAGTTGATGTGGGTGGTCGGCGTGGGTGTCTTATCTTTCGACGTCACCGGGCCCTGTTCAGCTTTTCCCATTCGAGGCTCCGTTCTTTTTCGCTGGTTCGGAGAGTTGCTTCACCTGCCTGGCTGCTCCGAGTTGGTCTGAGACTGCCTGCTGTTGCGCCTGCATCTGCTCGGCATTGACCGCCACGCCAATGCGCTGCTCTGCGAACGCGGCCAATTTCTTCGCTTCCGGTACGTCCATGTTGCGGAGGATCGCAGCTCCAACGGCCATGCCCATAACCGGATCAGCGCTGAAAAGTTCCGATACACCGGCCAAAGTTGCAACGGCCTCCTTGCGGGCGGTTTCACCAATCGCGGCAATGTCCGGCTTGAAATCGTACTCGCCTTTGGTAAGGTCGTTCATCACACCTTCAAGGGTCTCTCGATTCACCGCCAACCAGTACGGATCGCCTTCGTCATTAAAGAGCCTGAGTGTTCGCTCGAACGTCATAAACTTTTGGATCGAGGCGAAAGTGTAATCAAAAACGTTACACATGAACTCCTGCATATTGTCGAAGAAATGGGCCGTCATCACCTCCGAGGCGGCCCTGCGGGATTCGAATAATACGCCGGACTCCTTTGATGATTCCTGATAGCCCCGGGCGTTGGGGCTGATTGCCGATATATAATCACCCAAGTTCTTCCCCTCTTCGGCCAGGACCTGAAGGATGTTGAAGACACTCATATCGGGCTTGCGGGGTTCGGGTTTGAACCCACCTCTGATATTCCAGAACCGGATGACGCCACGGGCCCGGGATCTCCATGACGACATATCATCCGGGTCGATCGAACCCTTCGGCGCGTCGATGGGGGGATTCAAGGTGTCGCCGACCAGTTGAACGCTACTCATCATCCGCTGGTTATACATATCGACCGGGGCAATGAGCGAATCGAGGACGGACTGCGTTTTCAACACGTCGGGGTGGAAGTTGTAACACAACACCCATTTGATCGAATAGCCGTGGCCCTGGACCATGTAGGGCTGCTCTAAAATGAACTTGTCCTTGATGAGAGCCGGGCAGGCTACCGTGATATACTGCAATTCGGTGGAGTCGTCCTGTACAACCGCACCGGGGATTTTCTTCATCTCACTGACGATGTACGCTTCGTCCAAGTGTTTCTCTTCGGGGATTTCAATAACGTCGCGGGTCACTGGCGAGTAGACGTACTTTTTCGTGACGGTGCGGCGGTCGTGCCATTCGATGACGCGGTAGAGGCCCTCTTTCGCATCGACGAAGGGGGTTAGAAGTCCACTCTTACGACGGGCTTCCCTTTCGACGTTGAAGGGTGTTCCTACCGGGGTTCCGATGCGGTCAAACCACGCACGGGCTTTCTGGAAGACTGAAACGGTGGCGTTCTCGTAGAGTGAGGCTTCTTGCCTGATCTCTGAGATGAGTTCGGGGGTGAGATAGCGTTTATAGACCTGAATGATCTCGTCGGCGCTCATCATCGGAGAATAGGACACGAAACGGCAATCATCCTGATCGAGCTTTTTACAGTCAGGGTCGAACATCACCAGGAAGGGATCAATGCGCCCTGTGTACCACTTCCCCTCGGGATCTCTGCGGATGTCCCAATAATTCGAGACATATCCTACCTTGCCAACGGCAGCGTCAATACCGGCTCCGGCCATTTCGTTATAGCCGTCACAGTTGCCCATCGCCCAATCGTTCACCAGTGAGGTGATAAACTCCGAATCGTCCACGTCTTCACTTCGCACGGGGACGGCCTTGATCCTTGTGGTGTCCTTTTTGAGTTTACCTGCAAGATAGAGAATCGTCTGATTCGGGAGTTGGAATTCGAAGATAGGACGGCCTTCGGCCTTGAGTTCTTTGCGTACATCAGGGTCGAGCATATCGCCGATGGCGTAATTGTAGGATTTCACCTGAGCGTCGCGGAAATCGGACCAGCGGTTTTGAAGAGCGGTCCAGGCCGATGAGAGTTGCGCCACCCTGGAATCGGTATGGAGTTGGGGGTCGGTCATATCTGCAACGGTTTACACTGTACGTTTTTGATGGCGACAAACCAGACGGCATCACAAGGTAAAAACTCTCTTTTCTTCATCCCGTCATAGCGTTCCACCAGGTGCCCCCTGACTCCTTCGTGTTCAAAGGATTCGATGGCTTGGACTACTTCACCTGTTGAGCGGATTTGGTAGAGGGTGGTCATCATGCGATACGCCTATCCCCTTCCCACCTTGAACTCCGGGACTTCCGGGTTCTGCTTTTTCTTCAAGCGGTCCATCCATGTCCCCGGTTCAGGCATGGGTTTTGAATACCCGCGGGCGGCCATGATGCTATAACGGTCAGCGTCGAGGGCGTGCGCAACCACGTCGGGATTCTTGCCCTTGCCTAAGATGTCTTCCGGGTTCTTTTCGTCTGCGACACTGGCCGCGATTTCATCGAGGAAGGGTTCGTTGAATGTGTCGAAGTAGAAATACCGCCCCTGCTCCATCAAGTTTTTCATCGCCCACCAGCCGTTTACCCTGTCGGTCACGGCTTTTTCAAGGGAGAGTCCCTCCTTCTCGAACTGATCGCGGAATGTTTCTTCACTTGATTCGACGGCGAAGCGGTCTTTACGCGCCCATGCGTCCGTACCCGATACAATGACGTTCGGCATTCGCCCGGCGGTCCACTCGAAATTCTTGAGACGTTCGGCGATGGATTTGGCGTGGTCTCGGGAACTTTTTTCACGCTCGTAGTAGGTGAAGAGTTTGTAATGGTTTCCCTCGAAATCGACGGTGCGAAGCGTGAAGGCGCAGGGCGATGACCAGCCCGGATCGAGGCCGCCGATCAGGGGCCACTCCTCCGGGATTGGGAAGGGTTTCACTTTCGATTTTGCAGGATCGAACATCTTGAAGAAATCACCGCCGAAGGCGTACCAGTCACCTTCCAGGAGAGCTTTTTCGACCGTCTCCCCCTGTTGTTTGATCTTGCTGCGATAATCGTCTTTGAGGACGAATTTATTATCCTCAAGATTTCCGGGAATGAATATCCTTGTTTGGGAATACTTGGTCTTGTAGGGAACCTCCAAGCCTCTCGGATTGCGCTCGGGGTCGTCAGGATCAGCGAGAAAGGAATACCGGCGATACGGTTCTGAATTCTGGATGAACCGCTTGCGGACCCAGACCAAACCCGTACCCATCGGCATCGCCGTTGAGCGGATGCGAGGATTCAAGCCCAGGACTTTCGAGCGTGCGCGGGTGAAGAGGTATATATACTGGCCGAAGGTGAACTGCTGGAGCTCATCAAAGCCGACGAACTGATACTCCGCGCCGTCATGGTTGAACTTGTCCTTCTCCTGGTCCATGTGGCAGAAGAATATTACTGCGCCGGACCGGGTAGTGGAGATTGTATCGCCTTTACGGGTGTAGGTTGGGAAGATAAAGGACGGGCCGGGATCGCCTTTGCGCTGCGCGACGTACTCAGCTTTGAAGGTTGAGGAACAGTACATCTTGTACGCTTCGTCGATAAGTTTTTGGAGATGGTTGGACTGGCGACGGAAGATCACGGCACGGTAGTCGGGAACTTCGATGGCGTTACGCCCGAGCGAGGTGAAGCGGTATTGTGTGCCCAGGGCGTCATAGACCAGCCACCAAGATTTACCGGGCCCGGCCTTGCCACCAAAAAGGACTTCATCTTCGGGGCGGTCTGAACAGATTTGCTGTCCGCCTGCTTGCGGTCCGATTTCGACCATGAGGACCAGTATGAGGCTAATGAGGAGCGACATCGGAGCCCGAGGTGTCGAACTTTGACGCCCGCAGCACAACCATTCTGTCGAGGTCTTCGCCGTTGAATGAAACACTCACGTCGGCGCCGACGATCTTGTGATAATGGGCGAGTTTGTCGAAGGCCAGCGTGCGGATTTTATCGGAGAGGGAGACCGACACCCTTTCCTTTTTGCCCGGGTTCTCCACTGAAAAGGTAAGCGCGATTAAAAATTCGGGGTCGATCAGTGAGGGGTCTTTGAAATGTAGGCCACCCTTTTTGTCGATCGTGAAAAAGTCGGTCAGCTTTGCCTCGGTTAATGTGTTGAGTTTCTTCAACATGCGCTCGGCCTTGAGGTCGAGTTTTGTTTCACGTTCTCGCTTGCGGGCTTCGATGAATTCAGAGACCTTGACTTTCTTGATGGTCCGTGAGGCCCATTGGGCGGCAGAATCGACCGTGCCGCCACAGCCTGCGCGGATCGCGGCCTGAGTCTGGTTCAAATCCACCAGATATTCAAGGCAAAACATTTTTTCGAGAGGAGTGAGGCCATGAACGCGCGTGTTATATCGCCTCGGTTTTTTCATCACGATTTACACGATAAAAAAAGGGTGCAGTGGGACTCGCGGCCCACTACACCCGTAGGAGGAATAACACCATGCTTCACTGGGATGAAATTTACATACTTTTGCCCTATCGTGTCAACGGGAATTTCCCAAAATCTTTTTACGCCGATCTTTGCGTACCGGATCAACGCGGGCGACAACATCCAAAATATAGGAGGGCTTATACCCCAAGATGTTAATCTCCGGGTCTGCGGCGATTCGATCAACCGCTTCACCTTGAGACATTTCACCGTCCCTGGTCAGGTTCCAGTACGCCTTCCTGATACGGGTGTAAATCCTCGCCCGAGAGCGATTCATAGTTCTTTCTTCGCAGCTTCTGAGAGACGGTGTTTCTCCCCGTTTGTTGGGATTTTCCTCTCAGGATGGGGTACGACTTGGGATTCGGGAGGAGTGGCCTGGGCCCTCAAGCGGACACACTTTTCACCATCTTGGTTACGGAATATCTCCATCGAACCCGCGAAAGAGCACATTTTCTCCAAGTACCGGTCCGCGGTCTGGGCTGAAACCCCCGCATACTCGGCTCCTGCAACCTTCAGCTCTTTATACACAACCACCCCAAACTCTCTCACGATCTTATATACATACTTCCTGAACTTAGGCTCACACTCCATGTTTTTCACCATTTCCCCCGACATCATCCTCACTCCCTCTCTCTCTCCCTCTCTCTCACTCTCTCTCAAGGTATTAGGAGATACCAAATTTTTATCCCCACCCGGGAGAATGGATGACGCTGCCTTTTTCGAGCGTTTTCCCGGTCCGCGACGTGGACCCTTCGCCTTGTTGCACCGGCCACAGGCCGGCGCCCAGTTTGAACCGTCGGAGGGATTGTACTCGGGATCGCCGTTTAGGTGATCGACTTCGAGGGGCCGATCCGTTCTATTGCAGATGTGGCAACGATTCCCGTATTCCTCGACGGCTTGGGTAAGTGCCCGTCGTGTTTGAGTAGGGTTGAGCTTCGACATTAAAATTTCCCGAATGTTCTAAGAAAGAGAGTGGCGCAGTTGCGGTAATGGCCGCCGGGATGCTTGCAATAATCACATCGAACGGCCTTCGGCTTCTGTCTGAGGGGCTCTATCACAGGCGGCATGGAATCTGCGGCGAGGCTGCTCCGATGCCTCGGCAGGTCATACCCCCTTACTTTGCGGAGTTTATATTCTGATCTCAAAGGCGATCCACTGGGGAAGGCTCCCAATTACTGATTGTTTTAATGTGATCTTCGATCCATGCGAATCCTGGTTTCCCATTGTCGGGCTTGAAATTCCTTTTCCGGGAGCTCTCTCGGGATCTAATCGTTTTGAGGATGATGTTGGAGCAGGTCGTAAAATACCTCTGATTGCCCGTTTTACGCTTGAAGGCTTTACCACATTGATCGCACTGAAGCATTTCGCCACTGGGCAACTATTCACCTTTTGCCATTCGCACAGAGTACATCGTGTACCAAATTACGCTGAGGCCGGAGAAGACTAAGCCTATTCCGGTCCAGAAGTCTACGCCGGTCGTGAAAACACCCATAATGGAGATCCCCACACCGATCAGGGCTACCAGGATGCTCCACAAGATGAGGAATGTTTTCTGGTTGGGAGTCATTCCTTCATCTCACTTCTCTCTCGTCCGCGTTTGCGCCAGAGCAGTTCCCTCTTCTCCCTCCTTCGTCTGGTCAGAGAGCTTCACTCCATTCTCCCTTCCTCGTGTGATGTTTGTTCCCCGGTCTTACCCTCTTCGGGGGAGGGGGGTGGGGAGAGGGTTGATAAATTCGTGCTCCCACTCGTAGTATCCGGACCGTCCATCAGCCCAAATCGAGACTGCGATGCAATGTGTACCCGAAAGGATGTCTTTACCGCAGGAATCACACCTATAATCAGCCCTCGATAAGCCGTGTTCGAGTTGGTAGTGTTCGGTTGAATCATTTAGCTTGATAAAGATCGCTACGAGTTTATCCTTACAGGGCGGACATAGGATTTCTCTTTTCATCCCTTCCCTCCTTCCCCGGATTTATGTTTGGCGAGGTAAATATTAAGTGGTTCAATTATTTTATTCAAGTTCCGCACAATATCTTCTCGGTCTGGTAATTCCCGCTGAATTATCACGCCCAACATCAACGCCATCGTGGTTTCAAAAATTAGTCTGTGTGCCTCTCCTTTCTCCATCTCCCCCTCGTGCTCGGAGAGGGCGGCGGCGTGTCCGGCGAGATAACCATTTCTTGCACCCACACGTCCGCCACGCTCATAGGCATTGACCTGGGCGGGCCATGCACCCTCTGCGTACTTTTCAGCCTTTTCCTCGATTGGATTCATTATTTACACCATGCTCCGTCTAAATACATTATGATTACGGTCGTCATCCTACCCGCCCTCCTTCTTGTTTTTCATCTGTGTAGCGTACAATTTCAAGCCGTACCGAATTATTTTCTGTTTTATAGCGGCCCCTGCGGCGGCCTGTGCGGCCCATGCGGCGGCCTGTGCGTCCTGTGCGGCCCGTGCGGCGGCCTGTGCGGCGGCCCCTGCGGCGGCCTGTGCGGCCCATGCGGCCCATGCGGCGGTCCCTGCGGCGGCCTGTGCGGCCCGTGCGGCGGCCTGTGCGGCCCGTGCGGCGGCCTTTCTTTTGACGCCTCGCGCTTTCAGGTATGCCTTCACCGCCTGAATCGCCTTACGGGGCCTATTATCTTCTGGATATTTCTTCTCGTAGATATTCAACACCGCCTCTGCCGCGTGGATCGCGTACCAGACGTTATTATCTTTTGTGAGCAACCGGACGATCAGCCAATTTGCCCAATCGAAATGATCGTTTTCCAGGAGAAGGAGAGTCAACTTCCTCGGATCGGTTTCCTTCCGCTCTAAAAACCACTCAACGCCCTCTGAGCAAGCGTCTCTTGCCTCAAGCCACATCTTTGTGATCTCCATGCTATTCCTCCTTCTCCCCCCGCCGTTCTGTGGTGGTCATACCGTAACTCCGTCTGGATATTTTGTGGTCAAGAGTCGTGTTCTTCGTTAGTCATCATTTCCCCCTCTTCAATAAGTCCTGTACGGAGCGCGGGGATTTATATTTTAGAAGTTTCATTATCTCGCGGATGCTGTACCCTTCCTTCCGCAAATATCTGGCCGTCCGCAACTTGATTATTCTCTCGGTGTCGGGGAATTCCAAGATTGCCTCACACAAATCTCGTATAAGAATTAATGCCGTATTCACATCGCCCGGACCAGTCTGGGCGCACTCTCCTATTCCCTTAATCTTTTTAGTGTTCACTCTTCCACTCCTTCGTCTTATTATCAATCTCCTCGGTGGCTACTTCGTACCACAACTCAACACCCTCCCAATCACTACGCAGAAGCCCTTGAAGGCCTGCGCGTCGCGCAAAGTCTACTACGTAGTGGCTGTTCCAGAGAAGCTTTTTCTGAAATTCTCGCATCTATTCCTCGTTCTACGGGTGGCGCTTCTGAGAGCATTCAGTATGTGTCCATTGTGCTTGAACTGCTCCGGCAGATTAAAGCACTCTTCCTCCGCGATAGAGTCAAGGTCGCTGTCCGGCACGGCCTCTGGTGGGGTGGCGCGGGTGTTCCATTGCTCTGAATTTGAGTTATTCATCTCTCGGTCTCTTTGTGTTCTATGTGGGGGGCGGGGAATCCTTTGTAAAAAGCATAAGCCGCGTCATAGTCTGGTTCGGGTAGGAACATCAACACTTTGTGATTTGCCCAATCGTAAAACAATGGCGTTCCCCATCCTTCTGTTTGACCAGGAATGTCATCGGGCATATAATGACAAGCGTCGATTCGATGCCCCATATCCGGCTCTTCGTCCATAAAGGTCAGGAAGGGGCCGGTCGTAGTTGGCTTGTATTCTGGGTACTTCCTCCACCCCCCATTGTTCTCCGAGGCGAGGCAGGAGGCGCGGAGTTTGACTATCTCGTCGGCAAGATATTGTCGGGCAAGAACGTCCCCGTGCTCGTTCTGCATCGAACGAATCCGCTCAACCTCTCTCCGCACCCTCTCCGGTAGTTTGTCTGTCATTTGGCACTCCACCTGAGAAAATCCATGAAGCCCTTGAGTGTGGCCGGTCGAGGATATTTCTGTCCCCGAACTCTCGTAAATATGTCGCCGCAATTATCGCAGACATATACCTTGGCGCCCGGTATCCATGCCACACTGCCGGAATACAGATCGTCATTCCCAACGGCGAGAGAGTTCCCCGGCCATGATGCCGTATCACCGCAAGACGGGCAAAGCGGAATGGCGGATGAGTCCAAGCGGCATGAGTCTACCCAATCGTCCCAACGCGAGAAAAAATCTTCCCACATCATTCCGTGTTTGAAGATGAAGGGGGTCGCCTGCTTGATTATCATATTATCCCATTTATAAACCACCCTCACCCTATAATCGGGTGGCGGCTCAACGGCGATACTATCCTGTCCCCTTGCCACCTGTGCGCCGAGTAAGAGCAGCATACAGAGACCAAAGCCTATCCCCTCCATGCGTGAGTTATACCGGATCATTTCAGTTGTGACAATACCGTATTCCCCGTGCGCTTGGAATCTTGCAGTAAATCCTTATCGCCTTTTTCTGAGTTACAAGTCGCACAAACAAGTCGGAAATTCCCCGCCGCGTGTAACCCGCCCTTCACAATCGGCTCAATATGATCTACCGTCATTTCGGCGAAGTTTTTTTCATCTCCGCACCGGGGACACTTCCCAAACTGCTTGTAAAATATCTTCCATTTATCTCTACACGAGATGGGTTTTCTTCTCTCTCGGTCGCCCTTCTCCAGACGTTCGCGCATGAGCATCTTAACCGCACGGTGAAACTCAGAGCGCGGATAACGATTGAAGATTGCGCGGAGTTCTGTTAAGCAGTTGGTCGTTTTAGTCCCGGCCCCTTCATAAATTTTCGCCACACTACTTTCAACCCTCCGAATAAGGTGTGACGGAAAACCATCGTACTCATCTCTTCAAAGTTGCGCTCTATTGCGTCGAGACGTTCTTGAAGAACGCTGTAATCTGATCTACCGATCCTCCCACATTCGCAGAGGTTGACCTTTGCCGAGCCGTCCTGGTCGAGTGTGATTGAGACGTATCCCCTTCCATGACAGCCTGAGCGTTTACAACTCGGGTTGCCGGTGATGCGGCGTATCGCTTCTGCGGCGTCGGCGATGGTTGTTTTAGGGGTTGGGGCCATGGCCTTTCAATGATGTTCTTAATGAGATTGGTGAACCGGACCCGCAGTATCAAGAGATCGTCCGGGTGGACCGATAATTTATGCTCTGAATTGTTTGAGCGATCTTTGAGCCAATAGGAGAGTTCTTTGCGGATTACTTCGTCAAGAGCGTGGATATCCAGTTTAGGCATCATCTATTTCCTCTGCTCCGAATATTTCCTGCAATGCCCTGATGATCTCTTTCCCATCGTCGGTGAAGGTGCGTTTGGGCTTCGGTAACTCAAAGAGTGTCGGTTCCGGTGCGCGGTTTGCCTGTTTTTCGGCTTTGAGGAGGTCCACACCGAGCGTGATGGGGAAATTTACCATCTGCGCCCCGTGGTAGACGTTCTCAAAGGCAGCTTTTCTTTTGATGATGTAGGGGTTGAAACGGTAGAAATCTTCCCTGATACCGAGGATTATGGGTTTGCGGAATCTCATGGCATCGGTCAAGAGGGATTTATGGACCGAGATCACCCCGCCCTTCATCGAATTTTTCGCCGCGAAATAGTACTGCCTTCCCGTTGGGGATTGGATGACGAGGGCGTAGATACCGTGTGTGTCCCGCATGATCCCGAGCTGCTTTACCCCGGGGAAAAGAGCGTTCAAGGCTTTGAGGCGTTCTGTGATGAAGGAATCCACTACGGTCTCCACGCCTTTACTCGGCGGATGAATCGGTCGAGACGGGTTTCAAGGGTATCGGCCGGCGTAGTGTCCAGCTCGGTCCAGAGATGAGCCGGGACTTTTGATGGGGAGCGCTTGACGATCTCTTGGTGTAGCAAGAATTCCCCCTTGTAGGAGTAGAGCCGTCCATCGCCTGAGCAGAATACGTCTGAGAGTTCTTTGCCATTGACGGTGTTAAGCATGGGGAGCCTCCGTTTCTTGGTCGCCTGAGTGGATTATTGATTCCGCCCTGGCGATTTGGTCGTTCCTACAACTCATGCAGATGTAGTCGCCGGAGGGGGTTTCGTATGGGCCGCCGTCCGTTCCCCCTGGGGGGGCTGACTCACCCAGGCAGGAGTCACATTCGTAGGTGTCGGCGATCAAGGGTATATCCGCGGATTTGATTTCAGGGGAGCGTTCAGGCTGACGAGATCCGGATCTTCAATCAATCCGGCTTCCTCGATGCAGGCGGCGCAGAAATTGTACCCGCCTATCTGGATTAGTTTCGCATCGGGATGGTAGATATCGCCGCAGCCACCATCACATTCGGTCCAACCGTCATAGACAAGTTGGAGATGGTTGCGGGAGTCCTGGGCATCTTTTGCGAGTGATTCGTCGGTTGACATGGTTTGGTTCTCCTTTTATTGATTTTTAGAGGTCCAATTTCTCCTGACCGGTCCGAGCTTCGTTGATCGCCTCTTGGAGTGAGAGAATGGCGGCGTCCAGCTCATCCTTCGCGTCCTTGAGTTCCGCCTTGATACTCTCTACCGTTTTCTGATGGGTGAGAACCTCGTTGTCGCGCTTGATGATCTCTGCTAAGAATTTGTCTTTTGCCATCGGTGTTCTCCTTTTATCTGATTCAAATACCCTCCCCCATTACTCGTCCGGTACTCTCTCGGGTGCCGGGCGGGTGCAATCCGACTCTCCCGAGATTTCCCGAACGAGAAATAGGAGAAGAATGAGTTATACTGTGGCCGGTTCCTTCTTGGTAATTATCGAGATCGAGGCCAACCGGTCGCTGATGGCGTTCGTGATCTGCTCCATCCCGCCGTTGACGATGATCCCCTGTGCGGCAAACGCTTCGGCTTCCTTCTGAAGATAGCCGAGGGCTTTTGCACTCTTCGCCTTTCTGATCTTGGCGAGAATCTCAATGATGAGGGGTCTATCATTCGTCGGCGCACCTGTCTCGCTGAAGAGAGCACTCTGGTTCCCTTCCGGCGCGGTGGTGTTCTCCGTCGCGGCGGGCTCAAGTTCAGCCCTCATCGAGTTCAGGGCCGCCTTCAGGATGTCCGCCTTTGTACTTTCCACCTGCGTCCAGGAGCGGGTCTTGAGATGCTTGTAGATCAGGTCCGATTTCGTCTGCTTCGATAGAGCATCCTGGCCGGGGAAATGGGCGACGAGCAATCCTTGAATCTCCTCGGAGAAGATGGCGCGGGAACGTTTCTCCCTCGCCCAATCGGTGTCTCCATCGTCGTCCACGTTGAGGGCGGTGGTGGTTTCGGTGTTAATGGTGGTGTGGGCGTCCGGCTTGAGGAGTTTGATGTGGGGCACGAAGAAATCGAATCCGGGATTGTCGCAGGATTTTCCGTCCAACCCGGAGGAGGCGCCGAAGCGGTCACCGAGGACCGTTGCACGGCGGACGACCTGGATACGCTTTCCGTTTTCGGCGGGTATCTGCTCCTGTTCCATCAGCACCAGAAGGGAGGGTTCATAGCCGAATTGACCCTCGACCCTCATCTTGACGCCCGTTTTTACCAGCTCCTTCTTGCCGGTTTCCTCATTCTCCTCACGCTCCCAGATGTCTCCGGCCCTGCCGCAGATGATGATGTGCAGCGGCGAGTTCAGGTAGAAGTCCGTCCAAGGCTTCCACTCCTTCTTGATCTGGCCCCAGTCTTCGAGTTCGAGGCGCTTGCGCGGGGGAAGGTTTTTGCCCTTGCGCATCTCGTTGACGCGCTTGAGCCATGAATCCATCAGTTCGTCCCAGGGATGGGTAATCGAATCGACGATGAGGATGCCGATGCCCTCCTTGACGCATTCATGTGCGGTGGCGAGGAGGTCCGAGAAGGCCCGGCTTTTGATGCCTACCAGGTCTTGACCCGTTTCCTTCTTGATGAGAGGCGAGACGTACTCCGATCCGCCTTCGGTGTCGTAATAGGCGATCGGCGAGGCGATGTTGAAATACTTCTTCAGTCCGATCGCCAAGAGCGACGCGGTGTAGCTCTTGCCGGACTTCTGCCAGCCGAGGAATCCCGCCTTCAAGTATCCCTGACCGGCGCCGAGTGTTTTGAGGATTGACATGGTGTTACTCCTTATGTTGTTTGGTGGTTTTTTGTGGAACGCGAGTTAATTATTTCCCCTCCATTTGGGGGAACAGCAGTTTCTTCTTCAAATCGTACCCTTCTGGAAATACCGTCGTCACGAACAGCCTTCCCTCCTCGTCGGCGCTTAAACCCGCCTCATTTTTCGTGGCCCGGTAGAGCTTCTTTTCCGAAAGGCCGATAATCGGCGCAACAGTAGGGAGCGCCTTGAGCCTCGGGCAGATTTCTTCGTAATGGTCGAGGGCATTTTGGTAGATGTCGCCGAGGGTGAAGACGGTGCGGTCTATTGGAATTTTCACGGACGTTTTCACGGGACGATCTCAAGACGCAGAGGCGGAACATTATGGCCTTGCATCTGGGTGTGGAAATTGGTAGGAATGGAAAGGGGACATGCGATGAATCCTACCCAAGACGCGAATTTCATTTTTTCACCCTAACGCTCTGCAAACTTCCAGGGCAACAAAAAACCCCGTCCGATTTAGCGCGTCGAACGGGGTTGAAATATCAATCTTCGGGTGCTTCAATCTTACAGTGTCATGTTACACGATATATATTATGAGACACAGTAAGAAGTCGTGCAACCCCGCCCGACAATCTGAGTGTATAGAATATTCAAGTGAATGTCAAGGGGGGGTCGCCATAATTGCCCTGTATTGTGATTTCGGTCACGTTCTAAGTTCAATATTCCCCGTAAGATAAAAAAACCGGAAAATATATTTTTGTGGAGAGTGGGGCCATGTCATTCATCAGTACACATAATTTCCTGAAAACGCGGGGCTTCGACGCTTTTATGGCTTTCTACGATGCCTTGGAGAAGGGCGCGGTGCTGCGAGAAATTGCCTTGACGCTTGGGGTGTCCATCTCACGAGCGGCGCAACTCAAAGACGCATTTTTTGAACAGCATTATTTTTTCCGGGGCGAGGTCGAGGAGGCTGTTGAGTTCTACCTGCAATCAATCGAGTCCTCCAGTGAGGAGAAGCGCACCCGGTACAAGAAGGTGCGCACCAGCCAGGATGAGCGGGCCGTCAGACCGAAGGTGTTGGCATGATCCTTACGGTGTTGGAGCGGACGGTTGAAGCCGTCGGTAAAGAACATGGCCCAGGAGGTGTGAGGCGATTAATACTGGCGTTGGCGGATGCGCGGACGAATAACTGGACACTCGCCCAAGAGTTCGGCATTACAATCTTCTCGGTCGCTCTTATGCGACGTGAACGTGATTCACTCGGCGTGGCACTTAAAATTCTATCTTCGCGCTCAAGAAAGTAATAGGTTTGGTGCCGGCGGTCATCAACCGTCCGATACCGATACTCTTAAACCCGACGGTCCCCCCTCCTCCGTTCAAAGCGAGATGGCCCACAATCCAGAAGTCTTTTTCAGGAGCAGGGACGAATCTGGTATTTGTGATTGTTGTCAAGGCGGAGGATTCGGCTTGTGCCGGTATCCAGTCCCATGCGAAGCGTCTTGTTGCCGGATCAGCCGTAACGTCCACCTTGTTGCCGTACTCTTTAATGGTCGCTCTCATTACTCTGAGGGCCGAAGAAAGAGAAAGATTCTTCATTCCTACCAAGGTTTTAAGAGAATCAATCACTCCTAAAAGCCCCGGGATTGTTCCGGGATGCCGAGTTATTTCAGGTTCTGATTGGGTTGCCACCGGGCCATTATCAGGCCAGTTGGCGTCTGCTTCGCCATGCACCGGAGGCTTCCAGGGGATCAGGGGACCGTGCGTAGTGTCGCTTACGATGGGTTGGCTCAAGATCTCTACCCTCATGGACTCCCGGCCATAACGGTAACTCATGTAATGGGAGAAGGCGAGGATGATGACGATAACACCGGCGATGGTCCAGGATTTAGTGTTCATTGGCGTAGTCCTACATGAAGATGCGCATTAGGTGTCAATATGGATTCGGGGTAGATTTGCCAGATGTCGCCGAAATTCATTACGAGACTCATCCAGACGATGGAGAGGAATACTGCGGCCTTCTGTTGGGATACATCGTTCAGGCGAATGTCGATCGCGTGGCCCTCCCCCGCCCCGTTTTCAAGGTAGTGCCTGGACCGGACGACGTGGACTCTCGGGGGCTTGGGATCGGTCGAGTGCCCTTCGTGGCCTGATGTAATAACCATCCCGTCTTTATCCTCCGGGAATGTTCCGGCCCAGAGAAGAGAGAGTAGGGTAATCGCCTCTTTCAAGGTGGGATGCAACTTGTCGCTTTCAACTTCCGGTTTCTCGGCCCAGAGGGCAATGGTTTGGTTCAGGATTTCACCTAAAATAATAGCGGCGCCCGTTTCGCGGGGATTTGGTCGGGGCAATTCCCTTTCGCGCCTTGTGAGGAAGGAGGGCGCCGCATTGTAAGTTCAATATTCTACCGTTTTTAGATATGCCCGACATTTTTGACGCTTGACATTGGGAGCGGGGATTGTTTAATTCTGGCCTCTGAATGCACTCGCATGATTCGCATTCTTTCAGGAGGAATTATGGCCCACCCGCCATTTCCAAGGATCAAAATTACCATTGATCCGGCGTTCAATGCGGAAGCTACACTTAATGCCCTTTTTTATCTCTACGTCGAACATACGGTCCTTTGCGGTATGGTGGCGGAGATGTACGAGAAGGTTATGAATGTTCCACCACAAACTGCCGCAGAAAAGTGGAAATCCTCTTCGGAATTCGCACGTACAAATATGCAGGCGGCTTTTGCTCGGTTCGGCACGATAACGTTCCATCCATAAATGTTCCAAAAATCATTCGTTCCCCTTGTAGGCATATCTCGGTTAGATCGTACACCGTTCTGCCGTGTTCGTCTCTGTAGCTGGTGGGATTCTGGGATTCCGGTCCCTGGGCTATGGCGTTCATAACTTTACTCTCCTTTTTATGAAGTTGATTGATAATATTGCGGCCAAGAATGAATGCAAAGTCTGGCTCCGGCGTACATGGCTGTCTGATGGTAAAATGGTTCGCATCCCTCCGCCGATATTTAATGAGCGATAAACTCGCCCTGTTCTATTTCGTCCTACTATGCTTCGTTGTCCCGACGATCATATTTTTCGTTGTTGGCGAGGTATGGAGTCTGATCTACCTGTCGCTCCTCGGGGTCGGCTTTATGTTTAGCAGATAACCTCACCACGTGATTCCCCTCCTGCGCTTCGTGCTGAGTGGCGCAAGTTCATCGAGTAATTCTTTCGAGAGTACCCGATTGGTTGCCCTATTGACTACTCCCGCGAACGGGATAACGTTCAGCCCGTAGTTTAATACATCCCGCGTAAGCCCCCTGCCTGAGAACCGACCGTATCGGCTTGCGTTTTCAAGGTTTGGCAGAACTGGTGATCGGAGGAATGAGCCGGGGTTCGCCCCGTACCAGGGTATTGGGAGAATGTCCCAAAGGGCTTTATCCGCCGCCCTCGAAACCATATCCTCCCCCTTCTTCTTGTCACCCAAGAGGGATGAATCGACCGTATCCCAAAGAAGTGAGAACGCCATCGAAATCGCGGTTACTTTGGCGAAATACTTTGCCATGACTGCTGCGCGTCTCGGGCCACTCCCACCTGCGGGCTCCAATTCTCGGATGATACCGTTGAGTTCTCTTTCGTGGGTCTTGAGGTTATCGACGATCCTCTGAACGTCCGGGTACGATACGCCGAGGTCGTGCCTTGCTTTCTTCGCTTCGGTGAGCATCCGCTCCATTCCAACCCGATTCCCCTCTACCTCGCGCAGAACTTCAACAGGGGTGACTTCGCCGGTCATCCCCCTCCTCAAGATCAGTTGCGCCCGAGTGCCATTGATACCTTCCTGACGCCCGAGGGCTTCACCCAAGACCTGAAGCTGTCGGGTCTTGAACGCGGTGAACATCCCGAGGATTCTGGCATACGGTTTATCGTAAAAGTCAGCCCTCATCGAGGGGGCGGCGGCGACCTGCGTTTCCGCCGAGGTCGTGGCCGCTTCACGGATCGCCTTGTCGAAAACGTCCTTGTCATTCAGGAGCTTCGATACGGCCTTGATCCTGTCCCCTCCGAGAGAAGAAAGGGTTTCCCTGTACCTGCGGTCCTTCATGACGCTATTGAAGATGCTCCCGAGTTCGGTCATGCCCCAGTTGCGGCCCTCGGATTTCTGGAAGGTGTCGATCTTGTTGAACATCTCTCCTACCGTACTGGGCCTGATCCCTTCCTCCGATTTTGCTATTTCAAGATACCGGGGGGTTTCTGTTGTGGCGATCTCAACGGCGTCCGCCAGTGCGCCGGAGAAGGAGCTGCGATCACGCCACGTTTTTTTAAGGAGCCGGTCGGCTTCTGGTGTCCATCTCATCCGGGCGAAATCGACCTGTGTAAGATTCTGTGCCGAGGCTTTCAAGTTCATCCCGAGGAAGTTCCTGTACATCTGAGAACGAATCCAATTTGCTCCACGGAATGCCGTCCCTCTCCCCTTCTCGGGGTTTAAGACGTTCTCCATGAATTTGACGGCTCTGTCCTTCGAATTCCTCGATAACTCGACGGGGATGTCCCGCTTGAATTTCGTGTAGTAATAATCCACCCCATCACGGTAAGCGAGTTCCTTTGTCACACTCCGTAGATACGTGTTGAGAACGCTTGGGAGATCCCGGCGGATGTCCATTTCATAATCGAGGCGGGGCTTGAGGAACCGGGATTTATCGGAGATGAAGGTGTTGAGGTCTTTGATGTCTAACTGCTGGTCCTTCAGATGTCCGTCTAAGACCTGCTCAAGAAGGTCCACGTCCTTGATGTGGGTGAAATAATCTTCCCTCGTTCTGTATCCCTTGAGCTTTAACTGATCCTTGAAAAAGTCGAGCATTCGAACAGCGTTTTCGTAGACCTTTTTCTTGGTGGGAGTGTCGAGGATTTGTGCGGCTTGCGTGCGATCTTCAAGTGCCGTTATAATTGCGTCAGAGGTGGCGGATTTTTCAAAGGTGTTGTCGATCTTCTCGTAAGTCTCGCGGATGTTGTTAATGTAATTATTCCCCTTCTCCATCAACTGAGAACGGATGAGATCGCCCTGGTACATTCGGTTGGCAAGCTCACCGCCTGCGGCGCCGTAACTCTGGGCAAGGGTAGACACGCGAGACTTGAATTTCGCCGTGACCTTCCACTGATTATCAGAATTCACCCGGAATTTCTGGGCTGTCGAGAGGAGTCTTTGTACCTGTTCGGGTGGTAGGTGTTGCTTGAGGATGCGGTCGGCGGTCTGATTCGCAATTTCCGTGTTGCGCCTATCGGTTTCCTCCCGGACGATCCGCTTTTTCTCTTCCTGCTCGAAGAACCTCATCCAGCGGTCCACGTTCTCGCTTTCAAGGCGCTCAAAAGCGGTGAGCTTCCGACCGGGGGCCGCTCCTTTAATGTTGGGGTTTGTCTGTATCTCCTCGATCATCTTGGAGCGGACGTACTCGATACGGTCGTTACTCCTTAAACCTCTTCCGGCAGCTTCAAGGGCATAGATACCGATTCGCTCGCGGACTGAAGAGATGATCGGCCTTTGATAGTTCCTGGATTTGGGAGTGCGTTTTTCTTTCTTGAGTTCCTTGATGATCCGGTTGATGTAGGCGTCGTTCTGGGCCTTGGTGGGTGCAATCGGCGCGGCTTCATCTACTTTGCCGGCGAATTCCTTCCGGGTGTTGAACTCCCCCACCACGGGATTGAAGACAAGGTTCTTCGTGACATCCTTGACGTGATTGAAGATGGCCCTTTTTTGCTCCCCCGATAATCCTCTGAAATCTGGATGCTCTGATAAAAGCGTATTGATCGTCGAGCGAACTTCAAAGGGGAATTGCTCTGGCCTCATGCGTTGGTCAATAATCATCTTTCGGGCGTCGCTCGTGGCCTTCTTGATGATCGGGTCG
>Ga0209727_1001051_pt1 | contig 25242 bp, 21 predicted proteins | sample RifGroC1_FD_183995 | JGI IMG/M metagenome (GOLD analysis project Ga0209727, IMG submission 183995) | Groundwater microbial communities from Rifle, Colorado, USA - Groundwater C1 (SPAdes) (version 2) | ecosystem: Environmental > Aquatic > Deep subsurface > Groundwater | place: Rifle, Colorado...
GCCGAAAACATATCCGGCAATAACGTCCTGCACAGTGTGCGCTCCTATTAATACTCTTGAAACGCCGACCAGTACTATGTGATACAGGCTTATGATGCGGATTAGATTAGCGGCCAAACCGTCCGCAAAAATATCTTTTTTAAAAGATAAAAAAAGTAGCAGCCCCCAAAAGCAAACGTAAAATATCACATGACTGCTTGGGAATCTGTACATATCGCCGAGCTTTGTAGGGTCTCCGGCATAAGTATCAAGCCTCGGTATCTTGAATATATTTTTCAAAAGTACGGAATACAAAAGGCTTAGTATTGCTAAAAAGAAGAGTCCGGCCTCTTTTAAATATCCTAATGAAATAAAATAAGCTAAAAAAGATAATGAAACTACTGTAACAATGGGGATGCTGTTTCCGAAAAAACTTGCTGATTCTATAAAAAGTTTAAGAAAGGCAGGCATTTACTTAGTAACCTTTTTCATTAATTTCTTTTAGTGTACCGGTTTCCATTATGTACATCCTTACGTAATCCTGATTGGATTTAGTTAGAGTAAAGATCGGGTCATATTTCTCCATCCAATTAAATGTCTGTGGGTTTCTTATATGAATATAAAACCCGGCCTTATTGGTGTCTTTTTCCAGAGGGACGAAGTAGCGGACAATCGACTTTCTTTCGTTAGTAGAATACGCAGTAATCTCAGGATATTGTTTTATAAACGCCGAAATCCCTTCCCAGTCACGGTAATAAGGGAAGCCGAAGAGGCTCAAGTGGTAGATCGGTGTGGGTTCAGGAAAGGTCCAGACCAGAAATTTTTCCTCTTCCCAAGGATATTCCTTGTTGTTGTCAACAAAAACGGCGTAACTCTGGGCAAAAATAAACGTAAAGATTAAAAATAATATGACTTGGTATGCCCAGGCGAAAACCGTTCCGGGAAGTCTTTCTGTCAGGAAGTCGACCATGCCGTCCAAACCGATGGCCATGATAATTATTACCGGCAAAATATACGCATATATGTGGGTTCCCGGGATGTAGACCAGCCACTCCATAAAGGCGAAAGGTATAAAAAACCAGGCAAATAAACTAATGTAGGACGCCGCACTTTTAAATGCGATCTTTTTTGGCAGTTTAATTCCATACGCTTTGTAATAGAGAAAAGCCAACCCAAGTAAGGAAGCAAGGATATAAAAATGGACGACGTAGATAGGCTGGTAGACCGAAAATAAATATTTTGAACTTGAAATTTTAGCAGACACATCCCCGGAAATTCTACCCGACCAGTAAGAAAGAGTTGACTCAGAAATGGACAGTACGAAGGGAATATAGAAAGCTAAAAGTAAAGCCGCGGATACAGTCAGAACCCCGTAGGCTTTGTAATAAAGAAAAGCTAGTCCGAGTAAGGAAGCTAGTACATAAAAATGGACGACGTAGATTGGTTGGTAGACCGAAAATAAATACTTAGAACTTGATATTTTTGCAGACACGTCCCCCGATATTCTGCCCGACCAATATGAAAGCGTTGATTCAGAAATAGACAGTACGAACGGAATGTAGAAAGCTAAAAGTAAAGCCGCGGATACAGTCAGAGAGATTATCAGCGTCTTCAACGCTCTGGGATCCTTTTTAAAGTTTCTTTTAAGCCAAACCGACATCAGATACATCACAAACGGGAGAATAAACACGGCGTCGTAGTGCGAAAGTATTCCGAGCGCCCAAAAAACATATGCCCAAATTATGCCTTTGTGTTTATATTCTGACCTCTTAACTGAAAGAGTCAGCATATACAGGGCCAGAATCATAAACAAAATAGTGAAAGACTGATACTGAACTATACGTGAAAATGCAACAAAGAAACCGTTGCTGCCGAGAAGTAGTGCAGAAAGCAAAGCAGTTCTTTTTCCAAAATGCATCTCAACGAGTTTATAAAGAAAAAATACTGATAGTATTCCTGCCAACGCGAAAGGTAGCCTAGATAGTATTCCTGCCAACGCGAAAGGTAGCCTAATTAAAAGCTGGTTTGTGTAATCGGGATTTATGAACTTTAAAAGAAAGGTGATTAGGAATTGAACCGGACCTTTTCGTTGATCAAGAAGATAGCTGAAGAAGTTCTGGCCATCTCCGGGCAGAAAAAGAGCCTTTATCTCGTCGCCTTGATAATCGGAATATCCCAGATTAAAAAGCCTAAGTATTACCGCAGGAACCATTACTCCGAACAGAACCAGATTAATCTTTTCTATTAGTTTTTTCATGTTCCCCTACACCATATATTACCAGTTCATTCATTGCTCTGGTAGTAACAACAAAAGCTCTTCTGGCCTCGTCGAAGTCGTTTATCATTTTCGGGTTCAAACCTAAAACGTATACTTTCGAAAATTCAAGGCCTTTGGAATTTACCGCATCCATAACATAAACACCTTTAGGTATGTAGTTAACGCGTGTTCCTGAATCCAATATAACCAGTTGATCGCTATTTTTAATAATTTTTGGCATTTCTTTTGAAACTTTGTCGAACAAAGAATTATCGTAGCAGATAACCCCTATGCTTTTATCCAAATCCTTTGCATCCTTTTTGATCTCGGTAAAAAACTCTTTCAAAATTTCTTCTCCGGAACTTACTAATTTCGTAAGTGGCTCAGCGCCCATTCGATTTATTGATTCAGGCATAAAATCTTTTGTAAACGGTGCAAGGATTTTTCTGGCAAATTCAATTATGGGTTTTGTGCTTCTGTAGTTTGTAGAAAGTTCAAATCTTACCGAAGACTTGGCTTCTTTTACAATATCGAAAAGGTCTTCCCATTTTGAGATACCTGCCGGATCCAGCGATTGATTAAGGTCGCCGAATATCCCGAATCTTCCTCGGAGTACCACTTTAGACATGATGGCGTATTCAAGTGGCGAAAAGTCTTGGCCCTCGTCGACGACGCAGTACTCGTACGTCGGGTGTTTTTGAATACCCATAAGAGATAAGTAGATGTAGACAAATAGTATGGCTTGGGCGTAGTTAAGGCTTTTCTTAGTGTCTATCCCGAAGCTTCCGGCGAGTTCTGTAACAACGTGTGTTTTAATATCGTTTTTCATGTCCGACAACTTATTCACCAGTTTTCTCAAACTTTTGATATTTTCTCTGCAAAGATAGGCTTTTATGGAGTCGTTCGGGAGTTCTTTAAGTTCGTCTTTTTGATTTGTCAGTTCTTCCTCTAATTCGGTAAGAATTTCGTTAATATTTTCTGAGGGCGACATGTTGGTCGAATATTTGTATCCTCCGAATGGTTCGAATTCTGTTACCTTGAATAGGTCGCTGAGTTTTGTTTCATAGGCTGCGTGAATTTTTTCAAGAGATACATAAAGCTTTTTAAGATCTTTGAGTTTGAAATCTTTAAGGTCGCCCGGCATGTCCAGATTAGTCTTCAGTTGAATTTGTTCTCTGAAAATTAAATTAACCAGTATTTCCCGCACCGTTTTATAATTAATGTCGAAGATTCCCAATCTAGGGAACAATGTAGAAAGGTACCCTACAAGTATCTGGTTTTTTGCCACAACTATAGATTTTTCCGAGTGAATGAGGTTAGGGTAGTTAAAAAATATATGCGCCAGTTTATGTATAGCTACCGTGCTTTTTCCACTGCCTACGCAGCCCTGTACGATGCAGATTTGTCTCGGGTCGGACTCTATTATGTCCATTTGAGACTGCTGAATGGTCTCTATAATGTCTTCCAGAACTCCTCCGGTTTTCTTTCCTATTTTCTCAATGATTATCTCGTTTTCATCCAACTGTATATCGTTGTTGTAGTACTTAATAAGCTCCCCATCAGCGATTTCGTAGGTGCGTTTTAGTAAAAGATCGCGCCTTTCAACTCCTCCGGGAGTGTCGTAGTAAACATTTTTCTGGGGATACCTATATCTGTAGTAGACGGAGGCTATTTTTGCACGCCAGTCTGTTACCGAAGTAGATGCTTCCGAAAGTCCAAACTTTCCTATGTAAATGTTATCCGTAGACTTACTATTTTTAAGATCTATGCGCGCGAAATAAGGCTGAGTTAATAAGTATTTCAACTCCTCAATTCTTTTAAACTTATCTTTTAGATTTAAAGCAGCATTTTTTTCATGCAACTGCTCGAGAAACATTAAAAAATCCGGACCAAACTCCCCTTCTGTTTTTAGCTCTTTTAACCTATCCAGATTAGTAATGCCTACTTTTTTTAATATCTGCTCGACTTCTGATAGTGCGTTCTTTACAGAGTTTTTAAGTTTCTCAACATGACTTTTTTCTTCGGTAAAAACTTTGTCCATATGTCAGTAGTCCTTTTTAGCTATCAGTACAACAAATTCGCCTTTAATTTTTTTATTTAAATATTGGTTGGAAATGTCAGTCAAACTGCCCCTTACAACTTCTTCATACATCTTCGTCAAGTCGTTGCAAACACAAGCCTGCCTATGTCCTAATACTTTTTGGGCAATTTGCATAGACTTGGATAGTCTAAACGGAGACTCGTAAAATATCAAGGTTGCGTCGATGTCAGAATATTTTTCAAAAAACTTTTCTATTTGGACTGCACTTTTTGGAAGAAACCCGACAAATAGAAATTTGTCTGTGGGAAGACCGGATACTGATAATGCTGCGGTTACTGCCGAGGGACCGGGAATCGTTTCCAGTTTTATATTTTCTAAGGCGAGTTCCCTTACCAGTTTAAAACCCGGGTCCGATATTAAAGGGGTACCGCTGTCCGAAACAAGAGCTAGCGATTGTCCATTTTTTATCATGTCCTTTATCTGTTCTATTACTCTATTATGATTTTGATCTCTGTAAGAAATCTGCGGTTTAGAAAATCCGTACTTCTTTAAAAGCTTATCCGTTTCTCTGGTGTCTTCTGATAATATAAGGTCAACGGACTTTAGAACCTCCAAAGCCCGGAGGGTTATGTCGGACATATTTCCAATCGGAGTCGACACAATATATAATTTCGAATCAGACATAAGCATGGTTCATTTTATCACTTTATGGGTCTTAAGACTAAAAACGGCACAATAGAATATCCTGCGTTTTTCCCCGACGCGACTCACGCTTGCATTAAAGGTATTTCTTCAGCGGACATCGTTGCCTCCGGGACTACGGGTTTGGTCGTAAACACATACCACGCTATCGTCGATAAGACCGTAGATACAATAGAAAAGTGCGGCGGCCTTCACAAATTTATGGATGTGAAAAATTTATGGACGTGAAAATGCCTATAATTACCGACTCCGGAGGGTTTCAGGCCATGTCCCTGGTCAGAAGAAGTCCGGGTAACGGAAAAATAACCAGAGACGGGATTAAATTTAAAATGGACGGTTCGAGAAAAAGTATTACTCTCACACCTGAGAATTGTATACAAACGCAGGCTAAACTCGGGGGTGACATTATGATGTGTTTGGATGACTGTACTGACCCGGGAGAATCTCAAAAAGAACAGGAACTGTCTGTTGTCAGAACGATCGCATGGGCAAAAAGATGTAAAGATGAGTGGCAAAAAATTAGAAAAGACAGACCTTTACTGTTCGCTATAGTCCAGGGAGGAAACAGCAAAGAACTAAGAAAAAAATGTGCGGAAGAACTTATAAAAATCGGGTTTGACGGCTATGCCTACGGAGGATGGCCTGTTGACGGGAACGGAGCTTTTCTGGACGAAATCGTCGCTTACACTGCGAAAGTAATGCCAGAGGGTATGCCTAAATACGCAATGGGTGTGGGAAAACCGGAAGACATTAAAAAATGTGTGGGGATGGGTTACAACATGTTCGATTGTGTACTACCAACCAGGGACGCCAGACATAAAAGACTTTACGTTTTTAATGAAAGTGCGGAAAAAGGCTACGAATTTGTGTACATGCGCGCTCAAAAACATGAAACCGATACGAAACCCGTTTCAAATTCCTGCACCTGCGAAGTGTGTTTAGGGCACAACCGTGCGTACCTTTACCACCTTTTCAAGCAAGGCGACTCTAACGCCGGGCGTCTAGCTACAATACACAATTTGACTTTTTATTCCAAGCTGATGGCCACGTTGCAATCATTGACACTATTGAGATAATAAACAAGGAGAGAAGTTTCCATTTTAAACATGATTGATAAAGCTGTTGTCGAAAAAGCAGGGGCACTTGCCCTCAAAATACACGAAGGTAACCTCCGCTTATCCGGGGAGGGTTACTATTGGCACCTCCACAGAGTTGCAGAACTTTTGGAAGGGAACAATGTTAACGACCCCGAGATACTTGCAGGAGCTTATTTACACCATATTCTCGACACGAAAAAATATTCGAAAGAAGATCTTAAAAAGGATTTCGGACCTGAAATTGCTGAGATTGTTACAGAATACCAGCGGATATCAGGGAATGAGATAAGCACAATAGACCCTAAAAACTACAACGAAAGTATAATCGTCCAAACCTACCTAAACCTGATTAAAAACCCGAAGACACTTATAATTAGGCTGGCCGATAAGGTCGACAATATAAGGTCGGCGTACGTCCTTCCTAAAGAGAACGCCAGACGTGTAGCCGAAAAGGCAATGTATCTTTACTCCCCGATTTGCCAGCTTTTGGGAATACACAAGTTTGTCGTGGAGCTGGAAAACGAAGCGTTTAAAATCTTAAATCCGGGCGAATACTATTCAATCGAGTCCTACCTTAAAAAGAAACTTCCTGAGATGGAGACGGTACTTGAGGATACTTCCCAATTTGTGAAGGACATACTCGCGGAGAAAGGAATTTCCGCCAAAATAGATTACAGGATTAAGCACACGTACAGTATTTATAGGAAAGCTCAGAAATACCGCGAGACTAAAAATTACAAAGGTTTGAACCAAATCTACGACATCGCCGCAATGAGAGTCCTTGTAGACTCAGTAGAGCAGTGCTATATGACAGAGGATATTCTTAAACAGGTATGGACAAACGTTCCAGATGAACGCGACGACTACATAATGCATCCGAAACCGAGCGGGTACAGGAGTATACACAATACCTTTGTCGTCAGTCCTACAATGCATCTCGAAATGCAGGTAAAGACAAAGGAGATGCACGAAGAAAATGAGTTCGGCATAGCAAGCCATACGTTCTATAAAACAGGCGAACAATTAAAGAAAAGTCTTACGGCAGCTCCGGACTGGCTTACCGACATTAGCTTTATAAAAAATAAAGGAGAGCTCAGGATAGACCAGTTCAATAAATACGTTTATGTATTTACGCCTAAAGGGGATATCAAACAACTGGCGCGGGGAGCAACGCCTATAGACTTTGCCTACAGCATTCATAAGGACCTGGGAAACGCGTGTGTCGGCGTAACAATAAACGGTGATTTTCAAAAGCTTAGTTATGAGCTAAAAGATGGGGATAGAGTTGAAATAAAGACTTTAAAACACAAAAAACTGCCAAGTCCCGACTGGCTGGATTTTGTTAAAACGCGCAAAGGGCGCGATGAGATCAGAAAAGCCTTAAGAAAGGGTTCTGAGAGGAAAGAGCTTACTTAAACCTTAGGGAAGGTTATTTGAGTCTCTGAACTTCTTTGTGAAGAGTGTGCTTCCTAAGTTTGGGATTGTATTTCATCAACTCGACCTTATCCGTTGTATTGATACGGTTTTTCTGAGTTACGTATGATCTCATGCCCGTTTCGGTGCACTCAAGACCTACTATTAATCTGTTACCTTTTTTCTTTGCCATAGGGTGAAATATATTATAAAATCAACTAAATTACAACCTTTTTTCGTGGGAATTTATGGAAAATAAATACGATCATAAAAAAATAGAGTCGAAATGGAAAGAACATTGGTACCGTGACAACATTTACGAAGCTGTAGATTTCTCCGAAAAGCCAAAGAAATACATTCTCGCCGAACTTCCCTACCCGTCAGGGCCATATTTACACGCGGGTCATATGATGAGATACACCGTGCCTGATGTTTACTCCAGATACCTTAGAATGAACGGCTTTAACGTTATGTACCCAATGGGTTGGGACGCATTCGGCCTTCCTACCGAGGGATATGCCTTAAAGATGGGAAAAACGCCGCAGGAAGTCACTGAAGAGCTCGCAAAAGGATACAAACAGTCCGCGCAGGACTTTGGGTACGGAATAGACTGGAACCGCGAAATTACAACGTCCGACCCTAAGTACTATAAATGGACGCAGTGGCTCTTCCTGAAATTTTTTGAAAACGGACTTGCAGTACAGGAGGAGATGCCGGTTTGGTGGTGCAAGGAGCTCGGTGTCCTTGCCGAAGAAGAAGTCTTGACCGGAAAAAACGGTGAGAAGATAAGCGAACGCGGTGGCCACGCTGTTGAAAGGAAAATGTTCAGGCAGTGGGTGCTGAAAATTCCCGAATACGCCGAAAAACTTATAGACGGACTTAAAGAAACTGATTTCCCCGATTACATTAAAACCGCCCAGATTAACTGGATTGGTAAATCCGTTGGCGCCGAGGTTGCGTTTAAATCGGAAGGAAACTCGATAACTGTTTTCACAACAAGGATAGACACCATATACGGTGCGTCCGCAGTGATCATCTCTCCGGAATACCCGGATTTGTATAACATTGTAGCCGCAGAACAACGTGGGGAAGTTGAGAAATATGTAAAAGCTGCAAAACAAAAAAGCGAGATGGAAAGGACCGCGATACAAAAGGATAAGTCGGGGGTATTTACAGGCTCGTATGTTTTGAATCCGTTTAGCGGAGAAAAATGCCCCGTCTGGGTAGCCGATTTTGTCCTAACAACGTACGGAACAGGCGCCATAATGTGCGTTCCCGGTCATGACGAAAGAGACCACGAGTTTTCAGTTAAGTATGGGTTGAAAATACTCCAGGTAGTAAAACCCACCGATAACTCCGAAGTGGACGTTCTAAAAAAACCGTACACAGGCTATGGAATTTCTATAAACTCAGGTGACTATTCGGAAAAGCCTTCCGAACAGGCAATAATGGAAATGACTCAAAAGGCCGAAAAAGAAGGCTTCGGAAAATTTAAAATAAATTACAAACTCCGCGACTGGGTATTTTCACGCCAAAGATATTGGGGGGAACCTATACCGGTCGTTTATAAATCAGACGGAACTTTAGAGGCTGTTGTCAACACAACCGATATGCAGGAAGTGCACAAAAAACTTCCCGTCGAACTTCCTTATACAAAAGATTATCAACCTTCCGAAAGCGGAGGTGCCCCTCTCGCAAGATTAACCGATTGGGTTGGAACTACCGACAAAAACGGCGCTCCTGCAAAAAGAGAAACTGAAACTATGCCCACCTGGGCGGGTTCAAGCTGGTACTACATAAGATACTGTGATCCTAAAAATGAAAACGCCTTCGCAGACCCGGAGATTTTAAAATATTGGCTACCGGTAGACAAATATTTCGGTGACGGCGGACACACTACCGCGCACCTTTTATATTCCAGATTTTGGCACAGGTTTTTTTACGACCTTGGTTTGGTTCCAACCTCAGAACCGTATAAATGGAGGATGACGGGCGGCCTTTTACTGGGAGCTGACGGTCAGAAAATGTCTAAGTCCAGGGGAAATGTGATCGACCCTAAAGAACTTGTGGAACAATTTGGAGCGGACGCCTGCAGACTGTATCTCTGCTTTATCGGACCGTACGATGAAACATACCCATGGGATGATCACGGGGTCAAGGCAACCAAAAGATTTATCGACAATCTCTTTTTGCTAAAAGAAAAAGTAAGTACTGAGGCCGGGGCAGGTTCGGAATTGGAAAAAGACTACAACTTAATGGTTAAAAAAGTTACGGATATGTGTGAAGGCCTGAAAATGAATACCTGTGTGAGCGAATTTATGATATTTTCGAACGCCGCTAAAAAAACCTCTTCTATAAGCACAGAACAATGGAAAGGTTACATTAAACTGCTAGCGCCGTTTATTCCTTTTGTTGCAGAAGACCTCTGGCACGAGATAAATAACTTAACCGGTTGGGATAAAAAGAATAGCGTTCACTTACAGAAATGGCCTAAGTACGACCTTTCTAAAATATCCGAGAAAACACTCATAATACCTGTGCAGATTAACGGAAAAGTACGCGCTGAGGTAGAAATAGATGCTAACGCCGAAGAATCTACTGTCTCAGAGCTTGTAAAAAATAATGGCGATGTAGTGAAATCCTTAGACGGACGCCAAATAAAGAAGTTAATCTACATTAAAGGTAAAATCGTCAGTCTGGTCGTTTAGAAATTGTATAGAACGAAAAACGCCCCTTTTTCAAGGAGCGTCTTCTTTTAGTTCCGGTTAAAATGTTACTTCAACTCGAATATCACAGTCACGTTCTTGTAGGTTGATGTGGAACCCGGTTCAACGGGAATTCCCGCGCCGCCGCCCATTCCTGATGCCATATCGTATTTAACTCCACCGTACATATACTGAGCTGAGCCTTCGTTTATCTGAATAACTCTGCCGAGCTTTTTTCCTACTCCCGTAGCAATGGCTGTACCTTTGCTCCTGGCGTCCTCTATAGCAGCATTTAGCAACCCTTCTTCATCTATAGTCTCATCATCTATTGTAAGGTTTGGTCCCCACATAGAAGCTCCTTCGACGGTTGCCAGTAACGAGGTAAGATCTTCCGATCTGGTTAAATCCCTCAACTTTGTGTTAATGGTGTAAGAAGCAAACCAATCGCCCAACTCATAGGTCGTAACACCGTCACGGTAGACCGAATCCTGTCTCTGATAGATATTTAGACTTGTGGTCTCAATATCTTCTTCCGGTATTCCAAAGTCTTTTATCAACTGCGTAACACTCTTGGACCTCTCCGAAAGCCCCTCAACCGCCTTTGCTTTGTCCGCGTCCGATACTTCTAAAGTCAGAGAATAGGAAGCAATTTGATTCGTAATCTGGGAACTAGACGAACCGGAGACTGAAATAGTTTGTGGTGTCAGTACTTTAAATAAATACCAGACTCCCGTACCAACCAAGGCCGCAAACACTATAGATACAAAAATATTTAACAAAAGGGAAACGTTTATAAGTTTATTATTATCGGGCATAGCAGGATATTATCATTTTTCTCTTGTTAAGAAATTCTGGGGTATAATGGACTATATGGGCTTTGTCAAAAACGCAGAAGATATAACAAAAATGAAACAGGGAGGTAAGATCCTTGCTGAAATATTGTCGGGACTAAGAAAAATGCTTGTCCCAGGCAGAAATTGTCTAGACCTTGAAAAAGAGTTTATAAAACTGTGCGCTAAGAACAAAGTTGTACCTACATGCAAGGGGTACTCCCCACACGGAATGCCGCCTTTTCCTACAGGACTTTGCGTTAGTATTAATAATCAATCAGTGCATTGCTTTCCCAAAAAAGAAATTATTTTGAAGGACGGCGATGTTGTTACGGTAGACACGGTCATAAAATACAAGGGTCTAAATGTTGATGCCGCATTTTCTACTGTAGTCGGAAGAGAAACTGACCCTTTAAAAAGAAAATTAGTGGACACTGCAAAAAGCGCACTTTACGAAACAATAGCGGAAGTTGCCCCCGGCGTACGCATAGGCCGCATTAGCAACAAAATGCAAAAGATAGTAGAATCACAAGGTTTGAACGTACTTAAAGACTACGCAGGGCACGGCATCGGGCGGGAAATGCATGAATATCCTGAAATACCTTGCTACGGAAGCAAAAACGACGGTCCTAAGCTTGTCGAAGGAATGACAATTTGTATCGAAGCCCTGGTTTGCACAGGCGACGATATTGTCGTAAACGACAGCGAATGGGAGACCAGGATGGCAGATGACGGTTATTTCGCCCAAGCCGAGCATACGATTCTAGTTACTAAAGACGGTTACGAAATTTTAACTTTAAAGGAAAAATGACACTAAAAGATATATTCACCGGCCAAGTCGGTAAAAATAACATGGACAGAAAAGTATTTCAGTTACTAACAACTTTGATTGTAGTGCTGGCCTTGTTTCTTGTAGCAGGATTTTTGTTTCCCGAAGCCGTATCAGTAATACTTAACGTTGTCTGGATAATTCTCCTAGCTTCAGCCGCGGTATTTTTCACCTTGGGAATACTGGTTATCATTGGTATGAAACGCGAGGCCGGAAGGGTTTTGGATCTTCTACTCGAGGGCGCGCTGACCTTCATAGATTTCCTCGAATTTCTAAAAAATGTGTGGAAAAGGTTTGTCGACCTCCTAAAGGAATTTTTGTTGTTCGCGTCTCCTATTTTCGCCTACATCGCTGCATTTTTGGTATACGTTCTTCTTCTATACATCTACAAAACAGTCGGTAAAAGCCACGATGTCACAATAATGACCGTGATAATCACAGGAGCGGCCATGATGGGATTTGGATTACTAAGCAAACCTCAGGCTGAAATTACGATAGAACTTACATGGAAGGGACAGTTCCAGAAAAGGTTTAAAGCCGGATTTATCGACGGAATCGAGGTCATTCTATTCATATTCTTCTTAACTATGGACAGCACGGACCTCTTCTTTTTACCCACCGATCTTAATATTCCCTTGAAAGCTGAATTCAGCGGATATGACCTTATGGTGAGGAGCTTTGTGTACGACGAACATGTTATTACTACGCTAGCCCTAATAGTTACTACAATATCTTTGGAAGTATTAAGAAACATTATTAAAATTTTCGCCAGCGCAAGAAAATATTATCTTAACTTTTCTCACGAACTTGAAAATTTTATGGGAGCAAAGCGTACTACTATGGAGATGTTAAAAGAGGCTATCCGAAAAAGTTTTAACGACGCAAAAAGAGATTTAATAAAATTTGTTACGTTTAATACCGTCTTATTCGCCGTCTTTTTACTTTTTCCCAGACTTAAGCTTTTAACACTTGCGGTAGCCAGTGTAACTAATCTTGGGCTGGATCTTTCCATCCGTTCCAGACTAACTGCAAGAAAAGGGAACGACCTTATTGCAAGAATCTTACAAAAAATATTTAAACTTTGACGGTTGCCCCTTTCAAATGTATTATTTCTTTACGGGTAATATTTGGGTATTTAAATGCAACCTTTAGCAGATAAGATACGTCCTAAAAACATAAACGAGATGTCCGGCCACGAAAAGCTGCTCGGTGACGGCGGAATAATCTCTGAACTCCTAAAAAGCACCGTACAAACAGGCTTTTTCCCTTCTTTAATATTCTGGGGTCCTCCGGGCGTGGGTAAAACTACCTTGGCTAGAATTATCGCAACCGAAACAAACCGTAAGTTCTACGAATTCAGTGCCGTAAATACCTCAGTTAAAACAATCGAAAAAGAATTGGAAGATAACGGAAAATCTGTTTCTCCCAATCTGTGGACCCAGGACGCTACATTAAAGAAAAAAGCAGGAGCACCGGTTGTTTTTATCGACGAAATTCATAGATTTAATAAAGCTCAACAGGACGCCCTACTTCCCATGGTAGAACAGGGAAAAATAATTTTTATGGGGGCGACCACCGAAAATCCTTCCTTCGAAGTTATTGCTCCTCTCCTTTCGCGGTGCCGCGTTGTAATTATGGATCAACTTTCAGAAGAAGACCTGGATAAAATTGTAGACAGAGCGCTTGAGGACATTGGAAAAAAACTTGAGAAGGACGCCAGAAAGTTTTTAATTCAAAGCAGTAACGGTGACGCACGTACATGTATAAATGTATTGGAAATTGCTTTCCATTTACAATCCGGAAAAGAAATTACATTTGATGATGTTAAAAAAGCTTTACAGAAAAGTCAGCTCACTTTCGATCTTCAGGGAGAAGAGTTTTACAACACTATTTCCGCGTTACATAAATCCATACGCGGTTCCGATCCAAATGCCGCACTTTATTGGCTGGCAAGAATGCTTGAAGCCGGACAGGACCCCATATATATCGCCAGACGTTTAATAAGGCTTGCTTCAGAAGACATCGGACTTAAAGATCCGCAGGCACTTGTTATTGCAGTAGCGGCTTTTCAGGCTTGCGAAAGAATAGGTATGCCGGAATGTAACCTTGCTCTTGCAGAAGCCGTCGTTTATTTTGCAAAATCTCCTAAATCCAACGAACTTTATATCGCGTACGGTAAGGCTGCAGACGACACCGTAAAATACGGAAACCTTCCAGTGCCCCTTCATATAAGAAACGCACCAACAAAATTAATGAAAGAAATAGGTTACGGAAAAAATTACAATTATTACCACAGCCCTAAAGGGGAAAAACTTCCTGACATAGAATATTTTCCCGATAAGCTTAAGGGAACAAAGTATCTCCGCTAGTCCTGAAGTGTAAATTCTTCAAGCTCTTTTATCCCGCCGAATGCAATTCTGTCGTGAACGTGCTTTTTCGCCGATAACATTCGTGCCGGCGTTATTACAAACTCTCCCCACTTATCCGTAATTTCATCGACAGCCGAATAAAGTTTTTCCTTTCTTCCGATGTCGTCAAAGAGATCTAACTGAGTAGTGTCGTTGTCAAAAATATCGAAAACCGATTCAGCGAGGATAGCTACCGTTTTGCCCGCGTAAGGCGAATGACACATTATTCTGTAGGCCTCTTTAAAAACATCGCGGGGGTCGAAGAGGGTTTTACCTGTAATATGCCCGTGATGCCAATGAGAACCGTCGCGGTAATTTATGGAAACGTGAACCCCTTTAGCTTTGTAGCCCGCTTTTCTCAAACGCCTTGCCGTCTTTTCTACTAATTTATATAAAATGGGGGCAAGATCTTCGTTTTTTGATAACCGGTCTGGTATTGCGTAAGAATTTCCGTAGCTTCTTCTGCCCCACTCTACGTCATCTATTTCCCACCCGCGGAGGCGTAAATACCAGTAGTATCCGGTTATGGAGCCGAACGCTCGTTCAAGGGTTGCTGAGGAAGCTTTATAAAAATCCGTCACAGTATAAATGTTTTGCGTTGCGAGGCGCGCAGCATTTCTTTGTTTAATTCCATGCAGCCCGGTAATTTCCAAAGAAGAATAAACGGCTTCAAAATTATTTACAACTATTTCTTCGAGACCGTCGGGTTTTTTGAGACCTGCAGCTGTCTTTGCCAAAAAAATATTCGGACCGATTCCTATGGAAACCGTTATCCAGTCACCAACGTCCTTTTTAATTAATTCTTTTATTTCGGCAGCGACGTTTCTCATTCCTTTTTTAAAGGACGGGCAACCTTCGAGATTTACAATAAACTCGTCTATGGATTTAGGAATTACCACGTCCGAGAATTTATTCAGAACGGCACGAAGTTTTAAGTGGACGTCCCGATACTTTTGAGGATCCGGGGTTAAAACAGTAAGATTGGGTGCCAAAAGCTTTCCTTCCTTTACGCGCATGCCGGTTTTAACACCCAGCCTCTTTGCCTCGTACGACGCGGCTAAAATACAACCCGAGGGCGTGTCATAAGCCGCAACTGCCACAGGATGGCCTCTCAATTGCGGATTGGCCTGCTGCTCTATCGTGGCGAAACAGGAATTTATGTCTATAAGCATTAAGGTCGGGGGTTTTGGGTTAAAAGACAGGTCAGTCAGCTTGTCCATCGGATATTTCCTCCACCTCCCAGGATAAATTATCTGTATTTAACACTAGTTTAAAGTAAACGGTTTCTGAAGCGGCTGAAAACACGTGAAAAAGGGTCTTTCCTGCGTGGAAAGTGTGGTGGTAGCCTAATTTTACGATTTGATGCCGGTGTCCCTCCCAAATGACCGCAGAGGGCCTGGAATCCCTCTTTTTGTGGTCATAGACGGATATAACTGATACGGGCGCCTTAACCTTTGTAATCATAGATACGAATAAAACCCGAACATTAAGTAGAGTTTAATTGGGGAAGTAAAAAACGTCAAGGGTAGGTTTTCATTGCTACATAAACAAAAAGCCCCGCAGACATGGAAAATCTTTCGTAGATAATCCGCTGCGGGGCCTTTCTTTATATACTCGTTAGCTGGATAACAATTTCATCAACCATCCGAACAAAGAAAATCCGCTTTCCTGAGCTTCAACCTGACCATTTATAGCCAAATTCTGGCTTTCTATCGATCCTGAAAGGGATTCTAGAGCTTCCTTCTCTTCGGTTGTTAGGGTTTGGGTTTTAAGCTGCTCTATCTGAGCCAACATTTTTGTGTTCGCCTCTACTACTGCCTGAAGTTTCTTAATAGAACCAAAATCCGGTCCGATTAAAAATTTCACAACGCCCGATCTTTGAGAGATATTTCCGAGCTGTGCAACAGACACTTCCTGGAGATCTGCCTGTGTAGCTATAAAACTGTCTACACCGTTCTTAAGACTGACCACCGAGTCGTCGTCCTCCGTTTCATCTTCCACTTCATTTTCGTTCTCCAATCCTTCCGGGTCTTCTTCGTCGATGCTGTCTACGTCACCTACTTCATCTTCATCCTCTAACTCATCTTCATCTTCCACTTCATTTTCATCTTCTGATTCATCCTCATCTTCATCCTCTATTTCAGAGTCATCATCTCTTTCATCGTCGTCCGAAAGTACATTTGAGTTATCTTCTGCAAAAACCTTTGAAAGTCTATAGGATCCGTACATACTGCCAGAAAATACCAGCATTAATGCAAGCACCACAAGAAAGGAAAAACTATATAAAGATATTAAATTTTTATCTTTCGTCTGCTTTTTATTGCGCATCTAGAAATTCTGGATAAATTTCATCTATATGTCAAACCGTGCATGTTACTTTTTTATTTGGTTAATACGATTGCGTTGGGCAGACTTCTGCCCGGTCCTACAACATATTTACCGTTTATATACATAGCAGATGAGCCGCCGCCGTCAAGATTCAACGCGTGCTTTGCCCCCAGTGACCTTATTACGTAAGCCGCGTCTATCACGGTAGCATTGCTCACTATAGCGAGATAGATATTCGAGCCACCCACGCCTATAACACCTCTCGGACCTTTAACGTCCTTTTGGTAAGAAGTTAGATCATCTTCACTTACCGCAATGTCCCCATCTTTTACTAACGATGGGTAGTTGGAAATTCCCGCGGTGACTCCCCCGCCTCCGTAGTCCGAAGTTTCTCTATAAAATGATGGATCGCTTCCGTTAAAAATCATAAGTCCGGTCTCGTTCCATGAAAGGGCATCTTTGTGCTCCCACTTACCCTCGTTGCTGTCGTACAAAGCAAAATCCGATGAATTTACTTTTCCGCCGCACGTTGAGTAATCAGGTGGACAAAAATAGGAACCGTTCATTCCGGCAGCCGCACGTTGAGTAATCAGGTGGACAAAAATAGGAACCGTTCATTCCGGCAAATCCTCCGCTGTCCTTAACGTAGTCGGCAAGGCTCTTTGTATCACAGTCATTGGTACAGGTACCTGACGCAGCTGAAACTGTCTTAACTTTTACTTCGTTCATGGCTACTTTAATAACGAAGGCACCGAAAGTGCCTCTTTCAGTTTGAACTGTTTGATAACTGTAACCGGATGCGGCCACTCTGGTTTGTTCTAGTTTTACCAGATAAGCCGAATAGTCCTTATCCAATATTGAAGTCTGCTCGTTTACTCCATTCATTATTGAGGCAAAGTCTTTTTCTATGAGAAAATTGCCCCACGAGTCTTTTTGCTCAGTAAGGTCGGGGGATTTTAATCCGGCTTTAACATTTCTATTTATTTTTTGCTCTAGCACCAAAAGAGAATCGTAAACATCTTTTATAGTTTTCTCATCAGTCGTTTCTTTTGCTTTAAGTGTCGTTTTCTCATCAGTCGTTTCTTTTGCTTTAAGTGTCTCCAGTTCTTTTTGCAATGCTGCAACAGTTGCGTCTGACACCATAGAGTTTGTAACTTTCAGGTGGTCTTCGAATAGAGCGTCGGAAAAGTTTTGCGAAAAATTAGTCTGGGAGGACTTTATTGCGTTTAGGGATTTTTCGGTGTCGTTAAGTCTGAGGTGTTGATAAATTAACCACCCGACGGCCACTAAAGCTAATACTGATAAACCCACAAACTTTAATGATTTTAGCCCGGGCAGATGCTTCACTCTTTAAATTATAGCAATAAAATTAGGACGAAAATACGTTAGTAATTATTACTCCCAAAAATGCCAGACTTATTCCCACGACCTGTGCGGGGTTTAATCTCTCCTGAAATACGAAATATCCGGCGCCTATTACAACCGCAGCGTAAAAAACCGTCTGCATACTGCCTACAACACTTAAGTTCCAGCCTTTCACAAACATCCAGGTGAAAAGAACAATCTGAACCATATAAAGTAGGACGCCCAGCAACAACCATTTATCCGTAATAGCTTCGAGGAAAGTAGAGTGTTGTGCGGCCTTCTTGATAAATACGTCACCTATCGCCACCGACACTACCGCGACCACAACTAGTAGAATCTGAAACATTTTCACCATTAGAACAGGATATTCTAAATACTTTGTTAGTGCAATGAAACTTATTCGACTACGATAACACCTTGGTACTTGCCGGTGTCATCTTTATCTTCATACTTGAACGTACCCATTTGTTCGAAAGGTACCTCCAAAGAGTCTTCCGCTTCCAGAAGCTCGTCCATTTCAATATCAATTCTATTGCTTCCGAAGTTTTCTACCGAAGATAAGCTATGCGGCACTTTGTCTGTATTTACCCACGTTACTCTGGCGCCCTTTTTAATTGTTACCACGGCGGGTTCATACCCACCGGCTGTTATTTTAATTTCAACTGCGGGAGTATCAAAATTAGCTCCCAGCATCACTTCTTTTTCAGGTTCTGCTACCTTAGTTGCCATGAATTTGGGGTATAGAGTGACTACCCCGAAAGCAACCGCACCGAGCACAAGTATCAATAGTAATATGTTGCCATTTTCGTTCTTGTACTTTTGTTCTTTTCTTTTCATACGTTATCTCCTTTGTAAAATAATGTTTTTACTTATGTCGGTTGTTGTACTGTCTATTACCACAGTTTCGTTCTGAGAAATATGTGATTTAGCCGAATACGTTAGTTTGTATGTACCCGGTGCTAAGTTTTGAATTGAAAACGCACCAAACGAATCGGTATAGTAAGTTTTTTTAGAGCGGTTAACCCCATCTTTAATCACTACTATTTTCGCTAAGTACACGGGCGTGCCTGACGAGGAAGTGATAGTGCCGTGTATTGAACCGGTGACACTTACTTGTGCAAACGTAGTTGCACTCACAGTAACGCTTGCCGCAGAGACATTTCCTGCGGTATCTCTTGCCTTAACGTAATAATAGTAAGTACTAGACGGCGATCTTGTGGCATCTCCGTAGCTCGTTGTTGTTACCGTAGCGACCTTGACGTTATCCCTGTAAACCTCGTAGGAAGAAACTGCTATGTTATCCGTAGATGCCGACCAGCCCAGATTAATTTGCGTAGAAGACACCGCTGTTGCAACCGGATTAGCAGGTACACTTGGGGCGGTAGAATCCGGTGCTGCTGATGTAGTGGTGCTCACAGTACTTGATGCAGCTTACTTGATGCAGCTGAAACATTTCCTGCAGCATCCCTTGCTTTAACATAAAAAGTGTAAGCAGTAAACGGAGTTAGCCCCGTATTGCTGTAAGTCAACGATGTTACGGTCGCAACCTTTGTATTGTTGCGGTATACCTCGTAACCTGTAACGCCCACGTTGTCAGTAGAAGCTGTCCAGACCAAGTTCACTTGTGTTGAAGTTACTAAGGCGATGTTTATGGTAGGTGGCGGCGTTGGAGCCGATGTATCGGCGCCTGCCTGTGTCGTAGCACTCACAGTGTTTGAGGCGGCAGAAATGTTAGAGGCGGCGTCGATTGCTTTTACATAAAAGGAGTACGTTGTGGAAGGTGAAAGTCCGGTGTTGCTGTATGAAGTCGATGTTACGGTTCCCACTTTCGTATTATTTCGGTACACTTCGTACCCGGTAACTCCGACATTATCCGTAGAAACTCCCCACACTAAATTGATTTGTGTCGCAGATATGACCGAAGCAGTTAAGTTTCCGGGTGCCGTAGGGGCGCTTGTGTCGGAAGCCGGGGATGTGGTAGCCGAAACTGTATTGGACGATGATGAGAGGTTTCCTGCAGCGTCAAAAGCCTTAACGTAGAAAGAATACGTGGTCGATGCTGTAAGCCCGGTGCTACTGTAAGAAGTAGACGTTACGGTTCCTACCTTTACGCTATTTCGATAAACTTCATAACCCGTAACCCCGACATTATCCGTCGATGCCGACCAGGATAAGTTGATCTGGGTGGACGACGTGACATTTGCAGCAAGGTTAGCAGGTGTGCTTGGTGCCGTTGTGTCCTGCACCGGGGGTGGCGGTGGAAGAATTCCTCCCGAGGCTGCTATAGAAAAGGTATCCGTAAAAGGTGCTGTAGTGGCGTTGTCAAAATACGTAGAAGTAATACCTGTAGGTGCTACGGTAATTTTCGAAAAACCATATGCTACGTCATTCGTTGCCGCAAAGAATACATTATGAACATCCGATGAATTTATTGCATAGTGTCCGATACCTCCGGAACCATTAATATAAATTACCGTTCCTAAACCTTTCTTATAATTCGGACCTGCTCCTCCCTGAGTGCTTGAAACTATACATGCGGAGTTGGCTGCAGACGAGTTAGAGCTCGATATCGATGAACATGAAGGGTTTAGATAAAGCTGTTTTCCTCTTTCGTAGTTATGCTCGTGTCCGTGCATAAGTAAATCAGGCCTTTTTTTCATAACGAGCTGGAAGAAATCCGAACCTACCTCATCTCCCTTTATACCTGTACTCAGGTAAGTTTCATGACTGGCTACAACTATCCACTTACGTCCTAAAACGCGCGCTTCATCAATTCTGTCGGCAAGCCAATTATATCTTTCGTTACCAACGGTAAATGTAAATAAACCGCCGTACAAAAAGTTCATTTTCGGATCGACCATAATAAACCTTGTCGTAGGATTTTCTAAAGGAAAGTCGAAATAAAATTCCTTTCCGTAGTTGTCCGTTCCGGTAGGAGATCCGCCTGTACCAAGGTTGGGAGATTGAACCGAATTTAACCTGTCAGGAAGACATGTGGCGTCAACAAAGTAGTCAATTACGCCATTTCCGGGATTATCTACACCGTTCTCGTGGCCTCCCGCAATGACTGTAAAAGGCTTACTACCCCAGTTAGGTTTGACGTATTCGTTGCACCAGTTGTATTCGTTCTTTCCTGAGGGCAGCTGATAGGACAGGTCACCGAGCGATAAAAAGAAATCAGCCCCCGACGCTCCCGCTTTCTTAAAAAGTGTAGAACCTGCACTGCCGTACCCGTGGTCGCCTACTGTGGCAAAAGAATAAGTCTGTCCTGCAGGTGCTCCTGTCGCACCGTACTCAAAAGCTCCTATATCCATCGTGGATGCAGGAACATTTGCACCGTCCAGATCTGTTGAATATCCACCGTTATCGCTGGTGCCGCCATTCACGGCAGGGCTACCGGTTCTCAAATGCATATCAATAACCGAGGTGTAGCTGTCCTCTACTGTAGCGAACTGCGGATCCGCGACCCTGGAAGATCCGTTAATGCTATACGAGGTCGGCTCTGGGGTTTTGTTAAAAATATTATTGGATTCGACAAATGTAGTACCTCCAAAGTACGCGGATTTTTGCGCACCTGAAAATATATTGTTTTTTATTGTAAATACAGGAGTTGTAGACGTGTTGCAATTACCCGCGCATACAAATGCCTGTGCGGATGACCCCGTCAAATACACAGTGTTGTTATAAAAGGACGAATTAAGTACAGGGCCGTAATTATCTCCGGATCCTCTGGTTACGAATCCTTTACCATAAGAGAGCTTTGCAACAACGAGGTTATACCCGAATTTATTGTCGGAGGTTCTGGCATGGCCAAGCTCTGAAAATGTTTCGTTATTGTAGGCTTTGTTGTGGTGGATATTGTTTCTTTTTCCGCCATAGATTTCTACCGCCGAACCGTCTCTTGTGTAAACTCTGGAACAGGCGTCGTTACCGGAAAATTCATTGTATGCGATTTCATTGTCGTCGCCCCAAACTAAAACACCCATAGCACCGGCATCTGATTGTGAGTTCATCATTTTATTATCAATGAATACGCTATTTAGTACTTTATTGTGATTTGAAACCGGGCCGACCGTCAGATCCCCGGCAATATAAACACCTGCGTAAAGATTTGTTGCTTTGATGTTTTTAATTGTTACGTCGTGAGAATTTTTATCGAGCTTTATTCCGGACATGGTTCCTATTGGTCCGTTTTGACACGCCGAATCTTTTGAGACCGTTGATAAATCCGCTGTAACGTGGAGATTGGTAATCACGATGTAAGCTCCGCTCACGACGATGGCTTCTCCGCTGGTCTTTTTAACAATTTTCGGATAAGCTCCTGAACCGTAAGCGCTGACCAGTATCTGGTCGGTCGAGTTGCCACTTTCAGTAATATTCAAAACACCGTTTGCCGTATCGGTACAAGTAGTATCGCGTTTTATATATAAAGCATCGCCACCCGTTAAAGTTACGCCATTTGCTTTTGTGAAAGTTTTCCAGGGGCTGCTTTCCGTATTTCCCGCGTTTGAGTCATTGCCATTCTGGCAGTCTACGTAGTAGAGTCTGCCCGTAGCAAGAGACAGCACATTCCCGGGGTCGATTTTACCTATTAGGGTACGTGACAGCTCCTTAACCTTAGGGATTCCTTTATAGGATAGTAAAACTCCGGTAGCTAACACAATTCCAAGAACCAATGCAACGTGCGCAAAGCCGTGCTCAGACGTCTTTTTTATTTGCATACATATATTGTAACCACAATTTAGCCCCTCTACCAACAGTTAGTTAAACGCAGGCAGAAATAGCGTGTATAATAACAAATTGTCTATGAATCTAAGAAATATCGCGATAATTGCACACGTCGACCACGGAAAGACCACTATTGTTGATGGTCTGTTGAAGCAGTCCAAAACCTTTAGAGACAACGAATCCGAGATGAACCAGGATTTGATTTTAGATTCCAATGATCAGGAGCGAGAAAGAGGCATCACAATTTTGGCCAAGAATACGGCTGTAATCTACAAGGATACAAAAATTAATATTATAGACACGCCCGGCCACTCTGATTTCGGCGGCGAAGTAGAGCGCACCTTAAACATGGCTGACGGCGCACTGTTGGTAGTGGATTCGCAGGAAGGTCCGATGCCCCAGACAAAATTTGTTTTAAAAAAAGCGCTGGAGTTAGGTTTAAAAATAATTGTTGTTGTAAATAAAATCGACAAAAAAGATGCTTTGATTAAAAACTCCCTGCACAAGATATATGACCTTTTTCTGGAATTGGCAACACACGAAAGTCAGCTTGAATTTCCTATTCTTTACGCAATAGGCAGAGACGGAAAAGCCTGGAAAGATTTCGATTTCTCGAAAATCGCAGAACTTACCGCTGCCCCTGCTGACTTTACTCCTATCTTTGAGGCAGTACTGAAGCACGTACCGCAGCCTGAGTCACGGGATAGCGAACCTTTTCAGATGCTGGTCTCAACTTTGGACTGGGACAACTACAAAGGTAAATACGCAATCGGAAGGGTAACCCGCGGTGTTGTTAAACCGGGAATGCCCGTAATTCTTATTTCAGCGGACGGAAAGACTGAAAAAAACATTGTTGAGAGGGTTTTCGTAAACCAGGGTTTAAAAAGAGTCGAAACTGAAATAGGGGTATCCGGAGATATTGTTTCTCTCACCGGTATTAAGAACGCTAATATCGGTGAAACCGTCTGTGATGCCTCCACTCCTGAAGCCTTACCCACGATAAAAATCGAGGAGCCTACACTGGCCATTTCAATCGGACCTAACACCTCTCCATTTTTGGGAAAAGAAGGTAAATTTTTAACAGGGCGCCAGATCTTAGAAAGAATAGAACGGGAGCTTCAGACAAACGTTGCTATGAAATTTAAAATCGAAGAAGGCCAGTATGTTTTATCCGGACGTGGTGAACTTCACCTTTCCGTTTTCTTAGAAACTTTAAGAAGAGAGGGTTTTGAACTTAGCGTAGGCAAACCCCGCGTTATTACTAAAGTTATCGACGGCATTGAGATGGAACCTATCGAAGAACTTACTATCGACGTTGACAACACACACCTCGGAGCAGTAAAAAGTGAGCTGGGCAGAAGACACGGAGTTTTGATGTCCCAGGAAGAACTTACTTCAGAATCCTCAAGACTTGTTTTTGAGATAGCCACAAGAGGCATTCTTGGCTTAAGAGGTATTCTGCTGACTCTTTCAAAGGGTACAGCAGTTTTAAGCTCGATGTTCTTAAAATACGAGAAGTTAGGTGCTGCGATATCCAAACTCAGAAAAGGTGCGATCGTAGCATCCCATAGCGGCAAAGCCGTACCCCACGGACTGGTGCCCGCACACGAAAAAGGTCCTGTTTTTGTAGGTCCTCAAACTATGGTCTATCAGGGAATGATTGTCGGTCTGAACGGACGCGACGAGGACGTGGAAGTTAACGTCTGTAAAGAGAAGCAGTTAACCAATAATAGGTCGTCAGGCGAAGACGGCATCACAATTCCTCCGCCGGTTGAGATGAGTTTAGAGCAGTACTTAGGCCTTTTAGAGGACGACGAGCTGTTAGAGATAACCCCGGTGTCCCTAAGACTAAGAAAAAAGATCCTGGATTCTACTTTAAGGCGCAGGTCTGTTTCAAGGATAATTTGAATATAAGGCCTTAAGTGGTATACTTCTAGCTGTGTCTGGATGAGATTAACCTGTTTTTTCTCTTTCCCCACTAAAAACATATGCATACTAAAAGTTATGGACATAGTAATAGCAGTTCGAGGTTTGCCCGTAGCCGAAGAAAGTTCGGAAGTGCCCGTAATTACAACAGTTCCGGCAGTAGTTTCGGAGGAGCGAGCAGGTTTCAGAGGAGAAATCCCTATTCAGGAACATATATAAACACCGACTTGTTCGTCTCTAAGGCTGTAAAAGGTGAGACAGAGTCTATGTACGTTCCCACAATGACCTTCAACGACTACGTACTGGTTCAATCACTACAAAAAAACATCTCTAAAAAGGCATATTTACACCCAACTAAAATCCAGGCAGAAATAATTCCTCAAATATTGAGCGGACAGGATGTTCTGGGAGTTGCCTGCACAGGTTCCGGTAAAACGGCCGCCTATCTCATACCCATGATAAATAAGGTTATGAAAAATCAGGGGCAGAAATGTTTGATAATTGCCCCTACCAGGGAACTAATTAATCAGATCAGAGCCGAATACAGCCTACTTATTTCAGGAACTCACTTAAGAGATGTCGTTATTATGGGGGGCGCAAGCTACTCAGAACAAATAAGACTTATTAAAAGAGA
>Ga0209727_1001054_pt1 | contig 25223 bp, 13 predicted proteins | sample RifGroC1_FD_183995 | JGI IMG/M metagenome (GOLD analysis project Ga0209727, IMG submission 183995) | Groundwater microbial communities from Rifle, Colorado, USA - Groundwater C1 (SPAdes) (version 2) | ecosystem: Environmental > Aquatic > Deep subsurface > Groundwater | place: Rifle, Colorado...
CAGTCAGAGAGAAGGTAGCCACGGGCGAACCGGTATAAGAGCGGGAAAGGTTGGCGGTACGAATCCATTGGGAACCGGAGACCAGAGAGGGGACGGTGTTCCAGGTATAAGTCCGGTCATTGTATTGGGTATTACCTGACTGGAGATTGGATTGAATGGACCAGGCAAAAGCATTGGCGGTGTCGTAAACAGTCAAATTGGAAATGAGTGAGCCGGGAACGGGAGTGGAAGTGGGAGTGGGTGACGTGGCGGGGGTAGCCGTCGGGGTAGACGGAATAGTTGTGTAATTTCCGATTTTTATCGCTGTATCCGTGACAACAAGTCCATCGATAGCGGGCAGGGAATTTAAACTGAGAGAAATATTTCCGGAGTTGTCCGAGGCAATCGTAGAAATTCTTTTGTTGAGTCTGCCTTTGGTGTTGAAATCCCACCACTCGACGGGAAAAGTGGAGTTTGGCTTCATTCCGGTTACAGCAAAGGTGCCTGTCAAATTTCCGCCGTTTAAGTTTTTGAACGTATGGCGCTTATCCTGTATCCAGAGATGTGCCTGGGTTGAACTATTGCCGTTATTATTTTTCTGTCCGACTACCCGATTATTACCTGCTTCCGGGATGCCGATATCGATATATCCGCCGGCATTAAGGGGAATATTTGACATAAATTCGTTGTATGGTAAGAAGATTTCGAACAGTCCGTTAGCTGTATTGCCATCAGGGCCGGGTTTGTTTCTGAGATTATTGCTCCACCAGTAAAGTTCGTATAATCCTCCTGAATCCAATCCCGCCCAGGTAAAATTGTGAAGCCAGACTCCATTCAGGTCGTTTGCCAATATATCCTGTTCATTCTGAGCAGATAAAACATCAATTCCCGCTTCTCCCCGGACAATCGGCATATTTCTGGCCGACCCCGTCAGCCAGTCCCGGGATACCTGGCTGTAATCGATGTGATACTTCGCTTCGTCCGATTCAAAAGTGGTATCTTTTATCCAACCCGTACTAATGTATGCGTGAATGTCGGCGTAGTCCAGTGATCCATAAGCGGTATTTCCCCAGAACTTGGAAACAGGGAATGAGTTCCAGAAAGAAGTAGTAGCCGTATGATTTCTGTCATATTTATGCATCGTTTCGGCCAGGTGATTGGTTTGATCATAGAGTTGGGTATCTCCGGGACCCCCTTCGTTAAGAAGCTCCCAGGAATGAATTCCCCGGGAGTAGCCCCAGCGGGCGGCCAGATAGCGCCAGTAATATTCCTGCAGGCGGCGGACTTTGTAATCTCTTTTGGAATAGAAATTTTCCGAATTGAAACCCGGCACGTAAGTGAAAATTCCGGTATTAACATCTATGTCATGTAGAATCATATCCTGTTTATCACTGATGACTACTTTTAGTGTCAAACCGTATCTTTCTGCATGCGAGTAGATATCATCCCAATTGGATGAAGATATAGGGTCCATGTAATGGTGATAAATGAGATTTCCTTTGAAAACGACATTGGGACCGGTGTTACCCGAACCCAGGTCCTCGCCGATGGATATTTCGTCAAGGTATAAACTGCCGGTAGCAGTTCTGACTCCTACCGCCAGGGCTTTATTGCTCTTGAAAAGAAATCTGCCCTGGGTATTGGTAAAGATGGTCTCCAATTTTTTCCAGCCGTTACCCAGGTCATTTACCTGCCAGACGGGATTGGGTCCCAGAATCTGGACGTTTGAGTCAAAATTTGCGGGGGAGGAGATTAATTTGACTACCACATCTGTTTGGTTTAGTCCCACCAGGTTTGCCACCAGAGACAACCGGTAGGTCTTTCCGTTTTCAAATCCGCCGGCCATAGCCTGGTTACCGTCGGAATACTGGACTATATAATTTCCGGTTCCGCTGAGTTTTACCGAAAAGTCGTGATTCCGGAAGACTTGTTCGGAAGAGCGGTAGCTGTCTGCAGCCTCGATAGCCCCTTCTGAATTCTTCTTTTTCCAGGCATCCCAGCCGTGGGTGCCCCGGCTCCAAATTGCCTCCATATCCATCCAGGTGCGATGAAAATTCGTTTTCCCGACGGAATATTTATCCCGGAATTCCTTTTCTGCCCGCTGTTCCGAGTGATAAATTCCTGCATCCGCGGCATTGATACCCGTGCCGGTAAATGGGGTGCCGTCCGAATATTCGAAATACCGGCTGTCGCTGCTGCTGACTTTTATAAAACCGTGGACTGCGGGGGCGGGGTTACCGACACTAAAAGACCTGACAGGCGTTTCCGTCCATCCCGGATAATTGGAGTTGTCCTGAACTTTGATTTTGTATTGCCAACTGCCCTTGGTTTGGGGGGCGAAACGAATAAGCCAATAGGGATCTCCGACAGGATAGATCCATTCCGAATTGTCATTGCCGGCGATAACGCTTCTGTCTTTTATTGTAGGCTGGTATAAAAAAGCCGGTTGGATCAGGGCTTTACCCCAATCCGTTTCACCGGGCGGTAAAAACAGGCCGTCGATAGTGATACCAACCATGAGTGAGGCACCGGACATCCCTGTCACCGGGCCCGGATCATACGGCCAGTGGAAGTTGGAAGCCACTGAGCCGATGACATCAAATCTTATTTCCAGCTTGTCGTAGAGAGCCACTGATGAAGGAGAGACGATATTGGTGAGGGAGGGGGCGGCTGAGATGGGGATAGCAAACCCTAGATAATAGATGCCAGATATCAGAAAAAACCAGAAAGATGTTCTAAATTTAGCGGCCATAGTTGGTCAGCCAAATCATATAGTCAACACCGTCCACATAGCCGGAGGAGTTGTAGTCGCCATTGGCGGGACCGGAGACGGATTGTTTGTAATGGTTGTACCAGATCATGTAGTCCACACCGTTGACATGGCCGTCACCGTTACCGTCGCCGGGAACGGATGAAGCTTTGACGATGACGGAATACATACCGTAAGACCCGGATCCCACGGGACCCAGGGAAATGGTCTGGGGGGAGGAGTAGGAGGCAGAGTAGAGACTGTAGGGATTTGGTTCGGAATTGACCATGTCCTGTCCGGTGTCGGTGTACCCGCTCATCCAGGAGGGTTCGGTATACCGGTCGTCAAAGGCGATATACACGGTAGCCGGAGCAGTCAGAGAGAAGGTAGCCACGGGCGAACCGGTATAAGAGCGGGAAAGGTTGGCGGTACGGATCCATTGGGAACCTGCAACCAGAGAGGGAACGGTGTTCCAGGTATAAGTCCGGTCATTGTATTGGGTATTACCTGACTGGAGATTGGATTGAATGGACCAGGCAAAAGCATTGGCGGTGTCGTAAACAACCAGGTTGGAAATGAGTGAGCCGGGAACGGGAGTGGAAGTGGGAGATGAAGTGATGTTGACGGTCGCGATGGCGATGTTGGAGTCGACCAGACTGTCATTGACTTTCCATCTGAATGAATCGACTCCGGTATATCCGGCTGCAGGAAGATAATAACGGTCGTTGTCTGTACCACTCAGGGAACCGTGAGTGGGTTGGGTGGTGATGGTATAGGTGTAAGGCCCGGGTCCGTCGGGATCGGTAAAAGACAATTGAATATAAACTTGGGTGTTTTGGGGAGTGGAGGTGGTGCTGTTTTGAGCTACCGGAGCATTGTTTACCCCCGGGGTGGGAGTACGCGTGGGAGTGGAAGTAGGACCGGTGCTGAACGGTGTTCCTCCGTTGCCAAAACCGGACGCACCGGCGGCTACGGCAGTGTCTCCCATGACGATAGACAGGTTTTCGGTGCCGACGGTGGTGTTGTACTCACCGGCAACGACCGGTTTGCCCAGGCTGTTGATAGCGTTAGCCGTCATGGTTTGGATCTCATCCAGAGATCTACCGAATCCGTATTGGAAAATCAGGTAGTCGCACCAGGTAGAGCAGTAATTCCAATTACCGGGGAGCTGGTGGGCGGCCAGAGGTTTGGCAGTAAGAGAGTCGAGGTGGGCACCGATCTGATTGGCTTTGTCCAAAGTCCAATATTCGTCGATTTCCAATCCCAAGACATAACTGTTTACCAGGCTGTCAATCTGGGGGATGAAGGTGGACAGATCGGATTTAATAATATCCACTGATTGGTTTCGCCAGTTGCCTGAGTCGCTGGTCAGCCAGACAACGGGCTTGATACTGCTGTTGTTCAGCTCCTGCAGGAAGACGTTGAAACCGGCAGAGTTGCCGTAGTAGTTGTGGCTGGCGCTGGTGACAGACAGATACCAGTGTTTATACCCGCGGCTATTGATGGACTGTCTCAGGATAGACCTGTCACCGGCGACAGCCCGGGGATACCAGGTAGTACCACATTCACCACACGCGGGAAAGGTCAGGAAATCCGTCATGTGGGGGAGGGTGCCGGAGGTGCTTTCCGCCCGGACCTGCGGGGGGGTGAAAACAATAAGACCAAGAAATAGAAAAGCTGCAAGTATTGGCATCGGGCGGGATTGTAGGTTTATCTTACACTTAAGCTAGGATCAATGTCCATAATTGGTGAACCAGATCATGTAGTCCACGCCATCGACGTAGCCGGAGGAGTTGTAGTCACCATTTGAGGAACCGAGTACGGACTGACGGTAGTGGGTGAACCAGATCATGTAGTCCACTCCATCGACAAGGCCGTCGCCATTACCGTCGCCGGGGACAGAAGTAGCTTTGACGATGACCGAATACATACCGTACGACCCGGAACCGATAGGTCCAAGGGAGATGGTTTGGGGGGAAGAGTACAAAGACGAGTAAAGACTGTAGGTGACGGGTTCGGAATTAACCATGTTCTGTCCGGTGTCGGTGTAGCCACTCATCCAGGAAGGTTTAACAAAGCGGTCGTCGAAAGCGATATAGACAGTAGCAGGAGAGGCAAGGGAGAAAGTAGCCAGAGGTGAGGAAGTGTAAGTGCGGGAGAGATTGGCAGTGCGGATCCATTGAGAACCGGAAACAAGGGAGGGAACGGTAGCCCAGGTATACACCCGGTCGCCATACTGGACATGTCCTGACTGGAGGTTGTTTTGGATGGTCCAGGCGTAGGCGTTTGCAGCGTCCAGGACAATTAGATTTGAGATGAGGGATCCGGGAATGAGAGTAGGAGTAGGTGAGGCGGATTTATGGATATACAAGGCGACTTCGGATCCCATCAGAGGGGGTTTGGGCCAGGAAGTGTTAGTTGTCTGAGATATTGTTATACTATTTGTTACAGTTTCTCCATTGATTGGATTGAACCACTTCAGGTTATAGAAACCAGCCGGTAAACCCAAAACCCCCATAGCAGCGGGATTGGAGTAAGAATAAGCGATCAAGCTGGTGCGGGTGGAATTAGTGAGAACAAACTGAGTGCCGGCGTTTTTGAGCGAATCGTTGGGAGTCATGGCGTTGAAATCCGTGGACTCAAAAAAATTTACCAGGAAACGGCTGGCATTGGCCATGCCTAAGGACGGAGGCTTGCGGTTGCTGGAGGTTTCCCAGGCACCCAGCTGCATGGAGTAGCTGCCGGCCATGGCTTCGCCCCAAATGCACTGCCGGTAGTCGGCATCGGTAAGGCCGGATTTACCGGTGTCGGTAAAGAATTGTTCTGCAAAGTTGAGATTGTAGCGGCCGGAGGCATTGTTCCAGGCAGAAAGGGCGTCGGTGTGACAACCGGCCAGGCTGGTGGAAGTGTATTGGACGGCATGCTGATCGGCAACTGCCGGAAAGTTGAAGGTCAAGCCTGGAAGCTGGTGGACACCGATGGGGTGGCTGTCGGGGTCATAGGTCCGGATAGTCTGGATTATGCCGTTGATGCGGCCGTCACCGAATTCTTCCTGGTACTCTTCAGCTACTACCCAGATCAGATGTTTGTATCGCCTGAATTCGCCGACCATGGCCTTGATAAAAGCTCCTTCTTCGGGAGGCATGGTTTCTTCCCGGCGGCCTTCGCAGCCGGCGCAACCGTAATAAAAAGGGTCGGAGTTGTCATCATAAAAAAAGAGATAGATGACAATTCCCGCGGAGTCCATTCTGGTAAACCACTGGTGCCAGCGGGAAATTATGGCCGGGTCGAGGTTGGAGTTGGAAGCAGTTCCGGGAGTGTGGTTCAGCCAGGGATTTTGGGTCGAGGTGCCATCCCCCCCATGGGAACGGACGGCAATCATATAGATGCCGTTCATCCCGTTTTGGATGAGAGAGTCAATTATTCCGTCCTGGGTCCAACCCGGGGTAATGTCCCCGTACAGAAAACCTTCCGGCCCACCCGCACCGGAGAGAAAAAAAGGGTCAGATTGGGAATCCAGATTGTTGTCCCGGTTGTAAACCAACCAGCGGTTGGTGGTGGGGTCGACCCGGATTTGTCCGGGAAGATAAGCATGTGCCGAAATGAGAAATGAGAAATGAGAAATGAGAAATACGGATATGAGAGATTTAGCGGCCATAATTGTTGAACCAAAGCATGTAGTCCACACCGTCGACGAGGCCGGAGGAATTGAAGTCACCGTTTGAAGGACCGGAAACCGACTGGCGGTAATGGTTGAACCAGATCATGTAATCAACTCCATCAATCTTACCATCAGAATTAGCGTCGCCGGTTTTGGGGGTGGGGGTGGGAGTTGATGCCGGGGGGGAGGTGCTGCCGAATTCAAATGCCCCCACATCGTAACCTGAACCTGCCGGTCTGATGAGACCGTCAAAATCAATATTCGGCGCATTAAGGTTTGATCCGGCATCGATTGCGGGTGAGGTAGATTTGAGGTGGAAATCGAACGCGGTTGCGTTGATAAATTGGGGGTTCACCGTAAGATTGTGGTCTTGGATAATTTCGGATGCGGGGACAACAGGATCGATCTTTATATTGCCTGTCAGGTTTTGATAAAAAATATTATTTCTGATGATAATATTTTTGACTTCAGGATTGTTGATGACAATACCGCCTCCGGCATTGTTGTAGACAGTGTTGTTAATAAAGTTGATATTTTGTACCGGATGGGTGGGGGAGGAGGTGGTGGTCCAGGGGGCGATACCAATCCCTCCCCAGGAATAGCCTACGTTGTAGACAATATTGTTGAAGAAATTGACATTTTCCAACAGTCCTCCGCCTTCACTGGCGGCGATAATACCCTGGCCGGTGTTGTCGTAGACAGTATTGGCACCGACGTCGATGTTGTACTGGTGTTCGGTCCAGGCATCTATGTAAATCGCTATTCGGTCGGAACCAATTCCCATGTGGTGCACGGCGTTGTGGTGAATCTGAACATCATAAACACCTGCAGCAGCTCCAATACCTTCATTCTTTCCGTGATGTACCCGATTATTCTTAATTAATAAGTCATGTGAGAACCAGAAAACACCCAGGGAGACTTCACCGTCAGTGTCGCCGAAGTTCGCGTCCGTGACTTCATTGTTATCTACGACGATAAAACTGCTGGCCTGATTAATGTCTATACCCAGTGAATAAATGTGACTGACAAAATTGCCGTCGATGATAACGTGGTCCGCTTTCTGGACCGAGATACCCATGTTCCAGGTACCATCGGCAACATTTACCCCGGAATTGATGACCCTCAATCCGCTGATTCGAATAAACCGTTTACCAGTAACGTTGATCAGCCCTTCGAGTGGGGGGATGGAAATGCCGGTTCCGTCAATAGTGACAATCTCTCCGGGATAGGCCATATAGATGATGTAATTAGTCTGATTACCGGAGTTTTTCGGCGTTAACCTTTCGCGGTAGATACCTGCTCGGATATAGACAGTCTGACCTGGGGTCAAGGCATTGGCCGCCTTGGCCAGAGTTTTCCAAGGCAGAGCCAAAGTCCCGGGGTTATTGTCGTTACCCCCCGGGGCTACGTAGAAAATATTTCCCTGAACAGGATCCGGATAAATGACCGACACTGGCGCCGGAGGAGGATCTGTGATGTCAAATAACATCCAATTAAGACTGCCGACTCCGACTGAAGCATTTTTGTCCAATACCAGTTTTAATTTGTGCGGACCAGCGGTGAGCCGGATTCCGGTGACCGTGATGGTGGAGTATCCCTGCCACCAAAAAAGTCCTGTATATGTTTTCATGGTGCCGGTAACATTGACCCCGTCTACTTCCAGATGTAGTTCCCCCTGTCCGGTTGCGTAGCCCACCAGCCCGGCACGGAGAGTCAGGGAATAAGTGCCGGTGGTAGCCACCTCGACTGAATATTGCAGCCACTCGCCGGCCTGAGTCCAACCGACTTCGTACCGTCCGCCGGCTCCATCCGAGGTCTCACCGATGTCTACTCCTTCAGCTGTCCGGTATTGACCGCCGTTGTTCGTCGAATCGAGATCATGGTAGGCTGTTCCTTCCCCGCCCAGGTCGAAATCTTCAACTTCAATAATTCCGGGGATAGGCCAGGGAGTGCCGCTGTAAGGGGTGGAGGTTTGGGCGCGGGCGACGGATGTGAGAATTGAGAATTGAGAAATGAGAAATGCGAATATGAGAAATTTAGCGGCCATAGTTGTTGAACCATAACATGTAGTCCACACCGTCGACGAGGCCGGAGGAATTGAAGTCGCCGTTTGAAGGACCGGTGACCGACTGGCGGTAATGGTTGAACCAGATCATGTAGTCCACCCCGTCAACTTTGCCATCCCCATTGGCGTCACCGGTTATCGGGGTAGGAGTAATTGACGGTGTAGGCTGATTGCCTGTCAGGGCATCATTCCGCCAGAGATGCACAAATAAAGGTTCGTCATAGCCGATACTGACGATGTCGAGATCTCCGTCATGGTCCAGATCTGACAGTCGGGTACCCAGGTGGTTGTCTCCCCCGTTAGGTGCGCTGCCGACTACAGTTTGGGACCATGCGCTTCCTGAACCGTTATTGGCCAGGATTATCACCCGTTTTTCCCCTTTGTGCTCGCCGATAACCAGGTCGTAATCTCCATCTCTGTCCAAGTCGCCGAAATCCATGGATGCGGTGTTTGCGCCGGTAAAGATTATTGAGCGGGTCCAGCTACCATTGCCGTTGTTGCGAAAATAATATATTTCCCCAAGATCGCCTTCCTTGGCGACTATAATGTCCTGGTCCGAATCTTTATCAAAATCCGCCGCATAGGTGACATCTGCCCAGGTAGAATTCAGGACGCCGACGGTTTTTTGGGTCCAACTATTATTTTCCCACCAGGTAATGGTTTTGCCATCGGTACCAAGCGCGCTTAATAAATCGACATCACCGTCTTTATCCAGATCCGCTGCGGCCAACCCGTCGCCGGTCGCGTTTGCAGCAACCTGTGTTTTTGTCCAATTGGCGTTTAACGGATCTGCGGGAATTGTAAAATAGAAAATACTGTGCTGGTCACCATTGCCACTAATCGGCCCGCCGTTTAGCGCGAATTCGCTTTTACCTCCGGCAATGAGATCGGCTACGGTGTAACCTTGACCGGATGAATGTTGGCTTGGCGCCATGGTCGCCACGTCTTTGCGCTTGACCAATTGACCTGCCGAGTCTGCCTCGTACCAACGGACATAATTATCCGGGCCGTTACCTAGCACGTCCGGAAATTGGTCTGCGTCAACATCCAATGTAAGTTTAAAATCGGTAGCCTCTACGACCGAACTTCTTGGCCAGCTACCTTGCATATTACCGCCCGGATTTCTGTACGAAAGGTTACCGGTCAAAACGTCCATATAACCGTCAAGATTGAGATCCGCGAATGTCAGCCCGAAAGCCTGTCCTTTGGTTGAATTGCTGTCGATAGCCGAGTATGTCCATTTATTCAATGGCAGTAACGTCGGAGTAGTTTGGTTAAACCATACTTCTATCGGACCGCTGTCAAAACTGCGGCTGCCCAGTACGTCCGGGCTGCCGTTTTTGTCAATATCCCCAACTTTTGCAATATAGCTTGAGTTATTGGCTAGGGTATAAGCAGACCATAAATTACCTGAGTTGGAATTAAGATAGATTAAAATTTTATTGTTCCCGGGCAGGCCCGCGGCCAAGACATCCAAATCCCCGTCGCGGTCAAAATCGGCTGCCTGCAAAGAGTGCGCCCGATCAAAGGAGGAAGCAATGACATGTGATTGCCAGGTCGTTGCGTTTGCATCGGTTGCTTGGTACCAGATAATGGCGTTAGTTTGTTCGGAATCTGAAAAGATCGGGTCGAGTCGGCCGTCGCCGTTAATATCGGCAACGTCCACGCGGGCACTACTGTTGGGCCAACCGGCGCCTTCATTAAACCAGCGCGCGTCGATGTCAGACCTGGTCCAGCTGCCGGTACGATTGCGGGGGTTTTTCAACCAATAACCGTTTAAGACCATATCCGGATAGGTATCTGCGTCCAAATCACCCAAGTCCATACCTTCATGCTCGCCGACAGCTTGAGTATAGTTAGTCCAGCTGGTTTTGCTATTTTGGAAAAAGATGCGCATTTTGGCTTCATAGCGGATGGCAATGTCAAGTTTACCGTCACGGTCCAGATCAGAAATTGCCAAATCCTTCATATGCTCATCATTTTGGGACCAGATTTGCCGTCGGGTAAATGATTGTCCGGTATTCAGATTTTCAAACCAGGTAATTGATTTGGGTCCGTTATTGTCGCTATTGGGGACTATTACATCTGTATCTCCATCGCTGTCCAGATCCGCTACCTGCAATTCGGGGACATAATCCAGTATGGGGATAAAATCGTTATCAATGGAATGCGGAGACCAATCCGGAAATGACAACCAAGAAAATATCTCATTGTCTATAAATTCTCCTTCCGCTAATACGATATCCTGATCACCATCATTATCCATATCACCCAGAGCATGTCCTTGTGTGCCTAGTGGAGTAACATTCTGATAAGTAAAATTTAATGCCTGCACATGAGCAGTTGAGTAGAAGAGTAAAAGTGTAGAAAATAGGATTATTTTTTTCATTTTCCGTAGTTGTTGAACCAAAGCATGTAGTCCACCCCGTCTACCATGCCGTTAGAGTTGAAGTCGCCGTTGACCGGACCGGTGACGGATTGGCGGTAATGGTTAAACCAGACCATGTAGTCCACCCCGTCCACTTTGTTGTCACCGTTGGCGTCACCGGTTTTTGCTGTCGGAGTGGAGGTCGGGGAGGGGGAAGCCGGGGGAGAGGTAGGTACGGGGCCGGAGGCACTGAGAGCGGCTACCAGATTCTGGATATAGAATAAATCACCTTTCTCGAAAGCCGGAACATCCAAATATTTAACCAACTCGGAGAAAGGTTGTTTGAGGATGTAAGCTCGGGCCTGGAAGAGAGCCGGGTAATCATAAAGGGGTTGGGAATAGGTTTCCGCGGCTGACTGGTTGAATTTCGAGACGAACCAGGCTGGAGTGAGAATTTGATATTGGTCTACCGTAGCCTGGGCTTTGGCAAGGACGTTGTCATGCATAAGCTGTCCCAGTTCGGGTGTCATATACATAAAATTGCGGGCAGCAGAGAGAGCTCCGGCAAATTCCAGTTCGTCTACCGATAACGCCGGGTCTTTTGTGAAATTGGCCCAGCGCAGGTTTAAGAGCCGGGTGTATTCCGGATACTTGCTGCTTTGGGAAATGTTTGAGAGATTGTTGGCCAGTTTGTCCAATTCCACGTAACCCCGATACCCGACGATATACTGATTCAGGAGATATGGGTATTTGATGAGGTTGGTATCGGTCATGTCGTTACTGACACCTGCGGTGCTTAATTTTGATTTCATAGTATTAAAGACGGACAGGGCGGTGCCGGGAAATGTCCGGGCATATTTCCAGCCGGCGTAAAGAGATTCCGGAGGGAAACCGCTTTTAGCACTTTCGTTCATCCAACAATCAGCAGTGTTAGGAGAGGCAATTTTCAGATTTTCATATGCCCAAATGCAGGTTCGGGGTTCATTGGCTACTGGGAAATTGACATCATAGTTATCAGCCAGCTGGGCGGTGAATTCAGGCAGATCATCATAAGCTTCTCTTTTGGCACCATTGCGCCAGCCGATACTGGCATAGGTAGTGAAGGAATAGGGAGCACCGGGACCGTAATTGGTCTGAATATAGTTTTTAACCGGTGTTATCAGCGACTGGAGGGAGCTATTTTCGGGATGAGCAGTGATATATTCCAGAACTTGGATCAGGGTGGTGACAGTGTCTGACGGGTTTTTGAAGTACTGGGTGAGATTGTCTCCGGGGATAGGGTAATTGTATGCTCCGTTCATCCATTGGCTGGTAAGCCCGGAGGAATGGAAGCCCGGTCGGAGGTGGCCGGCAGAAAGCATTTTCTGGACTTCGTCATACAGTTTCTGCTGCAATTGGGAAGTTGTGGTATTCAGAGATGGTGAAACCTGGGCGGAGGGAATTTGGGCGGTGGTAAGGGGGGTAGTGGCAGTACCGGAGGTGCTCAAAGCGTATAACACATTGCCGTTTATGACATACAGTCTGCCATTGTAGGGAATGGGGCTGTAATTGTTGAATCCGTCCATATAACCATACGCTCCGGCGGGGGAACCGAATTTTCCGGACAGAGTGAGACTGGAATATTTGGTGGTGGCACCAGTTTGGTACGAGACGCTGCCGGTCCATTTGATGTCATTGCTCTGGATGCTCGCTGTATTGATGGTGCCAAAGCCTTCATGGTTGAATGAGCCTTCGCCGTAATAAATCAGGTTACCCCCGCTGGTGAAAGCCGCCGGTTCGTCACAGGCGGAATTCTCTGAAGCTATTTGGCTGATATAAGGGGTGCCGAATTTCCAGCCGGCTATCCAGCCGCCGCAGCCTCCGTTTCCGCCTGCACCATAACCGATTCGCTGGTACAGAATCCCATCTCCTCCGACAACGGGAGGCTGCTTGTAGCCCTGACCGTCTCCATCCAACCCGGCGACATTGAAGGGGGCATAAGGGGTCTGTTCAGCTCCGGTATTGCGGTCCAGGATAAATACCACCCGCCACCAGGGACGCTTGGTACCCCATTTGGAATTGTTGTTGTAGTAGTTGTAAATGGAATCACATTTCAGAGTGGGCGTACCAGTTTGCCAGAGATAAGGCTCGGACAAGACGCTGGTACAGCCGGGTTTTCCGTCATACATTTCAAAATTGGGACTATGGATTTGGCAACCATAGGGGTTGTAACTAGAATCACTGGCACATAACCAGCGGCCGGCTTTCAGGGATCCGGCGAGAATGACAAAATCTTTACCGAATGTCGGGGATGAGGAGTAAGTGTCAGTATAAATCACCGGCCAATATGAGTCGAAACCCACACCGGGAAATTTCTCGGATTTCCAAATCAGACTGCCGTTTACGGTATTCAGGGCATAAGCATAAGCATCATTAGATGCAAAATAAACCACACCATTTTTATGAGCTGCACTGAAGTGGATGGGTCCGCCGGTCTGGTATTTCCATTTAAGAGAGCCGGTATTGGCGTCCAGGGCATAAAAGTACCCGTCGCGGTTACCGGCATAAACTACGTTATCCACCACCAGGGGGTTGGTGTCGAAACCGGCACCCGCTTCGGTAAAAGTCCAGCCGGATTTGAGCTGGCCGGTGGCGGCATTTACAGCGTGGATTTTGTGGTCAAAACCGCCAACATACAAAATACCGTTAGCATATGTCGGCGAATTACCCAGCGGCATTTCCGTACCATAGACCCAGAGCTGGCTGCCGGTGGCAGCATCGAAAGCATACAGTCCTTTGGAGGTGGAGAGAAAGATCTTATTGTCAGAGGCAATGAGCTGAACTTTGTTGTCAATATAAGGATCTATCGGCCGGTACCACACAGTATTAAGATTGCCAGGTACTTCGACGGAATTGTGGGAAGTCCTCTGGGGGTTGGCAGCGGTCATCGGCCAGTCGGCAGCGGTTTGGGCACGGGCGACGGGTGTGAGAATTGAAATTTGAGAAATGAGAAATGCGAATATGAGAAATTTAGCGGCCATAGTTGGTGAACCAAACCATATAATCTACTCCGTCGACATAACCAGACGAGTTGTAGTCACCATTGGTAGGACCCAGAACCGACATACGGTAGTGATTGAACCAAATCATATAGTCGACCCCGTTGACGTGACCGTCGCCGTTGCCGTCCCCGGGGACAGGTATCGGTGTGGGGGTGCCCACCGGTTCGGAATACCGATTTATCCACAACTTTACCGGCTGGATGCCGTTCCAGTTGGCACCAAATAAATCAGGGTCACCGTCACTGTCTACATCCACAATTCTCATGCTATGCGAACCGCCGGAACTGAGGACTGTTTTTGTGAATGTTGTATTATTGCCCTGATTTTCGTAAATCTTGACTTCATCAGGATCGGTACCCTGCTGCATTTCTGCTGCTGCGATGTCCACATCACCGTCTCGGTCAAAGTCAGCGCAACCGACAAAATGATGGACAGTTTCAGCGTTGGCATCGACGATAATTTCTGTCCAGCCGCCAGATTTGGGATCGACAGGTGAGCGGAAATAGGAAATCCGGTGCATCCCGCCGGCTGATTCTGAAGGTGAGAGGATGACATCCTGACGGCCGTCATTATTCATGTCACAGGCGGCGATGAATGTTTCAGTATGCCAGGAATTCACATAAGCATGTTTGGGCCAGGTAGACAGGGCCCCGCCATTGTTTTCCAGCCAAATCTGGTCCAGGATGATGTCAGGATCCCCGTCGGCATCCAGATCTTTTGCCAGCAGCCCTTCTCCGGCGGACAAATCGCTAAGGGATTGCTCGGAGAACACTAAATTTGATCCCTGCAAGTAAAGGTAGCCGCGATTGCCGTCACCCCCTTGGTTCCGGGTAACAAAGTCCATTTTGCCGTCCCGATTAAAGTCCGCCAACTCAATATCGTGCATTATCCGATTGGCTACGACCGATGATGTCCAACCGCTGCCACTACCACTATTGCGGTATAGGCTGGTTCCGGAACCGGTAACAGCTATTACATCAAGATCACCGTCGTTGTCCATATCGCTGGATTCGACGTCCGTACTAAAAGAACCCGTACCAATCTGGCGTTTAGTCCAAGTAGGATTCTGATACCATACCAAACCGCCACCCGAATAAGCTCCGACGATCAAATCCTTATCGCCGTCGCCATCCAAATCTCCTTCTCCTTTACCCCAGGGGTTGTCAGGAGAGCTGTCTGCGGCAGAATCGACAATTACCTCCTGGAAACTTAATGCAGAAATGGAAGTAGCAGATGCCAGATACCAGACGCTAGAGACCAGAAGGATAGATCCCAGATGACAGATATTAGATGCCAGAGGTTTATTTACCATAGTTATTCAGCCACAACATATAGTCTACGCCGTCGACAAAGCCGGAGGAATTGAAATCACCGTTTGCAGGACCGGTGACCGACTGGCGGTAATGATTGAACCAGATCATGTAGTCTACACCGTCCACTTTTCCGTCGGAATTGGCGTCGCCGGTTTTGGTGACAGTGTAATCGCCGATTTTAACAGCGGTGTCGGTAGTTGAAGAGTCTGTCGGCAGAGGGAGAGTGAGAACGCCTGCGGAATCGGTGGTGTAGGTGGTGGTAGAAATTACAGGTATACCCTGGGCGGTAAAAGTGTGCCATTCTACGGGAAGAGTGGCGTTATTTCTGAATCCGGTTATTTTGATATTACCGGTTAAACCACTCATATTGGGTATATTATTTATCTTATTTTTCCAGGTATAGTTTTTGTTCCAGATCCAGAGATGGGCGCGGTTTGACGCGGTGTCTTTTTGGCCGGTGACCCAGACTTGGGAGGAAGAAGGAACAGCATCCGCTGACACATACCCCCCTTTATTCAGAGGGATATTTTTCATAAAATTTTCGACATATTTAAAGATTTCATACAAGCCGGTCTGGCCGTCCGGACCGGGACTGGTGTCTATTGTTTCCTTCCACCAATAAAGTTCAGACATGGCACCGGAATCGAGAGTTGACCAGAGAAGGTTGTGGAGCCAAACGCCGGTAGTGTCGCGCGGAAGATCGGAATTTTCGGTCTGGTTGTTCAGGTAATCGATTCCGGTTTCCCCGCGGACGATGGGTTTGGAAGAAACACTGCCTCTGACATCCCGGGAATAATCCAGATGGAATAACGCGCTATCCGATTCATAGGCGGTGTTGGACAACCATCCGGTGGAGACGTAGGCGTGCAGGTCTGCATAGTCTACATTGGGGTATTTGGTGTCCGCCCAGAACTGCGGTGCCGGAAAAGAATGCCAGAAGGAGGTAGTAACCAGGTGATCATTGGGATGATTGTAGGTACATTTTTGGCTGTCTCCCGCCCCGATGGGGATGCCGAATATCCGGCAGTGAAAATCTTTACCCATCTCGTCGGTGAGCGCGTAATGATTGCCGTTACTCGGATCACCCTCATTGGTCAGTTCCCACGAATGGATATGGGGAGAATAACCCCACCGGGCCTGAAGGTAACGGAAATATGCCTGCTGCAGCCAGCGGGTTTTGTTTACCATGCGCCAGGTACCGTAAAATCCGTCCATGTTGTCTGATTCGCCACCCAAAACAAATGTTCCGTCGTCGTCGAGCTTGAAAAAAGTCATATCGTTTTTGTCCATCAGGACCAGTTTGAGATATAGATTATTCTGGCCGGCCAGGTCAATAACTTTGTCCAGTTCGTAGGCGCTGCGCTCGGGGAAATACAGCTCGTATTCCAGGGAGGGCTCAGTCAGGACTTCCGGACCCAGTTGGTTGTTTCCCAAATCTTCTTTTAAAGAAATTTCCCTGATCCAGGTTTTTCCCTGAATGACGTTTTCCAGCCCGATGTGCAAGCGGGGTAGGAAGTCGTTGGAGCCCGAGTTCCAAGTACCTTCGATGGTAGTCCAACCGGAGGTATTGCGGCCGTATGAAGTAATCACGGTATTGGTGCCGGGATCGTAACAATCGGAAGCCCAGTCACCGATTTTTCCCGTCAGACCAAAATCGGGGTAACCGGAGACGCGGGGACCGGTGATACCTTCCCCCCAATAAGTGATTTGAAGGTGATAGTTGGTGTTACGTTTAACTGCTTCGCCGGCATTGTGAAACTGGAGCCGGCAGGCGTCGTACCAGCCGGTATCCCCGCCGGTTTCATAGTCTATAACCATGGTTAAGTAATCCCGGTTGTTGACCGGGTCGTGGAAAGCTTCGGTACCAGGGCGGGGAAGATAACCGTCATAGACATTGCGGCCACCCACCCATTCCAGCCAGGGGGTACCGTAGAACCCGGACATCCAGGTGCGGATAAAACGAACGCCGTTTTGGCCGTATTTCTGGTATTCAGAAATATTATCGGCAGTGGGGTAGTTGTACCAGGCGATTCCCTGGCGGCCGAGGGCGGGGAAATATGACCCGTTGTCGAACTCGAAATAGCGGGAGTCGGCGCTGCTGACTCTGATAAAACCCGGGGATAGTGAGGAGGTAACAGAAAAGGTTTGAGGAGATGACTCGGCGGTTCCGGAACTGTCCCGGGCGGAGAGCCTGTATTGCCAGTTTCCGGCAACATTCGGAGAAAAGCGGACTTTCCAGACGGGCGAACCCTGGGGATAAAACCAGCCGGCGGGTCCGTTTTCGGCGTAGGGTTGGTATGAGAAGGCGGGTTGGCGGAAGGCGGACTGCCAGTCGTTAGTTCCCGGGGGCAGGAACAGAGCATCCACGGATATCCCGCGGTGTTTGGGATAGAGAGCGGGATTAATGCCGTTTGGCGGATTGGCGTCGTACGGAAGCTGAAGGTTTTGGGCGGTGGTACCGGTGACTTGGAAAGTGATTTCAAGTTTGGAATAAGCGGGGATGGCGCTGCCTGGATAGACAGCCCGATTGTCGGTGACTCCGGAAACGGAGAGTGAAGATTGGGCGGAAGCCGGGATGGTAGATATTAGAAATAACAAGAGGATAGTTTTTTTCATGGGGTGGGTTTATTATGACATTTTTTGTGGTATTCTTGGACTATGAAGTGTCCGGATTGCCAAAGCGAGCTGGACGGAGTGTCGGTGACCGGAATGGACGAGTCTTACCGGTGTGGTAACTGCGGGGGGTTCTGGGTCCAGGGGTGGGTGGTGAACCGGGTGGCGGAAGAGGGAGTAAGAACCAAGCTGGAGCCGAAAAAAGCGGGTAAGGCGGAGGTGCTGGTCAGGAATTGCCCGACGGACGGAACAGGGCTGTTCAAGCCGGAGGGAGGCGAAGCGTTTCCGCCGGAGGCGGGAGTTTACAAATGTCATCATTGCAATTGGTGGTGGGTGGCGGGGGATGATCTGTTTGCGCTGGACGAAGCATATAAGGCCCGCAGGACTTATTTCCGGCTGTGGCAAAAAAAGCAGAACTGGGCGACATGGGCACTGCCGGTAGTTTCTGTGCTGGTCCTGGCCATCGGCCTGGCGGGGGGAGTGTACCTGAACCAGTACCGAGCCCGGGTGGGGGTAGGGGCGGGAGCGGATATACGGGATTTTACGGCAGTGTATCTGGAGCAGGGGGAAGCCAAAGTCAGTTTCCGGTCCAGTACGGAAACTTTGAGTGTGGAGTACCGGCTGAAAAATGACACCGGAGGATGGGCGATGGCGGAAACCACTTTGGATAATGGAGTGTATACCTCAAGGCTGTTGGGGATAATCAAGGGACAGGAATACACCATCAGGGCGGGTGGGAGAGAGTATACATTTAAGGCAATATAATTTTCAATTTACAATTTACAATTTTCAATCAATTCTTCAAATCCCAATTTTCAAAAATGGTTTATGATTAGGTTATGCGGTGTCCGGATTGCGGATCCAGGTTGACGGAGCTGAGAATTTCGGGGCCGGATTTTTGTTACCGGTGCGGGAGATGTGGCGGCTTTTGGATAGACAGCTGGACGGTGAACAGAATCACGGACAAAAACCTGTCTTCGTGGCGGCGAATCAGTATTGATCAGATGTGGCTGAGGGGAGGGAAAGGTTTATGCCCGCTAGACGGGATAATCCTGAAAAGATACATCGGGGAGGGAGTACCCCAGCAGATGGAAGTGCTGAGATGCGTGCGCTGCGGTAAATGGTGGTTTCCCCGAGACAGCATGTATGAGTACAAGCAGGCGGCGGAGGCCAAAGTGAATTATTACAGACTGTGGGGTCTTAAGGGGGATATGGAATCGTTGGCGCTACCTATTTTGGGACTGATAGTACTTCTGATGGGGCTGTTTACGGGAGTGAGACTGATTCTGGAACATCCGGAGATTTTGACCCGGGCGATGGAAGCGTTGGGTAGATAGGGCGGATATGTGTCATAATGTTGACAAATAGATCCTGTTTTTGTATCATATCTGTATGTATAGGCAGATTCGAGAGAGATTGTCCAAATTATTGAAGCTGCCCAGACCACCCATAATTTTAATACTGGGGATGCGGCAAGTAGGAAAGACTACTTTAGCTAAGCAATTAGTGCCTGTCCAGAAACTGGTGGGATTTAATTTTGATTTATTGGAAGACAGAAGGGAGCTGGCGATACAAGAGAGACATCATCTGGCGTCGGTGGCAAATAAATATGCAGGGAGAATAATATTAATTGACGAGGTGCAAAAGATGCCGGAAGTAACAGCAGTAATAAAGCATCTTTATGACAATTACGGGATGAAATTTATACTAACAGGCTCTTCTGAACTGAGAATCCGGAAAGGGGTGGGGGATACATTAACCGGGAGGTTGCATGAAGTGAGATTGTATCCTTTGTCTCTGGAAGAAATAAATATTCAGAGTGGGCTGACTTTTGACAAATCATCGGAATTCTGCAACTTTGAAGAAAATCAACAATTAATCCTGGACTATTTAATATTCGGCTCATTACCACAAATTCAAAATTTAAAGGTGGAGGAATATTCCGATTATCTTAAAGATTATGTGAATTCTCTGATCTCCAAAGACGTTTTGGAGATAGCGGGGACGCGCAAGCCCGGCCAGGTATATACTCTGGCGAGATTACTGGCTTTGCAGGCAGGGCAACTGGTGAATCTTAATGAACTGGCTACCTTGACTGAATTTACCCGGGAGAGAGTGTATCGGTATCTGGATATATTTGAGCAGCTGGGAATGATAGTAAGAGCCAAACCGATATCCACAAACGAACGAGAAGCGGTGACCCGGGCTACTAAAATATATTTTACCGATTTGGGAGTGAGGAACGCACTGGTCGGAGATTTTTCCGGGTGGCATTTGCGAATAGACCGGGGCCAACTGTTGGAAAATGCCGTATTTATGGGAATTAAACGTCGGGTTGAATATTCTCAAACCGGAGAGGATGTGGGTTTTTTCCGTTCTGAATCCGGGGCGGAAATAGATATTGTAAAAGGTAAAGGAAGGAATCAGGAGTTGTTTGAAGTGGGAGTGGGAAAGAAAGTCCGATCCCGGACTGCCGGAGTAAAAATTATTAATTTAGAAAACGCGCAGAAGTATTTATATTAGGTGGTTTTGGGGGTCATACCCAGAAGCCAGAGGATGGCCTCTTTTTTGTAGCGGCGGTCACCGCGGGAGTTGATGCGAATGGGAACCAGCTTGCCCCGCTTGCCCCAGCGTTTGATGGTGAGGGTGGAGACACGCAGAACTGTAGCGACTTCACGGACGGTTAGCAGGTCGGGTAAAGAGTCCAGGTTCAAACTAACCATAAGTAGTGCAATATATTTCTTATAATATCAAACTAGCACGGGGGAAGAGGGGATGTCAATAGCAATGTGATTGTGATTGGAGTTGAACAGTAAAACCCGGACAGTCTATAATAAGGAAAATCTATGAATAATCTTTCTGGTATATTTTTAAGAAAACCGTATTTAGCCTGGTACGTTAAAGACTTAAAAAATATGTCGTTGGAGAGCGCTCTCGAACATGTCTTGAACTACGGCGATTGGGATGATTATCTGGAGGCGGAGAAAACTCTTGGTATAAATAAGGTCAAGATAATTTTTGACAAACTGAAAAGCAAAAAAAGGCCTAACCTGCGCGTAAAAACAATTAACTACTTTGAGAAATATTACCAAAAGCATGCATGAGGAGGTGCTATCGGAAGGACAATCAGATCTCTTGCCCCTAGTCGTTTCGTTTTCCGGTGAATTCGGTCTTGTCGGAGGAACCGCGGTAGCCCTGCAATTGGGCCACAGAAGATCCGTTGACTTTAACCTGGCTACACTTTTACCGTTGGATGCATTAAAGATAAGGGAACATTTCGTGGGCAGGTATATAGTTGATTCGGTTTTGGCAGATGAAAACCGGGAATATAGTGTGGTGGTTAACGGTATAAAGACAACTTTTATGAGTTACCCTTTCAAGATTGAGTTTGATGTGGAGTTTAAAGAAGAGATAAAGATGCCTTCGATAGTTACTTTAGCTGCGATGAAGGCTTACGCCTTGGGAAGAAGGGCTAAATGGAAAGACTATGTTGATTTGTATTTTGTTTTTCAGAAGTACTCATTGGAAGATGTGGTAAGCAAAGCCAAAGAGATATTCGGAAACGAGTTCAATGAAAAATTGTTCAGGGAAGAACTAGCCTACTTTGATGATATAGATTACACGGAGGAAGCGGAATTTATGAAAGGATTTGAGACTGATAGCGAGGCGGTAAAGAAAAGGCTCAGTGAAATTAGTCTTATTATGAATTAGGAATGATTTGGATATTATTCATGAATCGTGAATCATATATCTTGAATCTATTTTTTAGAAAGCGTTTACCCATTCCAGTTTTCAAAAACTTTTCTCTAGCTTGAGCGTCGTAAATAAGCTTAAACGGACCTCTATATTTTGTAGAAAAGTTATGACCTTTATTATTATGGAGCACCTTCTAACGGGCCGAAGCGGAGAGCGCCGGCGTCGTTAAGTTCGGTTGCGATCTGCTGCGGGCTGAGGGCATATGTGAATATTTTGATGTCGTCGAGTTCACCGGCAAAAGGGGCGGTGGTGGCATCATAAACCCCCCCGATCTCAAAATTTACAGCACCAGCGCTTAAATCACCAATGTTGGCCAAAGTGCCGGTCCGGGTGACATTTTCTTTTTTACCGTTGATATAAATGTTGGTATTGGCTACGGAATTGTCATCCCAGGTGATGACAAAGTGGTTCCAGCCGGTACCGGTGAAAGTAGAGGCGGATTCCATCTGGTAGGCGTCGGTGGTATCGGAAGCCTCAAAAACCAGTTTGTCGGTGGCGTCGTCGACATAAACGACAAAACCGCCGTCAGAGTTGGTGGCTAAAGATGCCCGCTGGGTGACAATAGCATCGTCGGTGTCGTACGTTTCCCGGTTGAACCAGCCGGAGATGGAAAAGTTGTGTCCTGAATAAGCATCAAAGCCAAAATCTGTCGAGTTTAAATAAGCATAATCATCAACCCCGTCGAAATCCAGGGAATAATTTCTTTTGCCGGTCTGGCCGTCGTCCCACATTTCTGAGGCGCTGCCGGAATTACAACTGCCGGTGGTGGTGTGGGTACCGGCGCCGGGGGCGATTTCCGGATTGTTACCGATTTTACTGTTGATGGAATTGTGCAATACGTTTCCGGTGCACTCATCAAATTTAAACCAATATAAAGGTTTGCCACGGCTGGCTTCCCAATTAATCTGGGCCGGGGTGCGGGCATAGTTATAGATGCGGATATCGTCTATTTTTCCGGTAAATTCATTAGGGTAAGTGGTCTCACCGAAGGTAACAGCGGCGGCATTGGCGGCGCTGCTTTCACCCAGGGAGATATCGGAAGTAGAAACGTATGACCACCCGTCGACAAAGGTATGGAGCTCGCCTGCAGTCCGGTCCATGACACAGGCTATGTGATGCCAGCCACCGTCCTCCAACGTTGTTCCTAACCATTCAGCGACATCTTCAGACGAGCCGCCATCGGAATACTCGCAAGAAACTGAGACTGCCTCTCCTCCATAGCCAACACGCATTACATAGCCGGGAGTATCCAAAGCGGGGGAAAAATTCTTGTTAATGATATAGCCCTCAGCGTCTTCTATTTTATCCAATTGAACCCAGGCGCTGAGGGTATAACTTTCGGTGTCGGTAAAATCCAGGTCGTCGTTGGATGTAACGGAGACATATTCGGCCACACTATTTTTTTTCATCGCCAATCCGCTGCCCATTTTTCCCGGTACCCATTTGGGTGAGTTGGTGAGGGTACCGTTGTATTCATTGCCGGAGGTGTCAAAAGCCGTGTTTCCCCCGTTTTCGTCAAGTTTCCATTCCCCGACAGGTCCCACACAGGCGGTACCCTGTCCCGGGGGGCAGTAGGCATCGAGAGCGGACCAGGAGGCGGTACCAGTGGAGGTGGTGGATGAGGCACCCATGACCGCGGCCGACCCCTGGTTGTATTCCACTTTTATCTGATCGGCGGTGAGGGCGGAGGTGTATATTTTTACCTCGTCATAAGACCCAAATGTTGGTTGGGCTTCAGATGTGTCACTGTCGCCGAGAGTTAGGTTGGATGTTGAACCGCTGGTAAGACTTGCGGGTATCGGACCGTTAGCGACACTGCCGTTTTTAATTTGTGCGTTTTTATATACCTTAACTCTTTCAGTTCCCGCAAGAGTACCGTCATATACCACAGTCAGATGTGTCCAGACACTGGTTGCCAGGTCAAAATTTGTTGTTTGAAAATATAAATTATTATTTGTGAGAGATGATGGAATATTTACGCGGATTTCATCCGTAGGATCACCTCCGGCGGGCACACCAACTCTAAAGCTGTTTTGGCTGGTAGTATTCCATTTGGATATGTAATCATGAGAATCTGTCAATGCATCGGGGTATACCCACATACTGATAGTCATTTGGGTTAACGAGTCCGTAAACGCAGTATCTCCTGCGCTTACTTTATCATCAGCCCCCCACATATTTATGGCTTTTCCAAATTTTCCGTTATTATCCCAATCTCCACCTGTTCTAGTTGCATCCAAAGTAGTACCCCCTGAGCCGGAATTGCAGGCATCATTCGCCGCGTCCGCGCAGGTGTTATCAGCTCCTTCGTCAAACTTCCACCAAAGGGCGGGGGAACCAATGGGGGAGCCGGGGGCAGGATGCCCGGCATTCATGTCCTGGACTATTTGGGCGGGGGAACGGGCGTAGTTGTAGATTTTGACGTCGTCAACGGAAGCATTGTGAAGATCGTTTGTACCGAGTGGTCCTTCCCCAATCATTAAGTTAGCACTATTTGCCGCAGATCCTTCTGTGAGAGAAGTGTCAGAGTTATATAGAGTGCTATTCAAATAAACATGTAATCCAGCAGTGCCTGTTTCGCTACCATCCCGATCCATCACGCAGGTAGCGTAATACCATTTATTTTCCAGTGGATCAATAAGGCCATTTACCTGTTCCTCCCCCGAGCCGTTACCGTCCGCATACTTGCAATCTATAGCAAATAAACCTCCTGATAATGCAGTATGCAGAGTGTACCCTGCATAATCGTCACCGGTGTCCCAATTCATATTTTTACTGACAACATCGACTCCCGCACCATCGTTATTTGTACCCTTAATCCATGCACTGATTGTATAATCGCTCGTATTTGGGAAGTCTAATATACCTGAAGATGGATCAGGAACTGATATATACTCATTAGAACCGTTGTCAGAAGTAGCTATGGCGCTACCATATTTTCCGGCTGACCACTTTGGACTTCCGGTTAATGTTCCGTTATTTCCGTTACCGGAAGAATCATAAGCGGATGAACCAGTACCTTCATCAAATTTCCAATACCCGACAGGTCCGGGTGCCCAATTGTAAAGAGCAACAACTTCGCTCGGGGTTAAGGTCCGGTTATATAACCTGACTTCGTCCAGGGTGCCGTCGTGATAGCTGGAACTGACGCGGCCGACGTAAAAGACGTCGGCATTGATGGCGGTATCGGAAGTGACAGTGACCAGTTGCCAGGTGTCGGCGGTGACGGCATTTGTCTGGACTCCGTTGACATACACTTTAGGGTTGGTGAAACCGGGGGTGGAAATGGTGCCGGCGGATTGGATATTGGCAGAGGCGGTGAGGTTGACGTAATAGTTGGTAGTATTGTCGGGATTGGTCCAGAAGGTAACGGTTTTAATATTGTTGATGGTAGTGGCAGTGGAGAAGAATTGGGTGGAGGCGGGAACATGCTCCGAGCCGTTACCGAATTTGCCACCCACGAAAGTGGTAGTACCGTTATTGGTCAGAGTCAGACCGTTGCCGGAGGCGTCGGAAACATTGCCGCTGGTCTCGTCCATTTTCCAGTAGCCCGACAAACCTTCGGTATTGGCGGAAGTTACGGGAGCGAATGCGGCTGACCCGCCGGCATACTGGACTTTCATCTGGGCGGCAGTCTTTTCGTACGGGAAGACCTGCATGTCGTCTACCCAGCCGGTG
>Ga0209727_1001056_pt1 | contig 25178 bp, 16 predicted proteins | sample RifGroC1_FD_183995 | JGI IMG/M metagenome (GOLD analysis project Ga0209727, IMG submission 183995) | Groundwater microbial communities from Rifle, Colorado, USA - Groundwater C1 (SPAdes) (version 2) | ecosystem: Environmental > Aquatic > Deep subsurface > Groundwater | place: Rifle, Colorado...
GGTCATCGCCTCGAACTGGGCCCGCTCGGTCGCCATGAGTTCTTCCCAGGAAATCTTCATTTTTCCTCCCTTGCGCGCTTATGTGCGCGCGAACGCCATGAATACGTTCAGCGTCAGGATGGACGCCGAGATCACCAGTCCCGCCATGGTGAGCCGGTCGCGCCTGGCGCCCTCGCTCCGATCCTCAAGGCGCCTGATCCGCTCAAGCACGGATTCCTTGAACACGCGCATCTCGCCTTTCAGCTCGCGCATTTCCGCGGTCGATTCGGCGATCAGTTTCCGTTCGTCTTCGTTCATCGCTCCTCCAGCGTTATCCGCAGCACGGGGATGGTTCCCGTCCTGAACGAGAGGGACAGGGCACGCACGATGCAGTTCCTCCCGTCCAGCGTCGTCCAGGCGCCCACCCGCGGATGGAAGACCAGGCGATTGGTCGCCATTGCAAAAGTCCGGCGGCGCACGGAGCGTTCAGCCAGCTCCCGCGCAGCCCATTCCTGGTACTGTTTGGTGCCCTTGAAGGGATACGGGCAGAGGTACTGGTTGCGGACGTAGAGGGGGTATTCGCCCGCTTCCAGTATTTCTTCCTCATTCCTGAGTTCGATGCCTTCCCCGCGCTTGTAGGCGAAGCCCGAGGCGTCCAGGAACAGGTCCAGCACGTACAGGTCGTTCAGGGCTTCCAGCTTGATGGCCAGGGTCTTCTCCTCGGCCTGGAAGGACAGCACGGGGATGTTCAGCGTACCCTCGCCATATTCCAGGAGCAGGGCATCGTCCATGTCCTCGTTCAGCCAGACCTTTTCCAGCGGCAGGAGTCCGTACTGCCAGCTGTGGTACATCAGGGGGGCGAGGTAGCCGTCCAGCTGGATGGCGCGCGTGGTGGCGATGGTGAAAGGGTAGCCGTCGGTCCCGTATTCGTTCTCGCCCTTGGGGGGGTCATTGAAACGCCATACGGGCTCCTGATCGAATTCGATGGGGATGTCGTAGTCCAGATTGACGATGTTGCAGTAGCGGCCGGAGATGGTCGAAACGGAGAGGGAGAAGGCTTCCTCCGTCCTGAAGTGGTACGAGGGCTCGATAGTCGGCGGGCTTTCGCAGCCGTAGGCGTAGGGGGAATCCAGGAACACGAGGGGTTTCTCGATCGGGGTTTCCAGGTGGGCGCGGTAGGCGCGCGCGAGGGTGCAAAGTTCGTCCCAGACGCTCCCGGTCAGCTTCACGAAGGGGAGCCCCAGGTTGATGCTTGGGCAGCTGAGGTCGGAGATGGCGAGGCCTCCGATTGCGCAGAGGATTGATAGGACCGATTCTGGCCAGGTGAGGGTCGGCACCAGGCTCACGAAGTTCCAGTGGATGTAGGCGGCTTCCCCGAAGGGCTTTCCCGCCCGGACGGTGCGCAGCCGGGCGGAGAGGTCGGCGAGGGGGATCTTCACCCGCTTCGCTTTCCCGGGGCCGAGTATTTCCTGTATCCCGTCCTCGTGGATGAAGAGGGAAAAGCGGGGGAAGAAGGCGGCATCCTTGCCTGCGGAGAAGGAGACGCGGACGGGAGCGCCTGCATGGCGGCGGGTGCCGGCGGCGCCGGAAAGGTCATACCTGCCGCTTTCGTTGGACAGGAGAAGGGAGCCTTCGGCGGTGGTGCCGCCGTCCTCGCGCTCGGCGCTTTCGAAGAAGGCTTCCTCGATGTCCGCATCCGGGATCTCCTCGTACTCGCCGGTCTTGTCCCAGTCCACCTCCACCCGTACCTGGCCGATGGCATCTTCGTCGTGGAGGACTTGTTCGGTGTAGGGGTCGACCGGGTAGAACGTCACGGCAGCAGCCTCCCCGCTCCCGCGGTCGTGATGTCTGCGGTGAACGCGCCGCGGACGCGGTAGCGCGTGGGTCCGATGATCTCGTCGGCGCAGTCGATAGTTGTGCCTTCGCAGTCCAGGAGGAGGTCGGCCGCATCGATCCGGATCCGGCCGCTTCCCAGGGGTATATCGATGACCACTCTGGAAAGGTTCCGCGCGTGCCAGGCGGCGCTGCGGGAAGTGAGGACGGAATGCAGGGTGAGCTGGATGAGGGCGGTGTCCGAGGTTCTCCGTTCGGCGGAGAGGGAGAAGCCGTAGATGTCCTTTTCAGCCGAATCCTCCACGGTGAAGCGGAGGGCTTCGTAGCGGAGGTGGGCTTCGGTTGTGCCGGGGAGGACGGGCGCGGGAATGCCGTGGACGGGAGGCTCGGCGCCCTGGAAATCGAGCCTAAGGTAGACGGGGTTGCCCGTCATGCCGCGGAGCTGGAAGCCGGTGCAGGAGAGGCCGGGAAAGTAGCGCCTGTGGGCGGTACGGTCGGCGTATGCGGCGCAGACTGCGGCCATTTCGGTGAAGGTCAGGCGGCGCAGGAAGGTCCCCGGAGTCTCCGTTGCGGAGGTTTCTCCCTCCGATCCGAGTGCGAGCGCGAGGGCAAAGGGGGTGGCGTAAGGGGTCAGAAGGGAAACGGCGCAGCCGGAGCTTCCGGATGGAATGGGGAGGTCGCCTGAGTGGCTGCCCTCGCCGATGCGCAGGGGGCGGGCAAGGGTGCACGGGGTTTCCCGGAGGGTCTCCTCGGTGAAGGGAAGTTCCGTCAGGAGAGTTCCCCGTTCCAGCACGAGGCGGCAGGAGGCGCCGCGGACGGCGTTGCGCGGGGTCCGGGCCATCATGCGGCCTCCATGGAGACGGTCACGGTAATGAGGGCGCGGTAGCCGTCTTCCCTGCCGGCATAGCCCGGGAACAGGAAATCCTTGGCGGTGACAAAGCTCGCGGTCGCGATGCCGCCGAGGGTCGGGTCGGCGGCGATCACCCGGGAAAGGGCGGCGGCGTAGCGGTAGCACTGGAGGGCGCGGCGTTCACCCGATGGGCGGATGGAGACGGTCGCCTTGAAGGTTTCGCGGCGGACGATGCGGTCCTTTTCAGTGGTTTCTGCTTTCCCGATGGTGACGATGGCGCTCGGGAGACGGGAACCGCGCTCTTCCTCATCGGCGATTGTTTCCAACGGGAGGGAGCGGGTGTCGTCGTCCTCCTCGGTGTCGATGGCGGCGAGCTCGTCGGGCATCCGGTTCTGCAGGAGGGAAAGCAGGGCTTTCACGATGGCGCATTCGCTTATCACAGGGTCCTCCTCCGGTAGGGTTCAAGGAGGGTACGGACGTGCTCGGGGATGGTGGGTTCCAGGCCTTCGGTTTCCTTGCCGGAGCCGCGGACGGAGCTGGTGATACCGATGCGGTGGCTCTGGTAGCGGGTACGGTTCCAGGCGACTAGTTCGATGACGGCCTCCTTCAGGTCGGCGGGGATCTCGGACAGGTCGTAGCCGGCTTCGTAGACGATCTTGATGGTCTTCTCGCCGCGTGAGGGGCGGTACGGCGGGATGAGGGTGAGGGTTCCGGAAATGTCTTCCAGGCTGGCGAAATCGGGTGTACAGTAGTAATATTCAGGAGCGATCAGGGTTTCTTCTGCGAAATGCCGAGTGCGGTCCTCGTGGACGGAGATGATGGAGCGCAGGGGGTACTCGCGCAGGAAGAAGGTGCAGCGGCCCAGGCTATCGTAGTATTCGGTATGAGTGCGGCGGATGATCCTGCGGAAGAGGTGGCTTTCTGCGGTAAAGCTTGCGGCCACCAGGAGGAAGTGGGTGAAGTCATCGTCCCGGTCGTCATAACCTAGGGCGGTCTTGCATTCGGCGAGGGGAACGAGGGTATGGATGGCTTGGTCGTCCGGCATGGCAGCCCCCTTGATGGGAAGAGCGTACGGCCGTTTTTTGGAATTGGGTATCAGGTGAACCACCTGAGTTTTGTGGAATTCGGTGCGAATTTTGACGATAAACAGGGAAATCGGAGAGCGAGCAGTCAGACAGGTCGGGAAAAAGAGGTAGATCATGCAAACGTTTCTGAAGATCGAAGCGCCTGAGAAAACCTACGAATTGGAAATCAGGCAAGTCGGAGAAAGGCAGGTCATTGCGATGGAACTTGCAGATCTGGTTGAGATGCTTGGAGGAAAGACGGCGCAGGCGTCAAAGGCCAAATAATATCCAATTCAACTAAAAGGGAAAAGAAGCATATCCTGATGTAGATATGTGTAGAAGTGTCGGTCGGGGGTGCAAGATCAAATCAGGTTATGCACATGTCTAAATTGCGTTCATCTAGAAATGGCATGCACAGGTCCTTATTAGAACCAGTATCAAGAGGAGCAATCAGGTAATTGCATATGGAGGGAATGTTTAGTATGCTAAAGGATTGGTAGTCTTGGAAGCTTATGCTTCAAGACTACCGAAGGTGATAGTGATTTATGGATAAGCATAATCCCTGTTAGGTACACAGAAATATTATAACAAGTTATGATCTTTTAAGAACTCAAAAGGCCCTAACTTATGATAATCTTCTGGTATTATCGGCTCGATTGGTTTAATCTGTAGTGGTTCAATTGGCTTAAGTAATGGTGTAGGTTTATCATAAGTCTGTAAAGGATCCGGCCGAATGTCCCTAAGGTTGTAATAATCAATCGGTGGATTGTACGGCTCGAGCATTGCCATAAACTACCTCCTAGAATCAGATTAGTTAGATGGTAATGCATTTATTAGTTTCTGCAATATACATTTTTTTATTTCTTATCATAAGGAAGATATCAAAGTGAAATATTTATACCAAAAATATCAAAAATGGTCATTACCTACAAGATTAGGATTATGGCTTGCTGTTATTGGAATAATAGTATCTGCTTTTTTTGGCTTTTTTAGTATAATTCCTTTGTTTCCTTTTAAAGATAATGTTGTTCGAATTCCTCTTTTTAATGATCGTAAGCATCTAGGAGATAATAATTTTGCCTTAATTGGAGGGAAATCCCTTCCGCGTTGGGATAATCCATTATTCCAAGCAGATATAAACGACCTAATTTTTTATGATAAACATGAACAACACTTTTATTCGAATTGGGGTTATCCAGAATTTATCCAGCAATTACAGGACTATTATGTTCCCTTATTCTCTTCTCACAATTTATCTGCCTGGAAGCATATTAATGCATCCAGTAATACGAAACAGAGTAGTTATCAAGGACAAACAGTTCAGCTTGATAATAATACATATCTATCGTGGAAAGAAAATAATGGTAATTATTATTACCGAATAGCACCAGTAGGAAGAGTAGCAATTCTACACATATATAAGGAATTATTACTACGAAATATAAATATTGAAAAACAAAAAATAAAGAATATTAAATTAATAATTGATGGTTTACATGGTGGAAAGAGACCTGAACAACCAGATTGTATTGAATTAATTATTAATAATAAAATGCATCCGATAAATTTTACCTCAAATTCGGTTAGAACCGAAGAAGTATTTTCTATTAGTATTGATCCTGTTGATATTAATCTATCACCAATGGAATCTACATATTTTGCAATATTTGTATTACCATTCGATGAAATATTTCCCCTTCCACCACCACAAAGTAATTTTCCTAATATTGGACCATCTCACTTTCGTGATATTGAGATTGAAGGAGTCTACCTTGAGATAACTTTATCTGGTACCTAACAACGGGTTCTACGTGTGCCACGAAAATGGCACCTTATTTCTGGAGAGGAAGGAGGTGCTGGAACTGCATTACCGATGAGGGAGTCTATGCAACAAGAGACTGGCCCCTCGGGATCGGCTTTCAGGAGCGGGTCTCAAACCGCCACAAGCTGCTGTGGTTAAGTGCCATGGTGGTGAACGTTGATGGAAAAGGCAGGAATGATCCTGTCAGGTATGTCCTTGGGAGACGAACGAAAGTGAACCGCCGATGAGGTGTCGAAAAGTTGAACATCGGGATCAAAAATGGTGTACGTTGAAACGCCATGAACAGCATACGGGAAACCTGATTACCGTGTATGTGGTCTCCGGCATAGAGACGGCGTGACCCAAGAGACTGGCGGTAATGCGGAACGTGGGAACCTGTCGTCGTGATGGTAAGAGAAAACCGCAAGCGGAGATCCCGCGAGCGGGAAAGTATCAAAGCATGGCACGGGGGCGGATCAGCTCGTAGTAGTGATGAAGTTCTTGTAATGGGAATGGAGCGAAGGGGCTGACATATTCAGTCTGATCCAGTGGTCAACTGGAAACAGGAGGAGCTGGTGGATCAAACAAAGCCGTACTGGCGGAATATGAAGAGCCGTATGAATCGAGAGATTCACGTACGGTTCCGTGAGGGGCTGGGGGTGAAATTCCCCCGGCCTACTCGACCTGACTTGCCCTTTGTCACGGTTCTTGCATACGCAAGAACACGTACCAACCGCTTCGCGGACGGGCTACGCAGGTTAACCCAATGTTATTCAGGCTCTTCGGGCCGAAGATAAAAAAGTGATACAATGCAACTGATTTTGATAAGGAGTGTTTATGAAAAACTTCGACACCAGAACATACAGTATTAATGACTTTCTCGAATGGAGTAACAATAAGCAACTAGAATTATCACCAAGATATCAGCGAAAAGCTGTTTGGAGTGAAGCTGCCAAATCCTATTTAATCGATACAATAATTAGAGGAAAACCTATTCCAAAAATATTTATTCGGCAGAAGATAAATTCTAAAACAAAACAGTCTATTCGTGAAGTCGTTGATGGTCAACAGAGGTTAAGGGCTATATTAGCCTTCCTAAAAGATGGGTTTGTAATAAACAAAAAGCATAACAAAGAATTCGGTGGACTGTTTTTTAGTCAGCTAGATACAATTGCAGAAGACACACAGACAAATTTCCTAAATTACGAAATTTCAGTTGATTTATTAGTAAATATGGACGATGCAGAAATACTGGATGTTTTTAGTAGATTAAACTCTTATGCAGTTGTATTGAATGAACAAGAGAAAATAAATGCTAAGCATTTTGGTGCTTTTAAAATGCTTTCCGACGCTCTTGCATTTAAATACAATAATTTTTGGATTAATAATGGGATCATTAGCGAACAGCAAATACTTCGTATGGGAGATATAACTCTTGTTGCAGATCTTTTAGTAGCTCTTACAGACGAAATTCGAGAAAAAAAGCAGATCACTAAATATTATGATAAATATGAAGAAAATTTTCAATTTGATGGAGATTTATTAGCAACCAAATTTGATGATGTTATGTCAATTATTGGATTATTGTTTCCTGAATATATGAAAACATCTGAGTTCAGGCGTGTTCATCTATTTTATAGTTTATTTTTATCAATTTATCATATGAAATATGGTATAACAAATTTAGATCAAGCATGCAATGTATTTGATTTAAATAATATTTCTAAGTATAAAAATGGACTTGATTCGATAGAAGAGATCTTTAAGGTAGAAGATAAATTAACCCTAGACAAGGAACAGCTTGCTTTCTTGACAGATAGTCAACGTGCAACAACTGATGCTGCTGTAAGGGTACGGCGTTCAAATTATATTCTAAAAATAATTCATGGTTAATCATGAGCCAAGCAAATAGGTTGTCCGAGTTAAGAAGTAGTTTCACATTATTTAATTCCTACATTATAAATGCATTCAAACAAGATGTTAATGGAAACTACTTTTTCTCTGTAGATTATCAGAGTTTTACAACAAACTCTGCATTTATAAATATTTATATTTCTTGGGAGCATTTCCTGGAACAATCTTTTCTTGGATATTTGGTTGGAGAATTAACATTAAGTGGAAATTTATTACAAACTTATGTGCAACCACCAAATGCAGAGCATGCTAATAAAATATTAATTGGAACACAAAAATATGTCGACTGGTCAAATCCAGAAACTATAGTAAGATTAGCTGATTTATATTTTCATAATGGAGATCCATTTCATACAGTTATGAATTCCAATAAAACATCACTATTCGATTTAAAGACAATACGAAATTCATGTGCACATATTAGCACAACTACATCCGCACAACTTACAAGTCTGGCCAGTAGATTATTAAATGTAAATTCCACAAATATCCAAGTATCTGACCTGATTTTAAGTATAGATCCTAATGGTAATGGCACAGATACTATTTTAGATATGTATATGCAAATTCTTGATGCTTCAGCAGTTAATATTTCACAATAATAAAAAGGGGCTTACAATTGTTTCAACTTGACAATTCCTGTTGGCGTGGTTTGTGCTTGTCGTTTCGCTCGGCACAACCCACGTCAAGCCCTTCGGGCTGGAATACAAAGATCCATATGAATCGAGAGATTCACGTACGGTTATATGAGGGGCTGGGGTGAAATTTCCCCTGCCTACGCGACCTGATTCAGGGGGACTAGCCCCCTGAGTCGGTTAAGTATATGCTATTACACAAAGCCTTCGGCACAAAGGAGAATAGAAATGGAAATATCAAAAACAAAACTTGATAAAGCCGGCGAATCTCTAGCAAAAGAAAAATGGAAAGACGACGCAGAGTACATTATCTTTGATGACATTGTTGATGAATATAGGAAATTACATTTAGAACCGCTAACCAAAGTAATGTTGAAATTACAAGAATGGCTGTCTGAATTTGAGAGATCGTATTATATTGCACAGCGTTTAAAACGCAAACCTCAAATAATTAGGAAATTAAAAAGGTTTAGCGTGAGATTATCTCAATTACAAGATATTGGTGGATGTCGGATAATATTTGAATCAAATGATGATATAGATGATTTCATTACACTAATGAGTAGCAAACTAATAAAAGGAAGATATTTTAGTATTGAACGTATTGTAGATTATCGGGAAAAAGGTCGAGATGATTCAGGTTACAGAGCTGTTCACATTATTGCAGAAAAAGATAAAACAAAGCTAGAAATACAAATTAGGAGTAGAATTCAGCATTATTGGGCAGAAAGCATCGAAAGGACATCGGTTGTTTATGGCTACTACTTAAAGGAATTAGAAGGAAACGAAGTCGTTTTAGACTACTTCAAAGTAACATCAAATATTTTCCATGAAATCGAATCTAAAAGAAGACCAACAAATGAACAAATAAAAGAATTAGATGAATTACGAACATGTTCTGAAAAAATAATCAGAGATTCAGATAAACGCAACATTTTTGATAGCTTTGTAAATGAAGCATTTATAAAAGCCATGATCTCACGGGAATCTTCGCTAAAAGGCAATTTTCAAAATTGGATGATTGTTTTTAACTGGAATACGGGGGCATTTAATTATTGGGAAGTAATACCGCGTAACTCAGAAGCAGCAATAAGAAAGTATGCTGACTACGAAAAAAAATGGAAAGCAAATGAAGGATACGAAGTTGTAATGATTGGATCTTCTGATGTTAGCACTATTAGGCAAACACATAGCCATTATTTTGGTATAGAGACATACGATAAAATACTTGAGGATTTTGGGGCTTCTGTTGTTGGCTTTTCAAAAAGAAATATTATTGATTCTGATTCAAGACAAATACTTGATAAATTGCACCGTCATGATAATTGGGGAACTAATAAATGCTCTTTAGGAACATTAAAGAATCATTACTGTGCTGGATTGTTGGCTTTTGAGGAATCAATGGATGTTTTAGAAAAAATGGGATTAGTAGTATCTTATGGGCTCAAAGGTCCAGTATCGCTTAATATTAAGAAAAAAGTGGAAATTGAAAGTTTTATATAGTATTTCTATCAACAACTGCTTCAACTGGACAGCGCCTTATGTTGTGGTTTTTGCAGCTCGCTTCACTTGTTTGCGTATTATCCGAGTAATCCCGCTTCACGTGACGGGCTCGCCTTTTAAGCAAATATTCGCTGGACTGAAAATAATATGAATACAACTTTAATATTAGGTGCTGGTGCAAGTATGCCTTATGGATTTCCATCTGGAAATGATTTAAGAGAATATATACTAAAATATTTTCCATCAAAACTAACAGACGTCACTATCCTAAGGAAAAGTGCTGGTGATATGATTTGCAAAAAGTTTAATGATTCTGGATTAACTATAGATAAATTCACACAAATTCATAGTCAACACTCAACAAATGCGGAAGATGTTGTAAATTTTGCAAAACTCTCTATCACAGATTGCCTTACGCAAAAGGAAAAGGAATCTCAATTTAATGAAAATTGTTTATTGAAAGGACAGGACTGGTACAGGGCATTCATACAAAACATATTTGGGAAAATTCGAACTTATGATGAGTTTATTAATTATTGCAAAAACCTCACAGTTGTTACATTTAATTATGATCGTTCCTTCGAATACTATCTTTTAAAACAAATGGATGCAGTTTTTACTGAAATGAGCTCACGGGAATTTCAAAATAAGCAATTACCAATTGAGGTTATACATGTATATGGCTCACTTGGTGATTTCAATCAATTAGAATATAGAACTATAATGGTTCCTAGTAAAGGTTATTCAGGATTTTACAATCTTATAGGGGATATGAATCGCACTGATCAGACAGAGAAAATATATACAAAGATATTAGATAGTGATCAGTTGTTCTTTCTTGGTTTTTCATACTTAAAGGACAACATGGAAGCTCTTGGCTTGAATGATAAGCATAAATTCCATTGGGAGTTAAGGGACAATCCAAAAGGAGGGAAAATAAATATTAAAGAAATTAGAGCTAAGGTATTCGGTACTGCTTTAGGCTTCTCTGATGAAAAAATCGATATATTGAACTCTGAATACTTTTTTGGAAACGCAATATTGAAGCCAATAGATTGCAAAACCATGATTGATAATTATTTTTAGAATCAATTGGATAATCATTTAACCGGATAGCGCCTGCAAACCGCGTAATCCGGTTAGGCGAAGTGTTGGTTTGCCATTTTGCCGCACATGGGCAGGCGCTTATTCGAACGGACTGTATTGAGATAGCGCGAGCGGTATTATATCAATTGCTTTTATGAAGGCGGTGGCTTATTGCCAATATAACAGACGTTCAAAGTTTGTTGAAGCGTCGGCTATTCAATCACTTGCTAGATAACCTTACCTAAGTTGCCGTAGAATGCATAACAATCAAGCAAAGAGGCGCGGAAATGACTTAATTAATAAGCATCAAAAATACACTTTCCACTTTGAGTTTGGCCGTCCATGCAATACGACTGCAAGGTGACACATTCGACATGATCGAATTACTAATGTTGTTGAAAAGTGACGAAGTTCGAACCACATTTGGCAAGGTAGTATTTACATGATTCGAGCCAATTGATACCGATTTCTGAGCCGCCAGGCCAAGAAAACTTAGTAAAACGGAAACGAGTTGGAAAATGAATGTACTTGAGACCGATAATCCTATTGATTCTTCTTCCAGGTCTATAGATAACGATATTGCGTAGCCCTGATAATCCTAGGATTAAAAAAGACATGATCACAAAGTATGACTAGATATATTTGGAGATGGCCATTATAAACAAACAATAAGTGGTTTTCAAAAGGAATCAAAGTGATGAATACCCATGCCTCTGCACTTATGGCCGCCCACCGAGAAAAAGATATAGCTAAACGGTTACTCGCTTTATATCACTGTATAGAAATAAAACAAAGCCTCTTTCCGTCGTTAAAAATTGAACACGAAATACATTAAAGAAATAAAAACCATCGTATAAGGAGTAGTCCTAAATGGATAGAACTAATATTAATTCGGTATATCGCAATATGACAATTCTGGAAATATTATGAATAACCATCCAAAGAATCAGCACTATGTACCACAATTTTTACTTAGGCATTTTTCGATCGAGGGAACTGACACAGTTTTTTGTTTTAATAAACAAAATAATAAAGAGTATATATCGAATATTAGGAATGTAGCATCAGAAAAATACTTTTATGATTTGGAACCAGGAAATACTGATACATCATTTGAATATTTACTGAATGAATTAGAAGGGAAAGCATCAATAATTATTAAAAGAATACTTTTAGAAAAATCAATTCGTTTTCTTACAGAAGATGATAGAATTGCATTATCTACATTTATAGGAGCACAGCATATAAGAACAAGGGCAAAAAGAAATGACATGAAAAATCTAGATGATGAAATCCAAAGACAGTTCATTAAATGTGGTATAGACCCAAATAATATATCAAACTACAAACCATTCCAAAATGATAATGAGATTAAAATAGCTTCATTGCGAAATTTTAATATTATTAATTCTTTAATTCCTACAATATTAGAAAAGAAGTGGTATCTCTCAGAATCCGATGGAAGATTTTGGATTTCCGATAATCCAGTAGTATTACATAATGAAATAAATAAGGACATACATCGTAGTACTATTGGGTTTTCCGTACCAGGTATAGAAATATTTATGCCACTAAGTCCAAATATTATTTTATGTTTTATTGATAATAGTGTTTTTGAAGTATTTAAAAATAATTTCACTGAAAATTACATAAAATATCAATTAGATAATAATTATGATCTACAAAATATGGTAAATTGTATAAAGAGGAAAATACCATTCCCATGTACAAAAGGAAATATTGAATATTATAATTCATTACAACTTCTTTATTCAGAAATACATATATTCTCCACCAAAAACAATTTTGAACTTGCACGGAGTATAATGAAGGAAAGAAATGGAGTATTTAATAGAAGTCGATTAAAAATTGAATAGAATATACCAAACAACTGTGTCAAGATGTGCCATGAAATAGCTCAGCGTTTTGCAAAGAAGGATGTATTAAACGATATCATTGACGATGAGGGCAAAATAAAGCGCTAATGGTAAAATACCGGATTTCGCTATCGATACCTTGCCGGTATCTGTCCAAGAGTAGGTGACTCTGCTTCGGGTGGAATGGTATTACCACAAACGCCAGACACCGGATACAAACAACATAGACAATGAGCATAGCATGCTCGGAGCACGGATTCTACAAGGACAGGAGAAAATGCAGATCGAGATTGCCGAATCGAAGCGGCGTTATCAATCATGAGATCACAGCCAAGATCCTCTTGGAGTTCAAAAACAACCTCGCCGCCTAATAATCATTGACGAGCCTGTCTATCCCCTTCCCATGTCGCCTATTCTATTCCAACCTCGAACCAATCGACCGAGTCCCTTATACGATCCGCCTCCATCTTGCCTATCAATGCCCGCGCGATTCTATAAAACTTGCCGCTTAAGGAATTCCTGTCCGATAGTTCGGTGAACGTTATCACAACGACCATATACCCTTGGTTTTCCAGCCCAGTTCGTTTTCGGGCATCGATTTCGGATTGGGCATCATTGCCATGGATTGTCGCATGCATACCGTCCAGGTATATGCAGATGCCTTCGACTTGATCGTTCAGAGAATGGTAGTAGAAATCCGGGATCGTTGTACCGAGTCCGCCACCTAGATTGATTACCTTTTGAGCCTCAGGCTCGGGAAGGCCAGCATTGATCAACAACTTCCTGAGACGGCCTTCTGGGTTGTTTAGGGGTTGGGCTCCGCTCTTCGCCTGCGGAATTTTCTGCGGGATATCCATCTGTTTCCGGAGGCCATCCGCTTGGAGCAACTCACCTATTTGTTCAGCCGCCTTCTTCCTGTCGAGGAACCTGTGGTACTGACTATTCCGGTAAGAATACAGACAATCGATGCAGGCAGTTTCACAGCGGCTTGGGCACCCTTCCACTATCGAAAGCGCAGCCTTGAGTACCACTTCCCATTTCACAAGTATCTGATCCAGCAGGCCCGATCCGCCCGGCATCGGATCATAGAGCATCATTGTATACCCGCCATCCTGGGGTAGACCAAGGAGTTGTAGGTCGTCCTCCTCCATATCAAGAACGGCGGCGGCGCCCTTGCGGATTGCCTCTACGGTGCTGTACGCATCGAGAGGCGTTTCGAATCCGGGCCACAAGAGCACGTCCGCAGCGTCTTCGATATGAAGGGCAAAGGGTACGCTATGGGGTTGCTGGCATATCTGGACATGCCGGTCCCAGAATGTCATTTTCTCTGCGTCTGAGGAGTAAGGCGATGTGCTATATCCGCAGACTCGACAGATCGGGAAACCGGAGACGCTGGCGCCTCCTATTATCATTCCAGGTCCGAGGTTTATCAGTCGGAACTGGTAGTTCTTCAGGGACTGTATTTCCTGGTTGCCTGCGCGGTACGATGCCCCACCTTCATGCGATTCCATGGACATCCCGAGCACCGCAGATGGCATCGAGAAGCGGTAGTCTTCCTCATCGCTGATGGTCGAGTAGTGAAGGATCTCCGTATCCTGGAGCTCGAGGCTCAATACCTGCCCCGTGACTGGCGTAGCGAAGCTGTTGTCGACCAAGCCCTCTTCTACGATCGCCTGGGTATTCGGATCATAGTTGAATGCAAGGGGCGGCTTGTCACCGAGGTGATATCTCCTTGGGATGTATTTGCTCCCCAGCGCATAAAGCAGGTTGCCGGGGGCGAATTCGCGCAGGGCGACCGCGGGGTTGCGCCTGATAGATAGCGCGCGAGAGATTCCCGCCCCTCCTGATGAATACTCACCAAGTATCGAACCTGTATCGAGCCCGTAGCCGGGGAGGAAGCCCTCCAATGCAAGATAGGACAGAGTGAATGATTCCTCCGAAGTTGCATCAGCATTCTGCATCTGGCCACTGGGTCGCATTTGCGACAAGAAGCGTTTCAGCCTGGACTCGATCACCCTGTCGAGCGGATCATAGAGCGCGGTATCATTGAATACGCTACTGATGCGCTGAAGCTCGCGTTGGGCCCAGGCAATGCGTTCCCGGAGCCTTCGCACGGTTTCCGTAAGCGCGTTCGACATTCCATCGAGTACGGCTTCAAGTATTTCAACCTGGACGGATTCCTTGTCCTCCGGTGGCCACGTAGCCGTGAAAGTCCGCTGGAGCATCTCAAGCAGCTCGCCACGGTACTCGCCGACGAGTGCGGCCAGAGCGGAGAAGCTGCGGGGCGCCAGGTCGATGCGGTTATCAGTGAAGACATAGTCCCCTGTCTTCGAGGGGAATGAGGACGCAAGCGTCTCCTGGATATTTTCCCGTTCATCATCGGGAGTCTCGCGTGCCGCTGCTTTCTTGCGGAACCACCCGATGACGGCGGAGTGGGCATGCTTCCCGATGAGTTTCCCGTTGCGAAGATTGAAGCTTGGAGGATCTATCATGCCCATGAGCAGCTTCAGCGGGTCCTTGAAGTATGCCTGATCGAAGCTCGCGGGTCTGGCGTAAGTAATATCGACCGCTATCCTGTGGCGCCGCCCGGCGCGACCGGCACGCTGCCAGTAATTCGCGGGGAGGGGCGGCATATTCCGCATGAGGATGCAATCGAGGCTGCCGATGTCCACGCCCATCTCCAGCGTCGGAGTACAGACCAGGGTATTCGGTATCTCGTGATGCTCATCCTTGAAATCGCGTTCGAGCTTCTCCCTCGCTGCTGCGGGGACTTGCGCGGAGTGCTCCTCCGGCTGGAGTATGGCCACCTCGCGATCCAACATCATTAGGTCGAAGTCATCGGCATCGGTTTCCCTTGGCAAGAGCATACCTTCGCAATTCCATGCTACGCATCTCATCCCCGTCGATCGGCGAGAATGGATCTGATGGCAGGTCGAACAACGGTAGGCTTGCTCTCCATAGGTCAGGAGGAGGGATTCGATATTGATCTGATAGCCTGAAGCGCCGGGGATAGGATTGCCCCTCTTATTCTCGACGTCAGCCGCTATGAGAATGCCCTTCGACACGAGTAGCCTGAAGAAGCTCTCGGCGAAGTCCCTGAAGTGATCGCTTGGAACACCCCACTTGCGCGCCATCTGCGAGAACGCGGTTTGCCCCCTCTCGGAGGCCAGCTGGATCGTGTAGTTCTTCTTGTCATTGGATTCATAACGGACCTTCACGATTCTCGGCATGAGGTCGATGTTCGGTATATATCCTCGCTGCACGAATGGATCGGAGCGTTCGATGAAGCGCGTGTACAGCTTCGTCGGTTTGTCGTATACGCATCGATCGCTCCTTCGCAGTTTGTCAAGGAAGAGCGAGCAGTCATCGATAAGTTCTTCTGGCGGGATATGCATATCGAATGCCCAATCGCGGATCCACTGATTCTCGGGATCAAGACCCCTGTAGCGCACACAGAGCCGCCCCCAGGCCTCGAGCCCTTGAGTATCACGCGCAGGCCGGGTCAGTTCCCTGAGAAGCTGGAGCCTGATGTACGTATTTCTTTCTCTCCTGTGGTTGGTTGGAGAGTCATTGAATGAGGCGTACTCCCAGACTTCGCGCAGGAGCGAGAACGAGAGCATCTTGTCCCTGTCGAATAATCCGTCAAGGTTGTGGACAAGGTCACCAAGGGTGGTGGGGCCTTTCTTCAGCTCGGCTTGAGCGAGATTGAGGAAGCGGTATCGGCGCGAGTGGTCCTTCATCCACCCCGCCTGGAAAGCCGCGTCCTGCCTGTTGTCGGTGAACACGAGCAGCCGCCTGCGCTCCAGGTTCTGGATCATGCTTTGGGCAAGGATGTGGATGTCGGGAGCCGTTATGGCCTTGATCTCCCTGACCGGCTCCCTATAGCGTCCGGTAAGCGAGTTCCCCTGCTTGCCGCAGCATACGCAGCGCTGGAAATATCCACGATTATTCTCTTTCTGGAGGACCGCGCTCACGCGGGCGAAGCAACCTGCACGCGAGCAGCTCGGGCAAGTATCCGGCTCATGGTCGGCCAGAAGGCCGCATTCTGTGCATACGTATAGCGGAACCGACCGTATCTTGGCACTGTGGCTTCGCTCGGCCTCGTCTTCTTCGGATTCGTCATCGCTCTCCCCCCGAATCTTGTCGAAGAGGTAGAGGATCGTCCCCTCGTCACCGGAAGGCACATGATCCCAATGCTGGCCATGCAGCGTCTGATGACCGCCGCCGAAGCCTGCCGGGAGCGGCTCAAGCCCCGCCACTGAATGCTTGAAGTAGTGTTGCCCACAGGTAGTGCAGACTACGACCGAGAAGGGGAAGCGCGTGTCTGATGAGGTTATGCGATCTTCGCCCGAGAGATACAGTGTTGGCTTGCTCGTAGTCGGGTCGAGCGTCACCTGGGCACCGGCGATTCCCCGTACGAAGTTATGGACAACAGGGCGGAATAAGGGTCTTCCCTCATTGCGCGCCGCTGCGCCAAGAGCGAACCACGCCAGTATCTCCTCTTCGGAGATTGGGTCATGGCGGATATCCTTGAATGAGCCCTGCAAGGTTTGCAGACTCAAGGGGTACTTCACCTTTTCGGCCAGCTGATAAGGAACCGTCCAGCGGACCATGTCCCTATAGAGCTGCTCTCGCCACGCATCTTTATACGAGGTTGGGCGTCCGAACAAAGCGGTGCAGGCTCCCGAGAGGGCGGCCAAGGCAATCTCGTCAGATTCCTCGTTTTCGAGTTTGCCGAGCGACTTCAGGATAGTCCGGAGGATTCCTTGGGGGTCGGATGGGGGCGGCGTGGAACTCAGAGCCTCCGACCAAATGGCGTGCTCCGATTCATATTCTTCGCCGACGAGCTCGACACGTTCGCGACGTACACCGAAGAACCGTGCCGCAAAGTCCCTTCCAGCTTCAACTCCCCTTTCGGGGTCGGCGATAGTGGCTGAGGTAGCGATGCACACGGTATCTTCTGGTTCCTTCCCACAGAAGGTCCTGAGGCGGCGGATCAGGGCGGCGGTCTCTGCTCCAAGAGCCCCTGTGAAGGTATGCGCCTCGTCGAAGACCAGGTACTCGAGTCTGGCGCCAGCGAACATGGAAGTATCCTTGCCACGGGTCAGGAGGATTTCCAGCTGCTTGACGTTGGTGAGGAGGATCCTCGGGACTGTCTGCGGATCACGCATTTCGCTGCGCGAGGTCCGCTCTTCCGAAGGATAGAGTAGCCCTTCCGTATTGTCCCTGCGCATCCTTTCCAGTTCCGCCTTATAGGCTGCCCGCGAGGTGCCAGGAGGGAGGCGCTTCGAGGTCGCGACAGGATCCTCAGGCGTGTTTCCCGTATACATGCCGAAGCTGACACCGGTCCCCACCAGGAGCTCCCTGAGTCGAACCCGCTGGTCTTCTGCCAGAGCGTTCATGGGATACACGATGACCGCGACGATACCTTGGGGGGCGCCCTCATCGCGTAGCTTCATGCATCGGCTTATGATGGGGTAGAGGAAGCACTCAGTCTTTCCCGATCCCGTGCCGGTTGAAACAATAGTATGCTTGTCCGAGGTGATGGCTCGGATGGCCTTCTCCTGATGGGCGTACATTCGAGGGTAGGAAGAGAGCGTCGCGATCCCTGGATGGAGAATACCGGCGGCGGCCAGTTGATCAAGGGTAGCACCCTGCCTGAACACTCGCGAGAGACTTATATATGGGCCCTTGAGGAGGGGGGACGACCTTGTCTCGTTCAGGTTGAGGAGCTTCCGCATCTGGGCATAGAGGTCGGGGTCGGAGAAGCGATAGGTCGAGAGCTGGTACTTGAGGAAGTCGGAGATGACCTTTTCAGTGAAGGAGATGGGATTTATCATGTTTTACCTTCCTCAGTGATTCTACTCTCATTGCGCCATTATTCGAATCAGCTCGCCGACTGATCACCGAACTCTTGCTCTTCCAATCTTCTGCGACGCTCATCCAGCAGCTCGCCATCAAATACCCAGTAATCTGAACCGCTTACCGAGGTGGTCTTATACCCCATCCTGTTGAGTATCTCGAGAGCCGACGCGGAGAGACTTGTTTCGATTCCGTTAACCTCGATCTTGTTATTTGCCCTAACGATCGCATGAAGATTCTCATCTCGAGAGAAGGTCAGGGTATCCCCTTCCTGTATGCCTAGTTTGGAAAGGTTGATTCGCGAGCGCCTGACCTTCTCCGCGTCTATCGCCTTCTTGTCTTCAGCTTCCATGGCGACCGGGCCGGGCGTCTTGTCGGTATAGTCACAAAGCCGCAATGCGGTCACGGCCTTCTCGGGTTCTATCCTGAAGAACTCCCTGCGCTTATTGATTCTTTTATCATCGAACAAGCTGTGAAGGAGCTTCTCCTTCTTCTCGACATCATCAACTTCAGCCGCGAAGAAGCACTCAAAGGGCATGGGAACGCCTGCATGGGTTGATAGCTGCGAGAGGCGATCCTCCACGGATTCATTGGTGGTGAACCCAATCTTCACCAGTTCCGGCATGGCTTCGTTGGTGAAGACATAGATGATCCCTCTTGGCATATCACGCTCCTTACATTAACTTCCTTCGTTTACGTGACTAGAACAATAGCCCTTGCCCTTTCTTGTCAGCCCGCTCAGGCTTGGCTGCCGCAGCTTTGGGCGTCTCCATTACCACTTCTTCCTGACCGAAGCTCCGTATCCTCGCGATGAGCGCGCGATGGGCAAGAACCAACTCCCGTTCCTTCACGGCTTCCGCGCCGGGGCGTTCGGCAGCCTCGGCCCTGCCGGAGCGCTCGGTAGTGATCTGCCCGTAGCTTCCTTCCTTGATCGCTTTGAAGGCCCTGAGCGTCCGCACCGTATGGCGTTCTTCCGGTGATAGTTCCTTGTCTACCCTCCAGAAGCCACGGGGATCCAAACCTCGAGGAAAAGCCTTCTGGCTGAGCTTGTCGGCTGGATGATCACAATCGGAGAGAATGTAGGATAGATCGTTTTCGTCGAGTCCGTAGAGGAGGGGCACGCGGGCATCGAGCTCAACGCGAGCCTTCTGTCTAGATTCGCGACTCATAAGCCAATGGGAAGGAGCTACATCACTAAACGGGGTGAATGCAACATGGGTCGCAGATAAAGATTGACAAACCATTTTCAATGCAAGTGCATATTGTGGAGAAAAGAGAGGTAACTCCTCAAGCAAGAATCTATTTACATTCGTCCCGGCAAGTCTTATCCTGATTAGGTAATCAAGAATTAATGATGATAGGATTCCTGAGAAAATGAATGGATCGCCATTTTCAATGGTTAACCTTGACAGCGAATTCCCGAAGGGAAAATCTGGTATTGAAGTTCCGATTAGGGTTCGTTCATCTGTCGATCGTGCAATAGCCCTAAAGACTAGTTTTACCTTACCAAGGTTGTAATCGTATTGTTCCAACCCCATGAGGAACTGCGGCCTGATTATCCTCCTGCCAGGTTCCTGATCTGCCCACTTCGCGCGGTTGCCTGCACCGGAGATATAGGCCTTCACCGCGAAGTCGAAATGGTTGATCATGACGCCCTGGTAGAGCGGTAGTGCCACATCTTCGAGCGTATCTACGTTGAGGATGAAGGTTCGGTCTTGCGAGAGGACCGTGCCCCCAGGTCGCTGAGCAGGATCGGAAGGCTTTGCGAGATTGGTATCAGGTCCCACGTAGGGCCTCCAATCGCCCTTCAGCCAATGCCCATACTCATCAGCGCGAAAGCCCTTCTCTTCCCACTTCGCGATTGCCGGGAAGAGCTTGGCATCATTAGTCATATGGTACTCAGAACCGTACTTGATGCCCCAGCCTCGCTCGGACTCATCCCCCAGGAGCACGACATTCGAGTTTCCGTAGATCTTCTCGAGGATCTCGAGGTCTCGCTTGCCGCGGATCTCCATGAAGGATCCAGACTTGGGCGAGAAGGCCTTCACCTGGGATACCGTCATGGTGTCCCCAATACCTTCATCCCAGGCTTCGAGCTTTCGGTTCATGAAGGAGACGCGTACCGCCTTGGTGCTTCCCCCTTTGCTCGCCACGAAGGCGCAGAACTTGAAGCTTCTATGAATGTCGAAGATTGGTTTGCGGTTCTCGAAGCCGAAAAGCCAGTCCCATTGGCCGTGCTCGAGGAGCATCCTTCGGAGTTCGCTCGAGCCTTTATCCGCATAGATCCCGCCGGGGGTGATGTAGCCGATTCGACCTCCGGAGCGCAGTTGGAGAAATACCTGCTCGACGAAGAGCTTGTAGCTGTTGACGTCACCGCCGCCCTGCCGGGCGAATAGAGGTGCGGAGTCGGCATAGCCAATGGCGCGTGTCCGTGCCGCGCGCCATATCTCATGCTTGAATTCCCCATCGCTTCCCCGCTTGAGCGTTATCTTGCCTTCTTCGGAGACTTTGGGGTCCCCGAAGGGATTGTGGATCAAGCCCGTCCAGTTCGAGATGGACTTGAATCGGTCGCGGTAGCGATCCCACTCAACACCAAGCGGTTCATTTACTCGGAAGTATTCTTTGATTTTATCTTTCGCATCCTCTTTACCATAACATCGGAATAGTGGGTCGATGTTCGAGAAGAACTCCTTCGAACTCGGCTTCCATATATCCCAGGGTGGGTTCCCAAGGATCGCATCGAAACCGCTCGCCTTGCCGTCGGCGTTCCCCGTTAAGACGTCGGGGAACTCCAGTTCCCAGTGGAAGAAGTGCTCCTTTCTGGCGATCGCGCGCGCGATCGCGAGGGCCTCCGGATTCGGCCGTGCCAAGCCTCCGGCGAGGGGAGCATCAAACAGCTGGTCGGCAGGCCAGAACCAGAGGGCACACCAGAGATCGAGCTGATCCTTCAGAGCTTTGACCGATGCATTCGCTTCGATCTTTTCCTGGTATATCCGACGTCTCTCCTCAGCCTGCCACACAGGCAAGGCATGAAGCTCGGCGAAAGCAGCAATCCCCTCGGCATGGACCTTGCTCCGAAGGGCACTATATTCCTTATACATGAGGATCTGTCCCTGCTCCGCTTCGAGCCATGTACAGACCGAGCCTTTAACGTTTTCTTTCATGAACTCTTTGTATGCTTTGGTCCAGGGATGGTCTTTATCGGGGCCTTCTCTCGACCACGCGTTGACCGGGTAGTGCCCGAGCCAGGAGAAGCGGCAACCCACAATGCTGTTGCCGACTTTGAGCTTGTGATCCAGGAAGGTGAAGGGGAGCTCGTAGTCCATCGTCTCCACCCAGAGGGCGAGGCGGGCAAGCTCCACAGCCAGAGGATCTATATCCACGCCATAGAGGCAGCGTTCCACGATATGGCGCTTCAATCTACCGCGGAGCCTATCTTCGAAGGCATCGTGGCTTTGATGCAAGGGGATTATGTCGTCAATAATGCCGGCCTCGCCGCCGTCAGCCAGGCGACAGGTGGTCCCGTCTTCCCGTTCGGAGAGGCGACCATGGGCATAGAGGCTCTTCTGGAGGGCATCCGTAATCTCCCGGAGCGCACCGATCAGGAAGGAGCCCGATCCCATCGCGATATCCGCTACCTTGAGCGACAATATCGCTTCCGGCAACTTCGGATGGCTCGCGTCCCCTTCCGCTTCGTAGAGGAGTGGCTCGAGTGTCCGACGCACGGTTGGCTCTACGAGTCCCGACGGCGTGTAGAAGGTACCGGAGCCCTTCCGTGTTCCGCCCCAGCGAACGAGATACCATTCGCCCGGGAGGACATCTCGCACGCTCATAGTGCGACTTGCGCGTTCGATCCTCAGCTGGAAGGCCGCGTCGGATTCGCTTTTCTTCTTCTTCGGTTCCAGTGCCAGGGATGCGCGAAGTTTCCATCCGCGGATCCTTTCGGCCGCGAGATCATCAACACTCCGCTCCTCGATTGGAACTTCTTCCTCTACAACTTCCTCCATGGTTGCTTCATCAATTTCCTCTGCCTCTTCTGATTCGACCTCTTCATCCTCTTCGATAGAATCGTCGTCATCCTCAGCCTCTTCTTCTGTACTATCTTTCTTTACGGCCTTCTTTGCCGCTTGTACAAGCTCCTTAAAAAGTTTTTCGATCTCTTTATCAGACATAACCTCAAGTCGGGACAGGGGGAGGGCCGGCTGGTTTCCGGCGTTCAGGAACACTATGGCATCATCAACCTCGGCGCGGCGAAGCTCGAAGTCAAGGAGGCCCTCGTACAAGATGCCGATGTACTCGCTCGAGAGGTCGGAGAAGTCCACGGGCGCCGTTACCGGGATCGATCCACGTCCTTGCCTCGTGCGATAGGTCGCGTAGCACAGAAGATCGAGGAGCTGGGCGATCTCTGCATCGGACAGGGGGCTTGCCACATCTTCAAGGGCTGCCAAGGCGCGGGACGTAGGATCTTCGGAGTCGGCTTTCCCCGGTTCGAAGAGTCCTCCGCCATACGCGGTCATCGGGAGGGCCGCGTGTTTGCTACCTACATATACGAGGCGGAAAAGGGAGAGGACCCGAGGCCACGCGCTCCTCCCGTTTCGGAGGCTCCCGTCCTTACGGCCTATTCGCCTATGGAGCTGATCTCTTAAGCCCTCGAGGCTATAGCTGCGAGCATAGACAGGATTGTCCCGCGGGAGCAACGCGCGCGCTTCCGAGAAGAGGATGACGATGAGGCGCATGACGATCCGGACAGCCGCGAGGTAGACCGCGCGTCGGCCTTCATCGTCCGTCGCCAGTTCGTTGAATCGGTCCCCACCTGCCGCGACAAGGAGCTCTACTCCTCGCCTGATCCGCTCCCCAAGGTCGCGCGAGAGTTCGCCTTGGCCTGCCTTGGCGCTTGCCGCAAGATCGAAGAGTCGCGGTAGATCCGAGAACAGGATGCGAAGGGCGTCTATCTGATCGCCCTCGCGCCCCTCTTCGAACCAGAGGCTCTCGTCCCACTCCGTGAAGGATTCGTAGTCCGTTCCGGCATGAATGAAGCGCCACTGCGCTCCATTGGTTGCCAAGGCGAAGCGCAGGCCTTTCTTCCTTTGCCACTCGAGAACTCTGGCAATGAAGCGGCGATTCCGTGAAAGAGGTTTTGCCGACCCTCGCTCTTGCTTCTCCGTAAGGAATACAGGGAGCGTGAGCCCGTCGCGGCCATACACACGCCAAGGTTTGACTATCCGCCCCGTAATTGACTCCGCTGACCAGCTCGCGTCGGGCGAATTGAGCCAACCATCGGAGCCCTTGCCGAGCACGATACCCCACAGGGTTTCGAGGACGAGGGCCGGAGGATTAGCCCAATCGTCTCGCTGCGCGAGGGTGGCATTCTTCAGCTTCGTATAGGCATAGTCATTGAGCGGTCGCATTGCGGCGGCCTCGGGCGAGAGGCTCTTGATCTGCGCGGGCGAGAGCATGATGCCGCCATGGTTGAGTGAATTCAACCAGGACTGGTCACCTTCGCGACTATTCATCCGCAGGCTGGTCATACGATCGCGATTACTCATCGCGCCATCTCCGGGAGAACGAGCTCAACCCCAACCGGGAATACCTGGATATTCCCTGCGAGGCTATAGCGGCGCGGGAGGACTTCCTCAAGTAGCCGCTTCTGCTCCTTCTTGAGGAAGTCGCGGAGCTCCCGGTATCGACGCTTTCGTAGTTCGAGTTCCTCTTCAAGGCGCTGCTTCCGTTCGGCCTCGTCTCGTGATATTTCCTCGAAGAGCCAGGTTTCTCCTTCGGCTATGAGCGCATCCAGCTCCTTTGAGATCGCTTTTACATTGGCATCCCGCATTGCGACATCGATCTCCGCGATACGCGCATCGAGTCTCTCCTTCTCCTTCCCGACTTCCTCTTTGGTCGCGACCGCGAGGAGAGGCCTTAAGGAGGTGTTGAGGTTCTCCCTGATTGAGGCGAATGCATCGGCCATGTCATCTTCAATATCCATGAATATACGTCGGGCCGATTCTATGAGCTGGGATTCCGAGGAAGCATCACGAAGCAGTGCTGCCTCGCCTGACGGCTGCCCATTGAAGGGCCTTGGGGCTTGTAGCCTTCCCTCGGTGTCGATCTCGCATTCCCAGACGCGGACCCAGTGGTGGAAGGCTTCACGAAGCTCGTTCACGGCAAGTTCTTCTACCGTCAATCGAAGCAGGGCACGAGTCCCTGTCGGCAGCTTTCCGCTATGAACAGTCCATGGACCGGCGCCTCCCTTACGGTCTACCCAGGCTTCGTAGCGACGCCGCGACCAGACGGCTAATGCTTCGCGGACGAGGGGGTGTCCTAGATGGAGGAGGCGGGAGTCAGCCGGTACCTTGAAGAGCGGCCTTCCGTGTATCTGCTCGATGCAGGCCAAGCCATCGAATATCAAGGCTGGTATTGCCCTGCTTTCTGGGTCTGCGATCTCATCCTCGATGAGCCGCTTCCAATCACTGGGCAGGGGAAGCTTCAAGCGGTACTTGCCGGAGCCCTCCGGCCCTGTCATGCGCGGTGGTGGAGCGCTCTTCCCAGCCATTGCCCGATCGATGAACAGCTTGAATGCCTCTGGAGTGAAGCCGAGGGCAGCTCGATATCGTGCGATGTCTCCGTCTATAGTGGCTCCATCCGTCGAGGGGACATTGATGCGCGTCTGACGGCGCTTGATATCGAGCTCGAGATCGCTGACTACCGTTCGGACTTCCTCTCCGTCCAGGAGGCGGCGTTGGAATGCCCGATCGAAGACCTCTCCCATGGACCAAG
>Ga0209727_1001060_pt1 | contig 25098 bp, 46 predicted proteins | sample RifGroC1_FD_183995 | JGI IMG/M metagenome (GOLD analysis project Ga0209727, IMG submission 183995) | Groundwater microbial communities from Rifle, Colorado, USA - Groundwater C1 (SPAdes) (version 2) | ecosystem: Environmental > Aquatic > Deep subsurface > Groundwater | place: Rifle, Colorado...
CAGGCGGCATCGCCTTCGTTTACAAGGCGCGTCACGTTTTCATACTCACAGGTATGCCTATCTTCGTTGACAAACTTGAAACCTTCCCATTCGGCATATGCACCAGAAGTTACCAAGAGAAGTAGTGCAACGATTACGTATTTCATTTCCTCAACTCCCATGTGGCCCGTACAATGGCCGTGTTGGTTTTAATAGGGCTTTCCCCCACCTCATGTCTCACGCCGGTTCCTGCCTCAACCTGGACGGTTTTTGGACAGGCGACGGAAGCGCAGCCAGTGAGGGCAATAAGCAGAAGCGATAACGGCAACGACTTAATACGAAGTCGCCGTTCATTCTTGAGCAGGGAGTACAGTTTATTCGGGCTGATCCTCGAAGGAGTGTAGCCCACCAAATAGCCAATCTGTTGCAACGCCGCCGCGCATATCTCTGAGCAAAACCACTTTTCTGCCGACTGCCAGCCAATAGGAATGGGAAGGAAGGAAAAGCCGATGCCTACCATGTCGTACTTCAGTCCGTCTTCTCCTTCACAGAACTTACGGATTTCCTTCTCCTGAGTCTTGTTGCAAGGAATGTCGATGAAGTCCCACTCGTCATCGGTCATTATCCCGTCTTTCCAGCGCGTCCCACCATCAGACTCGTCAGCAGAAAAACTTCTGCCATCGGAGAAGACGATTTCCGAATGAGAGTACTTGCCAAAAGTCCAGAAACAGATAATCCGGCTGTAAATGGTGTGGCACTTCTTGCGGAACGCTATCTTCATCATTCATCCCTCCATTGGCAATACTTGCAGCACGGCTCCATGCCATGCGCTTTGTTGCGTCTGTGGTGTGGGCAGTAGCTCATGCTACGTGAATCTCCCCAGCTTTCCATTTCGCTTGTACCGTTTTCCATCCGGCATCTTCGACATGAGGCGCATCGTAAATAGTTTTGAAATAAAAGCCCGACACCATTCCCATCTCCCGCGCAATATCGGCCATCTTCTGCCATACCGACTTAGGCGCTTCCCACCAGATACGGCCATCTCTCCGCATCGGGGCAAGGTCGGCGGCAAGTCCAAAATTGTGAGCCGATGAACCGGGACGAGCATTGGTCACAACTTTCCCCGGTGCCGTCCTTCCTTGCTTATACAGCTTGAGTTGTTCCGCCATCGTGCGCCTGCCAGAAGTGATGACCCATTTAAGCTGCGTCGCCATCTCCGTTGCTTTTATCAGCGCCTTGACCTTCTCCGCAAACTCCGGTTCGAGACTGTCTATCCTGCTCATACTATTTGCACTCCTTCCAGTCGCAATGCACCCATCTGTCATAGTTGTGATGTTCGCAGTGGAACATTTTTAGGGTCACGTTTCATCTCCAACAACTCGTCAATCGCCATCTGTAGCAACAGTTCGCACCGATCAACAATCTGATGCTCCCCCGGCCCATACGCCCAATCCCGCGCCATGTGGCAGAGGTTGACGGCTTCTGCTATAGCGAGCGGGACGGCTTTCATTTTGGCGGTATCCAGTTGGGGCAATCTCTTAGACAGCAACCGTATCGACGCTGATGTTCACAGGGATTCAGGCACATAATGTCACCTCAGTTTAGTTTCAAGAATAGATACCCGGTCCTTGATTGCTTGGACTTCATTCTTCAGGTCGGTTTCCATCTGCATCATTTCCTTCGCCAAGTCGTATCGAAGGTTCGGCACCTGAACGAACGACGAGTAACCCAGCATCGCTACGGCTACTGTCCCAATGGCAACGTTGATTTTCATCCACATAAGGATGCCTGAATGTTCCTGGCAGAGATGATCTTTAGTCGGCGGCATCAGCGGCTCCTTTAGGCGTAGTAGGTTTTGGGCTTCGGTTTCGGCGCTGGCTTCGGTTTTGGCTTAGTCTTTTTCATGGTGTCCTCACAGTGTTTGAAGTGTCGTTATCCGCCACCATGCGTCCTCCACGGTGATGGTGGGGTGTTACTGTTACCAAGTCCCGGTTATCTGCACGCGTTTCCATGTGTCGGTAGCAGTGCAAAGGTATAGATAGTCATTGACAAAGGTAAACGTGCCAGCGGTGCAAGCTGTTGTGGTGGTAGCGGGGGCTGATTGATTTGACATTCTCAGCTTTCCATCTGCTTGTATTCGCAGCCTTTCGGCTCTGGTCGCTGAATCAACAGGGGTGGTTTCAAATCGGATGTTAGTACTGTGATCGGTTCCACCAACATATTCATCTTCTGCATATGCCAATATTGCACCACCGTTTCTAGCTGTTGCTGCTGATTCCGTACCGGAAAATGAACCAAAGACAAGACCTCCCAAGCGATCTGCTGCGCTCGGCAACACAAAATCAGGCCCAGACTTAGCGTTGTTGTGGAACAGGTAGACCAGCCCACCGCCGGAGGCAAGAGTCTTCTCCCTTCTCACCATGAACTCTCGCGTATCTACCCCCCCGTAAATATCAACACCCTTCTGTGGTGTTATAGTGCCAATTCCATATGTGCTTGCGGAGAAGATCGCTGCCGGCACATTGTCCACGGTTGTCGTGATACTTGACCCGGTGCCGGTGTCTGAAATGGTGACAGAGGTATCATTGACCGCTATGCCGCTGCCGGTCTGGTCAGTGCCACAGGTATAGGTGTTAGTCGTTACGTCATAAAGAAGTTTGCTGGTGGTTGCATTGTCACAGTCTGGAATAGGATGTTTCACCGCCTGCCAGCCTAAAGTTGTTCCCTCACTGATGAACTGCCCCGTACCCGTAGAAGGTATGCGCCATTCAAGACCCGGAGTGTCGTCTATGTAACCACTTGCCGCGATAATGTCTTGCGCAGCACCGGAACTGTTTTTAACGGTAAGAATTTTTCCTGCAATGCAGTCTGCTGGGAGAGTGGTATCTGCGCCAGCCGCACCGCTGGTAATAGTAACTATTGTGTTGTCGCAGGAAACAGTGCCACCGGCGGCGATGCTGGCAAGGTTGACAGCACTTCCTATCCCGGTCAGCCCTGAACCGTCACCAGCAAAAGCAGTGGCTTTAACCGTACCGTCTACCTGTACCCTCGATGTACCATCGTCAGAATAGGCACCGTTAGTACTGAAGATACTGCGCTGTCCAGAGTTGATCTTTAGCGCCAGAGTTGGCGCGGATATAGCAGGATTACCAGCGGCAGTAGTCAAAAATCTAATATTAGTCCCTAGACCAGTATCCATATTTTCTTCTGCCTGGAATTGCATCTGCGCTGTGGCAAAGCTAGGCCAACCACTGCCGGTATGCCCTCTGGCGCCAAAAGCAAACAGCACATCGTCGGCCAGTTTCTTGGTCGGTGTCGCTTCTGTTCCATTAGCAGAACGCGCCATAAAACGAACGATATCGCCATACACGTCAAAGACAGACATAATATTACTTGTTCCGGTGGACGTGTACTCACGCACTACCTTCAAAGCAGTTGGGTCATCCACAGCGCCAGTTGTGGTTGAGGTGTATCCCTTGATAGCTACCGGCGCTCTTATTTGGGCGATACTTTTATACTGATTAACATTGGTGGGAGGGCTCCATAGACTTGTGTCGGTTTCAAGTAGGTCGGCTATTACGGTATTATCTTCAAGCCCGGAGGGAGGGGTTGCCGTAGAATATTCAAGATACCCCGTGACAATATTTCCAACTCCACCGTTAAAAGAAAGTGGGTTAAAATCTCCCCTTGTTTGCCCGTTCCATCCCGAATCGTTAAAGACTTGCATTTCTACAACATTGGAGTTACACCACGCATCCCAATCCAGGCCAATATTGGCATCGTTGCGGAGGGGATGAATCATAAAGTGGTTAAACGTATTGGCGTTGAAATTTACTTCTCTGGAATAATATGCAGCCTCGGCCCCGTGGATAACTATATTCTTGAAGCTGTTACCCGCCATCCACGCATTATTTGCAGGAGTAGTCCCGGCTTTGGTGTTTTTTATCCCGTAATAAGGAAATTCGATGTGGATATTTTCAAGTTCGACATAGTTAATGCCGCTTCTTCCATCCGTGGTATCTATCCAGAACTCAATCCCTGTCCACGCAGGTTCAAGTGATACATCACCCGCCGCGCCGGTTGTCGGGTCCCAATCTATTGCACTTGCGGTGTAAATTTTTATATCGTGATAGCGGTGGTTCCGTATCGGCCCCCACCCCCTGCCCACTGCGCGAGAGTACGAGGAAGAAACGCGAAGTGTCGTTGCTGTATTGGCATCTGGCACCTCTATAGCAAACCCACCCATCCTCACATTGTCGATTACTGAAACATCAAAAAGAGTAGCGTTGGCCGATAATCTGAAGGTAGCATTTTCACCTACAAGGGTTATAGGGTCATCAATGAGAAACCCACCAGAAGTCTTAAATATTCCGTCTATAAATTTAAGCGGCCTACCTGTACTGACGGCAGAAGCAAGGGCATTAGTGATACAGGTTGTGTCATCGGTCGAACCGTCACCAGTGCAACCAAAGTCTGCCTTAGCATCAATATAATTGGCAGTCTTAGCAAGCGGGCTATACCCCGCCGCCACCTCATCCTGCGTAACCCTCCCCCCGCCTGCGGAGGTGTAGGAGGTGAAGGCGGAAACTGGCAAACGGTCAGTAGTAGTGTAATTCTTGAAAGCGGTGTTCAGCACCTTCCCCTGTTCAGCCGACAAAGGGACGGCAGTACCGCCAGCCGTCAGGTTATTCACCACATCGTTAACTTCCAGAATGGCGCTTTCCAGGTCGGAGAGGTAGGCGAACTCCACCGCACTCGGGCCGGTTTCGCCCTTGTACTTACTGGCATTGACGACACCTGTTCCTGAGTAAGTCAATGTCCCGCCTGAACCCAAGGTCATCGTAGAAGATGTATTCGTTCCCCCGCCTACCGTGTCGAAGGTCGGGCTTGAACCAGTTAAATCATCTCGCCACGCCGGATTCCCTGAACCATCAGTCTTCCAGACCTTCGAGGCATTTCCCGCCCCCGAAGTCACCAGACCCGCCGCCGTAAACGAGTTTGAAGGGATGGTCGAAGACGTGTGATTGTGCGTATCGTCACCGACTACAATAGCCCCATACGTCCCTGAGACATCCCCGCCAAAGGCCGTTGACGTACCTATCTTCCCGTTAAACTGATTCTGGACTAAAGACGTTACCCCGCTCAGATAACTTATTTCAGTCGAGGTCACGGAAGATGTTGCGACTTTACCCGAAGTATTAGAGACAAGCGCCCGACTTGCGGTAAGGTCGCTTCCGGTAATAGTAGTCGCTCCCCCGGTTACGGTCGACTGTTTCGCATTGAGAGTGCTCTGTAAATCAGTAATGCTGCTTATTGGATGTTGGTCTGCGCTGTCTCTGCCGGTAGTACTTTCATGTGTTACAACGCCCCCTTCCCCGGCCCTGTTGAGAGAGGTGTACGCAGTAAATGCGGCAACAGTTAGCCGTTCAGTTGACGTATACGTGTCAAAGATAGTTTTGCCTAGCTTGTCATCAAGCGAACTTTGCAAGTTTGTGATGCTGCTAATTGGGTGTTGGTCGGAAGCATCTTTTCCTGTAAGGCTTTCATGGGTAGTAACGCCAGCACGTTCAACCGAGGTGTATGCGGCAAATATAGAGGCAAGAAGCCTGTCTTGAGAGGTATAAGCGGCAAAAGTTGCTTCATCGAGTTTCCCCGCAACACTTGCCGCCGCATTAGGCCTATGCTTGTAGGCACTCGACGCATTGATGTAGACCAAAGCACTACCGTCATCACCAGCGGTCGGAGCTTCGACCCGTTTCCCCTGGATCTTGTTGGCATCAGTCTTCGCCGGCAGTGCGACTCCCGCCCATACGTGAGGGAGGATTTCAACACAGGCGATAATCCCAAAAGCTGCGATGATCGGTAAAGTGCCGCGTTTCATGCGTTACCCCTTGATGATGCCCAGAATTTCAGCAGCGGTTACTTTGAAGCCAGCCAGGTCGGAAACATCCTTGACTTTCGGCAGAGCAGGCTTGTTGCCGATAGACTTGCCGTAAGCCTCGACGGGAATCTGAGCGATTGCAGCCTTGATGATTTCCAGGCGGTCAAATTCGCCTTCTAAAGCCTCTTTCGTTTCTTCCTGCGGCACTACTATGTCTTTTGCTTTTTCTGCAGTCACGGGAACAGGAGTTTCTTCGACAGGCATCTCATACGGTTCCATGTCATCACGATTCGCCTTGAACGGAGAAAAGGGATAGATACGTCCGGTCGTGGTCTGCTTCAGATATTTCGGTGGGTTTAAAAGATCGATCTTCATTGCTGCCTCCTTAGATTTCATAGGCTCCTTGTAGTTCACTCCGTATTCAGGAGGAACATCAGACATGCCAGTTGTTTCGCCATTGGTTACGATGGTTGCCATAGTTATGCCTGAGTAATAGCGGTAAACTCACAGGAAAGGCGAGTTCCCTTGTTGCAGTAAAGGCCAGTCGTACCGGTTGTTACGTTCGTGTCAATGAACAGACAACCTTTGGCAAAGCCGACTCCTGCGTTGGTCGGGACAGTCGTACCAGTAGCCCACAGGATGTCTCCCAAGTTGTCATACAGTAACGTGGTGATGCGCTGTCCACCCTTCAGGTCTGGTATTCCACCTATCTGGATTGCGTCGAATATCTTGCTCATCTGGGATCTCCTTTTTGTTTGGTTGCTCAAATCAGGGGAGAAATTGCTTTCTCCCCGTCTTTCAACAGTCAAACTTTAGTACGCCCTGAGAATTGCATAGGCGAAGGCATGGGTTGTGGATGGATCTGCCGAGGCTGTCACCGTGAGAGTATCCGCAGTGACTACGGCTTTTCTGATCGCATCGGTGTCATCGGTTACGGCGTAATTGACGATTGCCACGTCCGTCGCCAGTGCTCCTGTGACCGTAATCGCTTCCGCAGCCGCCCCGCCTACAGTCGTATGCGTACCTGCCGCAAAGACGTAGTGGGAAGGCTTGAAAGAACCGCGAGGACGCAGGATGCAGTAATGGAGCGCATGGGTTGTGCCAGGATTCGCGCTCATTGTCACCGTCAAAGTGTTTGCAGTCATGACGGCTTGGGAAATAGTATCGGTGTCGTCAGTCGCAGCGTACTGAACCAAAGCAATGTCAGTAGCCAAAGCCCCGGTAATGGTGATGGCTTCAGCGGCAGCGCCTCCAACAGTCGTATGAGTCCCGGCGGCAAAGATGTCGTAACCGGGGAATCCGCCTTGACGCAGCAGCGCGTATTGTGTCGAATGAGCCGACAGCGGATCGGCGCTGTTGGTAATCGTGACGGTGTTGAGCGTTGCCAGGACTGAGATAAGCTGGTCATTGTCGTCAGAAGTGGCGTGACTTGCCAAGGCAATGTCAGAGGCAAGAACCAGCGCCGGAAGAGAGACGGCAAGGCCAGCAGTCCCGTTAGCAAACGCAGTTGTGTTTGCCAGGTTGAACCCGTACCCATTGATGGGGCCGGCAGGACGGAACGCGCAAGAGGAAGCAGTGCCGTGGTTCACCCACTCCATGCACTGACCGGCACCAGCGTTGGTTTTGACGAACCGGCACCCAATAGCGTAGCCGGCCCCTCCGTTTGTCGGAATGGTCGTACCCTCCACAAGCAGGGCATCATCCCGAACGTCGAGTTGGAGGACGTTGTGGGCAGTCGTACCGTCGCCCTGCAACGTCATGGTTTCAAATATCTGTCCCATGATCTCCCCCTTAGCTCATGTCGCAAACGAGCATTTTCACCAGGACGGTGGGATTCGTGGTAGTCGTGCCGGAACCGACAGCAGCGACGAGATTCACCAGGACATCGGAAGTCCCGACGTTGAGCGGGAGGGCAGTCGTTGCCGAGCCACCAGTTGCCACGGTGTTAATGGTCAGCATGTCGGCGGTCGCTGAAACATCAGTAGTGCCGAAACGAAGCTTCAGGGTCGAAGTCCCGCCAGCCCCTACGTTGGCAACCATGATCTTGATTCTGGTTGCAAGAATGACGTGATTCGCCGGCAGGGTGAAGAGGTTGATAATGTCTGCATTGGCGATCTTCGCGGAAAGAAGGGTGTCGAGATCAAACGTCTTCTCGATCATGAACGGCTGATTCGCCTGAGAACGGGCAACAACTGCCTCAGTGCTCACGGCGGTCGTAGTCGAAGGATAAGCTGCCATAACTATGTCTCCTGTAAAGTTGCCCCCTCCTATGAAAGCGAGGGGGGAAAGAGATTAACCTTTAACGGCGTAGCAAACACCCAGGGAGGTCGGCTTGACGACTTCGTAGCCATAGACCTGAAGGCCGTCCATGATGGTTGCGAAGGAATCGGGGTCGGGGAAGGTGCGGTTTTTGATGAGTTGGGAAGCGAAGGTCAAGGCCGACTTGTGACCATAGACCACGTTCCAGCAGGTCATGGCACCGTCAGTAACCCCGGCGTAGTTGTTGGAGGCGTAGAGGTCAAAGTTGGAAATCTGACCTTTGTAGCCGTTGCGAATGACCTTGTTGGTCTGGTCGCCGGTTACATCGGCCCTTCTGAGGTCGCCTTTGTTGAGCAGGTTGAACCACCACTCCGGAAGGACCAGCCAGCGGTCGGTGTCAGGGCAGTTCTGTTCGGAGATGACTGAGCACATATCCTGAATCACGTCCAGCGCATTGGCTTTAGTGATGACGACAGGAGTCCCGGTAACGCCCATGTTGTAGGACGAAGAGATTGCGCCGGCAGTTGCGCCGGTATTGGCGGCGGCGGCATCGGCATCGATTGCGTTGAGAATTGAACGGTCGATGGAAATAGCGAGTTGCTTGCCGCCGTCTTCGGCCCAAGCGGCCATCGCATCGATGTCGTTCTGAATCTTGTCGATGTCGTCAATGTTGAGGGCATAGGCTTTCGCCTTGTCGATCAACAGTTCAACGGTCGAAGATTCCGGAGTCTGACGATGCTCACGCAGCGACATCCCTTTGACGTAATCGAAGATGGTCACGTCGGGGCGAGTCCGGATGATGACTTTATCGCCCTGTTTCGAGATGCTTCCCTCGTACTTGGAATTGGAGATTTGAGCAAAAACGGTGGAGAGATAGAACTTCTCCAAAAGTTCCATCGCGTAAATTGCCGGGGTGTAAACGCTTGCTCCCGAACTGGAAAGATCGGGATAACCTGCTACTCGATTGACAGACATTGTGACTCTCCTTAAACCAGTCTGCCCTCTGCCTTAGCTTGCAGAAATTCCCGCTTCTTCGCCTCGTACTCCTGTTCTTTTCCACGATACAGTCCTCTGGAAAAGTCGTTATACAAGGCTTCAAGGTCGGTCATTTTCATGACGTTTCCCTTGTTGTTCTCGATGATCGTCTGAGCGCCACCGCCTGTCTTTGCAGGAGCGGCCAGATGAGCGGGTATTTCTCGCTTCACAGGGGGTTCCGGTAGTTCGATGGTTGATTTGAAGCGGTTGATGATGTTCGCCATGCTGTGGATGTCGCCTTCGTAAGCTGCTTCCTGAAACGCTTTCAGGGCAAACGTCTCGTTGAGCCAGCCGACAAAAGCGGGGTCTACATTGATGCCTCGCTTGACATCGATCCAGTCGGGGCAGAGTTCGTGGAGTTCCCGGTGGAATCTTTGTTCGGCAGTCTCAGCCTCGTTCGAGTTCATTCTTTCCTCGACAGGCTTGACCGTATTTTGCGCGGCCAGGATCGACATTTCGGCTTGACGTTCGGCGTAGGTCTGACCAAACTCCGCGAGGTAATACTGATAGGTGTCCGATTTCCGGATCTCATCAGTGACGTGCGGAGAGCGGTACAGCGGTTTGCCTTCGTCGTCAGTCTCAGGGACCGATGCCGTTTGCAATTCGATGATCTGGCGCTGAAGGTTGGTTATCTCGTTGGTCAGGGTCGCAATCTTCTCGTCCTTTTCCCGATTCCACGAATGGAGGCGCGGGACTTCAGAGTTGTACTTCGCAAGGAGCGCGTCGTACTTCTGATCGGGAGGAACCTCGACAACGGGAGTCTCGACTTCAGGGGCCACAACGGGAGTCCCTTCGGTTTCAACTTCGTTTGCCTGGTCAGTCTCGCCGGCTAACGCTGCAATGCGCTCTTTCTCCAACTTGATTAACCTTTCCTTTTCTTTTCTGGCTTTCGTTGCTCCATCTTCCATTTACTGCCTCCAAGGGGCGCTTTAAGCGAATCCCAATGTTAAATGCCGGGGCCAGAGGGCTGGAATCCCGGTCAGAATGTCTTGCTCATGTTCACTGCTTTGCTGGTTGCTTCCTTCGCCTTGAGCGTCTGGAAAGTACCCAAGGCATTGTCGATTTCTTCGATGATCTCTTTCAGGATTCTTCGCTTGCCGATTGCGACATTCGCCACTCTGTCTGAAGCGGCGTTGTCGATTTCTTCACTGGCATCTTCCTTTAACTTCAGAAGGTGCTCGTAGAAGCGCGAATCCTTGAGTTCATTCAACTCGCCTAGAAGTCTGGTGTCGGTTATCAATATGTTTCCTCGTACCAGAATAGTTTGAGATGGACGTTGACAGTCCCGGCACCGTTATTAGTGACTTTGATGAAATACTTTGTCCCAGGGTTGAGGACGATTTCGTTTTCTCCAATAGCCCCCGCCCCTGTTTTGCTGACGCCTACTCCCGTCCCGCCACCAAGAAAGTCGGAGTCGATCCTTAAAGTCGGACTTGGCGTAGTCGGAGTATGAAAGAAGGTGTCTACCATCGCACTAGCAACCGGGTTGTACCGATGCCGATTAATTGGTGTCAGTCCCGTTCCATTGGCTGCTACCGTCCCACCTTCGTACATCTCGACATCGACATTCGGGCCATCGCTCGTCAACAGCGAAGGCTTGAAATGCACCAGCCCACTAGTGATTGCCGGGGTCACAAAATAGAGAAACGCGGTCCCTGCCGGGGCAATATTGGCAAACTTATGTGCCAACGTGAAAGCAATCTTCTGGTGAATGCCGTGATGGTCCTGCGTGATAACCACCAGGTCATTTGTCAAGGCATCGACCTTGACGACTTCAGGAATCCCGTATTCGTTATCGCCGATCATTGTCATGCCGCTAACCCCTGCATATCAGCCCCACCCGCAGGATTCCCCGCAGGATCGAGAGTCTGAGGCGCGGGACCGGGAGACGGCCCGTTCATGCCTGTCGGAGAACCACCCATCGGAGAAGATCCTTTTTGTTGCAACTGAAGGAGTTGCTGTTTCTGCTGTTCCTCGATCTTCGCCATGATCTCCTTGAGTCCATTTTCATCGGGGATGATGTCGTCAACCGGAATGTCGAGTCCTTGCAGCGCCACCTTGAGCAACTTTGCTCTGCCAGGAATACCCATGATTTGCGAGTCTATCGGGTTGTTGGTAGCAGCAAGGATCTCGTTCGTGCGAACGGTCTTCTGTTCCTTCGCCATGAACCCTGCGGAACCCCTTGCCACGACTTTCGCATCTCCCTTGATGCTTTCATCCGAGTCGTAAAGCATGTTGAAGTCGTAGGTCCGAGAGACACAGCCAGCGAAGACGCGATCAATGTGAGCAATTGCTTCCTTGATGTTTCGGGAAGCGGAAGTCATGAGCATGGAAAGACCGGAAGACGTAGTCCCTGCACCGCCGATATTGGTATTACCGTAAGCCCATCGTGGAATCCCAGTCTGATCTTCAGCAATGGTTGACCAGACTTCCAAGACTGCTTGAAGGGCCTGCACGACTATCGGGATGTTGTAGACTCTGACGGCGGGAGCTTCCAACATCTGTGAATTGGTGGACTGAAAGATTTTCCAGGGGTGTAACTTTTCGTTTTCACCGCATCTATCAGTGTTGACTTCGATGATCGGTCCTGAAGCCAGCATTGCGTTATTGGCAATCGCCCTACCCGCGACATTCGCCTGATGCTGCGCGTCTGCCATCAACTCAGGAACGCCCTTGCCCCAAAAGGAACCGGGAACGCGATGATACGAGTCCACCGAATACGGCTTTCTGCCTAACTTGTCAGGATTGAGAATCGCCCGAATGACGTAGGAACCGACCATGATTGCGTTGATTTCGTACTCTTCTTCAGGGTCAAGGTCTTTCATGCCCCAATCAATCAACATCGACCCGGGAACCGATCCCCAAAACTCCAAACCGTCCATCTTGTCTGACTTGTAGAGAGAGTCGGTGGAACCAAAGTCGAACATCGCTCTCTGAGAGTCGATTGAAAGCTGTTCTCTCTTCCCGCCGATGCCGTATTCCTTGATGACGGTCCTGATATTCTCTTCGGAGTAGCCAGGAACACCGATCATCTCCCACAAGCCTTTACGGGTCAGGGGGATTCTCTCGATCAAATAACCGTCATCGGGATTTCTCGAATCAGGAGCAGGATAAAGGTCAAACGGGGAGACTCGTTCATAGGTCGGCTTGAGGCTTTTCGTCGCAGAGACGTTCCAGCCGTCCGGCCCCTGCACCCATTCCTGGGTCTTGACCTGTCTCACAACCGGGCCTTTGATGATGCCGGCTTTGAGTCTTACGAAGTCCGAGACGAAGGCCCACTGTGCATCGTGAAAGCCCCCTTCGGTCATCTGGTCATCGATCTTCTGCGACATTCTCGCGCAACGTCTGACGGCTTCTTCCTGCACTTCCCGTAGAGCCTTGTCGCGTTTCGTGGTCGCGTATTCCCTGATCTCGTCCTTGATGTCGGAGAGGTTGAACATCTCCCCGGCCTGCATGATTTGAGCTAAGACTTCCTGATAGACCATCTCAGTCTCGTTCATGATTTCGGCTTCAAGGTCAGGCTGAAGTTGCGCCACAGGAGTCGGTTGAATCGTCCACGGCTTGTCGTCTATCGGTCGGAGGATGTCGTTGATCCACGTTTCCGCCGCCCTACAGAGTTTCGCGGTCAGAAGGACGTAGACTTCAGAACCGCCCATTTCCCTGATTGCCGCCAGAACGTCAGCTTCGTAGATGCCGTTATCCATTCTGAGGTTACGGAGCATCTGCTGTTCGATAGGCTGCTTCGCCATTTTCGCAGCGTCCCAACATTTAGCGATGTATCCAGAAAGGGGGGAGATGATAGGGTTATCTTGCGGGGCAGGGGTCTTGGAGGCTTGTTCGGCAAAGACGGCGTCGGGGCTTCTGTATTTGTGAAATCCGATGCTTGATACGCCGTCGATTGCTTGCATTCTGAACTCCAAAAGAAAAAAGGGCGTAATCTCGATATGAGAAAACGCCCCGATTCTTACTCTAAGGACCTTTTTAGAAACTAAAGAATATTCAGCTTTGCAAACTCTCCAAAAAATACTACTGCTTGGTTGTTGTAAGCTTTCGCTGCTTCTTCCTCTGTATCAAATTGGCCTAGATATTGTCTTTTGCCAAATATTTTAATATGTGCTTTCCATTTTGCGTTGGCCTTATTAAGCCACACTCCTTTGAATCTTGAAGCACCTTTGGTTTTACGAGTGTTTGCCTGTTGCTGCGTTCTGGTAGCAAACCTTAAATTAGACCGCCTATTGTCTAATCCATTACTATTTTGGTGGTCTACCGTTACCCCGTCCATAGGTTGCATAATGAATCGGTGCATCAAAACAGATTTATATTTACCATTCCCAAGATATTCGTCCGTTATGGCGTACACTAAATCTGAATTTTTTACTCTAAACGCACGCCATTTTCTTAAAACTACCGACTTATAATCTTCATCATCAACAACAGCCACAAATCCATGGTTAAGCTTTATCTCGTTCATTCCACCCCCGTAAGGTGCCGTATATTTTGTTAACGCCCAGACTGGTACGGTTCCAGTTTTTCCCCCGCTAAAGGTAGGGCGCTACTTTAAATCCTGAACTTCCTTGTATTCAATTTTCTTCGGCTCCCCATCGGCATAATGCACGGTAACGGAACCATGAAATTTTTGTTTGTCCTCGACCAGTTTTTTAGCAACTTCTTTTTTTGTCATTGGTCGCAATTAGTTCATACGAGTTGGCATTTGTCAAGAGATTATTTTCATGGAAGTTTAAGCACCAATAATTTCCATCTCTTCTTTAGTTATTTGATGTCCTCGATGAATCCCTTGAGTGATGCCGTAGTCAAGCCCCCCCTACCCCCCAAAGCATAGAAATGCTCAGGAAGTAGGTTCGCTAACTACGGCATCAACGAGAACCGCGCATTGTGTCCTGCGAAGTTATCCTCTCGCTTATCCGCTCACAGACCCGTTAGTACGGCACCGATACTTTGGTGGCCTTGACGCCCTCTGTGATTCGTCTAGGTCGGTGCTAGCCAATCCCCGCTTCTTCACCGTCGCACCATAACCCCCACTGATACGGCATACAGCAGGCAGGGGAAATAAAACGCCCCCCTTGGGATTTTTTACGGTGTCAAGGCGTAAAGAGCAGTACCCAAGAGGGGCTTAGACGGCGCATTGCCGGTGAAGCTATTCAGTTGTAAACTACTCTTATTCCTTGACGCCGATAATGTACCTAAACTCATTCGGGGATGTCAAGAAATATTCATTATCACCATCATTCAACTTTTATTTTCATTCCTGTTCATCGCCATTTGCTGCGCTGCTTCTCGGTAGTAAGCGTTCATCATTCCTTGACCTTGACCAAATCCGGCTACGTACCCATTCGAGTCGATCTTAACGCTATACGGAGCAGGCTTCACCCCCACCTTGACCTCATCCCCTATCTCAATCGTAATCTTATCCGCTTCTGCTACGTCAATCCCCTCCATACGCATCATCACTGACAACGCAGAGAGTAATTCCTTGCCTGACTCGATCTGCATCTTCTGGAAGGTTTCGAGGGAGATAGTGATGGAGGTCGGTTTGGGGGGGAGAGGCTATAACTCGATCATAGGCAGATTTATAAGCGTTCAGTGCAGCCTCAGCCATAAGGCGGCTTTGTTCTTGTGCTGAAACCATAATGTCTTCCGGCTTCGTACCTATGCCAAGAATTTTATCGCGCAACTCCGTCCATTTGCTCATACCGTCTCCCCCATAAGTCTCGCATAGACTATCGCTGCGGTTATATCTTCGTCGGTTGCGCCAATCTGTCGTAACGCGGCACGTTGCCATTCGCCTGACCAAGTAGGAATCTCAATTCTTACCCATTCGCGGTTATCTTCTTTGTCAATAATTGCGTAGCGCGAAGGGCCAAAGTTCCCGTCTGGAATATGTATTATCAGCCCGTTGAACTCAAGAACCGGCTCTCTCTTCGGATGCCATTTCAAAGGATTGCGCGTCAAAACGGCACCGACCACGTTGCTTCGACACGCACTACGTTATGATCAAAGTCGATGCTGATTATAATTTCATCCATGCCGTCAAGGTCTATCCCATGCAATCTCATCTGCATCTTCAGCGTCGTGATTAACGCTTCTGGTGTCTCGCAGGGGAGTTTCATGAAGTCGGGGAGCGGGATGTGCAGCGTGTTTTGGGACGTGGGCCATTTTATTCGATGATTGCGCATTTGAGCTTTACCGATTGAGTCAACCTCTACCATAAGCATGAATTGGCCTCTAATTCTCTTTTTCTACGGATATGGCCTTTGGTAAGGACTCCTTTGGTATAAGCATTTTCACCTTTTTTATAAAACCCTCGCCCCCTTTCGGCTCGGTCCCTACAATTCTCCTTGTTGGTGCCCAAATACAAATGCTTGGGGTTAACACATGAGGGGTTATCACAATGGTGTAAAACCCATAAACCTTCAGGTATAGGGCCGTTAGCTATTATCCACGCTACTTTGTTGGATCTTGCTTTTTGTCGCCCATATCTGAATCTTCCATACCCATCCTTATCTTTACCAGCCATCCATTCCCAACACTCATTATCTCCTTTTACCGACACCTTGGCCCAAAATCTTACGGCAAGAGGTACACCATACATTTTGACTGAATATCGTTCAGATGCTGCGCTCATGCCCCGATCTCCTTGTCCCTCTTAGCTTCCGCTACTTCAAGAGATTCAAGAGCGCGTTCCATTACATTGACAAATGACGTGTCCAGTTTTTTGGCTAGTTTCTGAAGAATTGCTTCGTGGCGGGAACTCAGTGTGTAGGAATGACGGATTGCCATGTTGACCTCCAAACGCATAATGTGAAACTTATGCGCTGTTTTTATACCAAAAAATATGCGTAGTCAACATATTTTTAGCACCCGCCCCACCCACCCCTATTGCCACCTGAACTTTTACCTTCTTTAAGATGAGATGGTTTCGGACGTTGAGGGATTGGGACCTTGAGGCGTAAATACTTTCCAATGGCTATGGAAATAACTCTATCATCGTGCCAACCTTGTTCAGCTTCTTCTTTCGATCCACACTTTTTGAAGCCAAGCATTTCACTGAATGTCTCGGCGCAATTTATGCCGTGAGTCCCTTCGATACACTCAAGTTTGAGCGTGTCAAGGATCTCGGTTCTTGTCTTGGAACTAGTTACCCATCCCCACCGTTTACGTGGCTTACCTGGCGGTTCAGGGACCATCTCCATGTGGATTCTAGGGTATCCAGAGTCAACTATTTCGGTGACAGTCGTAAGGCCGTGGTTGTTGCGCTCAGGGGCTAAATACGCCACGTTATATCTTCTACCAAGAGACACCAGTATTTGACCATATATCTTGGGAGGCCATTTGCCATGAAGATGCGCCACTTGTTCGCCTGTTCGATGGTCTATAACATCAGCCGAATCAAAATCTCCGCTTTCAAGACCTTCAGCCACGTCAGCACTAATGATATACGAGGCTCCGACTTTAGGCTCTTGCCACACGCGAAGCTCGCCGTCTTCTTTTGCGTACCATACGCCCGTTGACGGCATACACGAATACCGTACTTTGGGAGATTTTGCCGCATCTCTAAAAGCCGCAATCTTTTTGTTATCAAAAACTGGAACTCCGGTTGAAAAGAAAGCTTCTTCTGGTGTAGAGGGATGCATTTCGTTAAATTTCTCGATAATGCCATCGGCGTCATTATCAATCGTGTATCTGCGCCAATACATTTGTTCGTCGTCTAAATTAAACTGAGCTTTTATTTCGGTCTCTTCTTCTGTCAAAACAAAATCGGATGGTACGAGCATCCTATTGAGCTCAAAAATAAACCAAGGGAAAAATATGGCAGTGTAATTATTTGACTTATTAGCGGATTCGTTGATTTCCTCTTCGACTATTGGTTCACCATTATCATCCAGCCTTTTTACAAAATACCTGTAACGGCACCCCCAAAATCTTCGATATACTTCACCCCCAACGCCGTCTGCTGTACCCTCAATCACTACTTCTGTACCTGGTTCGGGGGGTACGCATGGCAGTACAGCCTTAATCAGACCTTCTGCGTTCTCGCGGGGCAGTTTAAAGGCATCAGATATATGAAGTCGATGTACTGCTTGCCCTGAACCAACATCATCTTTACCGCCAGTCGCAACACGAAAAGCAGAATCAAGGCCCGTTCCTTGCGCGTTGTTGAACTCCAAAAGACGGGCGTTGTTGGCGAGAACTTCCGGCCTCTCCTTTGCCGGGATATTATTGTGAAAGCGTTTGACCATTTTGAAAATGAACTCACTCGCAGCGGGTTCGTGTGTAATTTGCATGCAATATGTACTTGGATTGCTCGTAACGTGCTGGTAATTCTTACCGGAAAAAAGCGTCGATATGCCCTGCCGCCTGCCTTTTAAAATAACCACTCTGACTAAACGGCCTTTGGCTACAATTTTTCTTTCAATCTTTTCATAAAGTCGTTGTGGACCGTTGAGTATGAAACGCTCAAAGCCGCCCCCCTCCCTCGGCTGCACCTTGAGCTTCGTCCTGGCGTATTCCTCGAAATCCACCGACATCTTCAAGTCAGCGATCAACTCCGCTATCTGGTCGGCACTGAGGTCTTCGAATTGTTGAAGGGCATTAGCCATTATAGCCTACCAGCGTTATCATGATGCTTGATAAAGCGCATCCGAGTAATAACACACTCAATAAAATATTGCCGCGTTGGTAAAAATAAACGCTTGATACAATATTAAAGGCATCCAAAAATGATGTAATAATTAATGATAATATCATTCTCCCCCCTGTTGCTTCATCTCAAGCATCTTCTGAAGATCCGCCAACATACTCGGATTCGCCTTGACCTCTGCTATCAACTGAACCTTCTGTTCGTACTTGAACTCTTCGATGACAACCTTCTTCTCCGGCATCGCCTGTTGCGCCTCCGCAGCAAACTTCGCCGCGTCCATTCTTGCTCGATGGTCGGGATACATCTTGATGACTTCTTTCGTCACCAGTTTCCCGTCTTCAATCGTCGTCTCCCTACCCCTGAACGCCTGTTCTGCATTCATCGCATCGGCTACGACTTCGGCAATCTTGTTGACTCCGGCGTTTTTCAGGGCAAGGAGTTCCTGAAGACGGAGGTTGTTGCTGGTCTTCTCCTTCACTCGTTCCAAGGCGTATGACACCTTACTCGCAATCGTTTCATCCTTGCCCACAAGTCCCGCAGCCCTTGCCTTTTCAAGTCGGGTCGCGTCAGGATTCATCAAGTGAGCCTTCATAATGTTGATTTCCTGACCCGTAAAGCCCTGTTCTTCCTTGAGTTTCTGACGTTTGGCAAGGGACTTCTTGCTTAACTTCTTGCGCTTGATGGTCGGAGTTTCAATGGTCGATGGGAAAATCTCAAGATCGGTGATTTCGTCAGACATTGTTCCACTCCAAGATAGGTTCTTCAGGATTGTCGAAAACCTCGTTAAGCTCAGGATTTACCGCGCAGAAATCGTTTTCGCAGCCGACCCCATAGACTAGCTGCTCGTCACTCGGATGCACCCTCAGAGCCGGTAATCCTTTGCACCAGGGGCATTCCTTGATAGTCTTCTGCAACTCTCCCAAAGACTCCATCCATTTCTTGAACTCGTTGACAGTACCATCAGGTTTGTGCAGTTTGTAGAGACGGTAGAAATTCACCCATGAAGAATCGTGCTCGATCTCGCCGGCTTGAGTTGCCACTGTTACCTCCCGGTTACTCTATGTAATTGCATTGCAAGAAGTCCTGCGTGTTCCATCGTCGTCACGTTCGCAGCGTAGAAGTTGTAATCCACAGAAGTTTCGTCTACACGGACGGTGTAACTTATCACGAGCCGTTCAGGATTAATGTCGCCGTTTTCCAAGTCTCTGAGGCAGGCCAGTAGCGCGTCTCTTGGGGTCCATTTTCGGCAGTCGTCTGATTCGTTAGCGCGTTTTTCAGCAAGTTCATTCGGTCGAAAAGTCAATGCAGTTCCTCCTTCGGTATCAACAGCGCCCTCAGTTCTTCGCCAAACAGTCCTGTGACGAATTTCGACGTGTCCTGATACGCTTTCGCCGCTCCATGTCTTTCGTGATTCTCGTCCATCTGACTTCGCGTAAGCGCCGGATGCTTCTGCTTCGAGAGATTCGACTTCATCAGTCTGTCCAAGGTCTGAAGGAGGAAGACGAGTCGCTGTTCCATCGGTAGGGCTTTCAATGCTTCAAAGCCGGATAGGGTTTCGGTTACTTCCTCAGACATACTCTCCACCTCATTTTTTGGAATTGTCAAGAATTTTTCTGCCAGTCTGTGCTTCGTACTTTATTTTGTTCCGGGCGATAATAGCGTCAATCTGCCCTTCCCTAAAGATTCCATTACCTTTCTTGCCAGCGTTGTCGAAGACCTTGTGATGCTGGAAGCAGACACAGATTGCATCGTAATCCGACCCTTTCAGCGATGTGCCACCTGTAGAGGTATGATGGTAAATCTTCTGCCCCATACATGGCCCACGGCCTCGTAACTCGCATTCCTGAGTCAAAAGCCACAAAAGGAAGTTCTTATCACGCGGAGTTTTGATTTTCCAGTTCGCACCCGTCATTCCTTTCCCGCCAGCGCCTCGCGTGCTATCTGCGCCCACCCTACCGGATTGCTACCGTCTCGCCGTTTTGGTGCAATGTCTACTATCCTTTTCAGCGCCCCCTCCAACGCCGCTATCCTGGCGCGTGCTTGGGTGAGGTCGTCCATTAATCCGCGTACCGTGGCTTCCGTGATAGGCGGCAGATACTCCGCACATGGGTCGATATTGTTGATACTGAAGAATGTTGGGTCCAAACTCATCCCTGCTGCACGTTCGTGTGCTTCCTTGTTAGTCATCACTCCCCCTCTCGCCGGATGGCTTTTAACTTAACCGCCCGTTCGCAGCAAAGATTAAGAATGACTCGACTCTTCATTATTTCGGGTTCGGCTAGCAGCGTAGCAAAAAAAACCAGTTCATCCTCTATCCATGGGTTTCTCGGCTTGTTTGGGCAATCATCGGTGTGGCCGTTTTTGAGGCCGCATTTGGTGCAGGCTGGGAAATGTGTCAATCCTGGCATTTGTTTATCCTTTCTCTCGCCGGATGGCGTTGGCAATACGCTCTTGCATCACACGTTGCCCATTTATGTGGAATATCGTCAAGTGTGTTTTTTCCGCAATCTCCGCGCACCGCTCCCTAGTATCCCGCTCCACCTTCTCCCTACACCAATGGCACGATTTGCCACCGTCCTGAATGGATGCAAGGATGTTGGCTTCAGCAACCTCAATGGCGTGTTCATTTTCCCGCTCCACCGTGGAAAGGGCTTGAAGGAGGTCTTCTATCAGCTTTGCTATGCCTTTGCCATTCTCATATTCGACACGAGCCATTGACCCACTCATGCCCTTCAAGTTGTCAATGGCTTTCCTCGCCCTCTCCCGCAACTCCCTCATCTCGTCGGTCATGGTGCCTCCTGTCGCGCCTTATAAACTGCCATTGATACCTCCCCCGGCATTACTGTAGTAACCATCTGCGGCGAAAAGGGTTGATGGAATGTAAGTTGGCCTAGCCATATTTTCCTGTTCTTAACTAGATCGGCTATGTCTTGATCGTCCAGTTCCCAGCAAGACCAAGTTGTTCCTGCTATATCATTACATCTGAGCGCCGGGAGTTCCATGTATTGTGGCTGACCTTTACCGAGCACCATATTCTGACCTTTGAATTCGATTGGTTTCACTCTTTCCCCTCCCTTCCGATCATCTCGCCGATAGCGGCGGTTATGGCGGCTGCGATGGTGGTGTCCATCTCGCTTATTGACTCTTTCTCCGAACGATCCCATATTTCACAAATCCAGTGGTCTCCAGCAGACGACAGGCTGACCACGTATCCTTTCTTCACCAACTCCGGCAGCAGTGAGACGGCGGCAGCGTCACTATCAAACCTGACTGGCAAATGACGTGGACACGCATTTAATCCGTCAGGAGATACCCAATGTGTAACTCCCTCTATATCCTGCTGAGTCCAGCCCAGCCACCTTGCAATAGCTTCGTGTCTTTCCATCCCCATCCCTCCTTTACCGGGCGCGCCGGTTGGGTTGCGTTATATGGAGTGCTATGATCTTCTATTCCACTTATCAGCCAGGATAGGTTTTGCATCCTCCATCAGCGGATAAACTAGCGCCGTACTAGCAAAGCATTTCTGACACTGGACGTACTCCCCATTATCGCGATCCTCCGACACACCAAACGCAGCGGACCCCCCGCAAAATGGGCAGGGGCAAAGATCATAACCAGCCGATGCAGCGGGTTCCTCTCCAAACTGGCACTTAAACGGGTCGTTCTCTTTCCCGCAAAATTCACATTTCCAGCCCATTTCCCCTCCTCCCTTGTCACCCCTGGCGGGGGTTAGACCAGCGCTTTTTTGCAGCATGGGCATTTGTCTGTTGTGGTTGTAACCCGCTTAACCCCTGCACCAAGGTTGTATATGGCAAAAGGTACATCTCTACGGCTCATGACTTCAATTAGCCACTGAATGGCCTTTGTGAATCCAGATGTAATGTCTATGGGCTGGCCTGCGTCGAGCTTCGCTAACATCTCTCTTTGCCAATTTGGAGCAACTATTTTTCCCATCCCTTCCCCCCTTCGCGCCGGATTGCGGCAGCAATTGTGTCTCCACATTCCCATTGGTCGCAGCCTAGTCGCTCGGCTGTTACCGCGCACCGCTCCCTCTCCTCGCGCTCGGCATCGTCGAGGGCTTGCAAAAGCTCAAGCATAATGCCCACGCCTTCTTTCTCATGCTCATTCAGGTCGATTGTTCTACAGGCTGTTGTCCACTCCCTCGCCCTCTCCCGCAGGTCGCTCTTTTCGCTCATTTGTCACCCTCCCTAAACGGATTACTAATCTCCTCGTCCGCTTCGGTGCATCCCATAGTCGTACAGGTACAGGTGTCCCGCACTGAGTACCATTTCCCCCCAACACAGTAGGCGCGGCATGTGCAATAATTGCAGCCGTCATCTAATTGCGTGAAGTACGTACAAGGGACGTCTTTCGAGCAGTCTTTGCATTCGCGCTCAATCCCCCACGCCACCCCCGCCCACAGCATCATCACCGATACCAGTAGCTTCTTCATGGTGCCTCCTTGCGTGCCACACGTTCCAACCATGCTTGATACCCATCGTCGCCCATTTGGTTACACAGAGCGTCAAGCAGTATGTTCCCAAGTTCGTCCCACCCTATCCAGTCATTGTCCAGGTGGTGCTTCCTGTATGCGGCTTGTACGGCATAAAGCAGCGTGCCCGCACGCAACAGCTCCAGCAGCATGACCGGAGCATTTTGGAGGGTCCGCATGTTCCAGAACACAATCAACGCATTCTTCGTGGCTGCGGTCTACGTCTGGCTGTGCCGACAAGTTGTGGTCACAAACATTGCAGGGGTGCGAAAATTGGCTCTTGTCCTGATTTACGCAGCAGCAGCACGGGAATGAAATCGTATCGTGTGGTTTTTCCTCAAAGCGATCACGGTTTACGTTGTAGTCATAAAGTGGCATAATTATTCCTTTTTATACTGGTAATTTGGAGAGGTTATCACCACCCCACGCGGCGGGTTAAAGAAAATATCCTGTCCGGCCTTCTTTGAGCAGTTGCTTATATGCTGCCTTCGCTTCTTTTTTGGTCTTGCGTACTGGACCCCATAGCCCTCTTGTCGTATTGACGTAACGATAACCATCCGAAGCATATTCGCAATGTGTGGATATGCCGAGATATTCGGCAAACGTCACACCACTGTCAGCGTGTATCCAATCAGCGTATTTACTCATCCTCCCCCCTCCCCGCAGCGCGGGTGTTGGTTAAGCAAATCCCTTGCCCGTTTCATACAGCACCCATTGCTGCTTACCTTGTCGCTGGTAGTACGCTTCCGACAATGGGCCGACGAAGTGAATGCGCCAATCGTCTTCGGGGTAGAGTGCGGCCATGGTTTCTGCTTGCTTGACCGTGAGGCATTCAGTAAATTCATAACTAGAATCTTCCATCCACACAGGCTGTCCGTTCCGTAGAAGCATTGCCGAACCGAAACCGACAGTGATAACTGTGTTCATGGGTAGCAACTCGCTTCCCGGTATTGCGTCCATTTTCTCAAATTTCATACTCCCCCCTAACTCAGTAATTACCGCCGCCCGTAGAGGTGGCGGGTTATGTCGTTATCTAAAACGGCAACTCGTCATAGTCATCTACACGCGCTGACTCCAAAAGCCTCTGCTTCACCGCCTCTGCCGTCACCGCCCCTAAATCGTACACCGTGACCGGAACTCGACCCAACTTTTCAGCAGCAGCCAAACAAACGTCCCGATCCACAAACGTCATGCCGTAAATCGCTTGCGCCCCGAACAGTTTGGTAAATCCTACATTGCCACCAACGGCGGGAACGTCAACGCGAACAAATGTCCCACCAAGGCTGTACTCACTCACCTTGCCGGCTATTGTCTGCCTTCCCATCAGTTCAAGAATCGCGTAGAGATCAGGGGAATCGGTCATTTCATCATCTCCTTCGCAATCTCCACGGCCTTCGCCTCATCGCACTGCTCACCTTCCATGATAATGGTCACGCGCTCTAGGAACTCGCAGTTCTCGTCGGTGATAGGAACGTCAAAAACACTCACAGCGCCCTCCTTTTATAATCAGGCATGATAACCCTTCGTCGTCCATTGAAACGCGGCTGGCACAAAACCTTGAGACACACAGGGCAATAGACACCCTTCTTGCTCTTGACCTCGCCGCCACATTTGATGCAGAGTTTCATGGCTCAGAAACCTTAAGCAATTTCATTGCCTGTTTAATGTCGTCAAGTGTAACTCCATCAGGGCGAGTTCCATAGCGAATAGCCTCTTGTAAGCGGCCCCATACTTTGCTTAACTCTAACTCTTGCAAGTAAGTCTCTTGGTTTAAATAACATCTTCCAGGCGAAGAGCCATCTGCGTACCACGTTTCAAGATCAATGCGCTCTGGTCTGAACCCTTCTCCAACCGTTGCCCATTTCCGCCCCACCTTAGTAACTTCGACTTCGTATGACGCACCTCTACTCGGCACGTACCAGAGTTTTTGACCCACCTTTAACATTGTCATATCTCCCTCATATACATCGTTTTCATATCTTCCACCTGAAGACCAAGATAAACCCGTGTAACCTTTTCCGACACATGACCCAACGCTTCCGCAATCATCGTCAAAGACTCCCCCGATTCAAACTGAAATCGCGCCCAAGTCTTTCTCAACGTATGAGCTGAATACCCCCCACGAAGCCCCGCCCTGAAACACCACGTCTTCACCATCTGCGAAAACGCTGGCACAGTCAGAGGCCCACCGCCGCGCTCAGAGGCAAACAGCCAATCGTCGTCATCCCTTCCTTCGATCAAAGGCACAACCGCTTTCTTGATGGAGTTGTTGATATAGAACTCACGAACTTTACCAGTCTTCTTCTCGCGCTTCTTAACAACGTCACCCTTCACATCGCCAACCTTCAGGCTCAAGAGATCTGAGGCACGAAACGCAGTGTTGACCCCTACAGTGAACAGAGCAAAGTCACGCGGCCTACCCGACAGGTCATCTTTGATCTTCGCTATCTTCGCCATATCAGTAATTGGCTTAGACGCTATGATGCTATCCTTTTTTGGATGATTCCGAGATTGTGCTAGTTGTCGCGGAGTCATCGTGACTCTCCAAAAGTCTTGAAATAGGAATCCAGCGCACACCGGATAATCTCAGCATACGATTTACCCGACCGTCTCTTTTCCTCGCGAAGCAACTTCATGTACTGTTCCGGTAGCGAAATATTACATGCAGGCATTGGTACTCACCCCCTGTAGAAGCATTAATTTTACGCAAAGATAGTACAGGTAAAGGGCAATGTCAATACAAAAAATGGGGGGGGGAAAAAATTTAGACGGAGAAATTTTGGGGGGAAGGTC
>Ga0209727_1001061_pt1 | contig 25075 bp, 29 predicted proteins | sample RifGroC1_FD_183995 | JGI IMG/M metagenome (GOLD analysis project Ga0209727, IMG submission 183995) | Groundwater microbial communities from Rifle, Colorado, USA - Groundwater C1 (SPAdes) (version 2) | ecosystem: Environmental > Aquatic > Deep subsurface > Groundwater | place: Rifle, Colorado...
GCTGCTGACATGTTAGAGGTGTCATTACCAGCTGCAGCCACGCAAGCAACAAGCAGATTCCCCGAAATGACTCCTGATGGAAGACTGATAGATAGTGTGGTACCAATTCCGCTAATTGAACCGGTTGAACTAAAAGACTCAAGTGCTGGTGACTGGGCGAGCACAGGGGTTGGCATGTAGCTACTAAAAAGCAAGAATGAAAACGTTGTGATTAGTACTTTTTTTAACAACATGTAGCTTTCATAATGCTAACATGTTATGTGGGTAGAATCCACCAAAAAGGCTTAAATTTTTAAAGCGGGTCGAGCTAAAAAAAGATAACTTTCTTTATCGATAGCTACTTTTTGATTTGGCCGAAAAGTTGGGATATGAACCTGGGCGTAGGATTGTCTGCCTGCTAATTGTGGGGATATCCTCGTTGTTTCTCATAGAGTCACTTATATGCATAAATAATTGGTAATTGCCTTGCAGATATTGATATACTAGGCTTCATGGAAAGAGCCGTATACTCACCATTTTCTAAAGAAATTGATGGGGGATTGGATGAGAGAAAAAGAGAAAGATATACCAGCTTGGTCTTAAGGGCCAAAGAAGCGAGCGCATATCCACATCAATCCGGATATTTTGTCAGAACTGCCGGACTGGCCAAAGATGGGACAGAGTATATAGGTGGAAACAAGGAGTATGCGCATAGTGACGCTTTTGTTCATGGGGAAACCGCTGTGCTTTCGGGGATGAAAGATATTACAGATAGTCCGATGGAGGCGATTGCATGGTACAGGAGAGAAGGAGAATTGGTCACACCGGAGAGTTTGGGTCGTCCTTGTGGAAATTGCAGGGATGTAATGAGGGCATATTGCAGTCCCGAGTTAGTATTACTTAACGGAAACGAAACAGGTATTGTCTACACCCATCTATCAGATTTCTTGTTTGAGGATTTTTCCCGGATTAACGTTGGTTCAATAAGACCATATCCTGCCTGGTCAGCATTACACGCGGCGAGAAGAGCAGTAGATGTATATTTGCCCGAGGATATGAAGAGCACGGTTTATGGGGCAGCTCTGGAAGCAGAGGACGGAACTATTTGGCAGGGGATCCAATACACCAACGTGGGATATGACGCGATTACTCCGGTGATGAGTGCGGTTATTAATTGGATGAACAGTTATCCATCAGGACATGTTTCCGACAGACATTTGAGATTGAAAAAACTGGTGATCGCTTCCGAGGGTGGAGTCCCGAGTCCGTTTTATCGTGACAGACAGGCAATATTGGAATTGGATGAGATATTGAGAATCTATACAGGGAATCCAAATCCGTTGCGAGTGGAGATAATACAGGCTAAAGATTCGGTACGTGGATGGGCAGAGGCTGTAGAGGCATTTGAAACTAACGTGGAAGAGATGTTGCCACATCCGTTCTCGCCTGGGGCATTCCGGATGGATGACGTGATGATGGCTCAGCTTGTCAAGCTGATCGGCGAAAATGATTTGGCGAAGATAATGGAAAAAAGATCCTGATGTTAATGTAAAATACGGCTAAAGATCTTTAACATTCTTTGCAAAGGGAGGTATGAGTGGAGAGAAAAGAGCGATTAGTGAAAATTAATCGGGTTTTAATTCTGACCATGTTCCTGAACCTGTCCGTTTGCCTACTCAAGGTGGTCCTGGGTTTGGTGACCGGGTCACTTACAATTATGGCCGACGGGTTACATTCCCTGGGAGATACCCTCTCCAATATTGTGGGAATGGTGGGTATCAAGTTGGCACAAAAGCAGCCGGACAAGAAGTATCCATATGGATATGAAAAGTTTGAGGCAGTAGCTACCTTAATTATTGCCGGATTGATATCAATAACGTTTTTCGAAGTAATGAAGAGTGGTATTGAACGGTTGCTGAACCCACAAGTAGTGGAAATCTCGCCCCTGGTGCTATTACTGATGGCAGTGAGTGTCGGTGTCAACATTTTTGTGGTTTGGTACGAATCAAGGGCCAGCAAGAGACACAGAAGTGAGTTGCTACATGCCGATGCTTCCGAGTCCAGAACCGATATTTATATTTCCATTGGGGTAATGATTGGCATCTTCTTTATGTATCAGGGGATGTACTGGCTTGACGGAGTGATCACTATCATTGTTGGCCTGTTTATTTTGAAGGTGATCATCGACATTATTATCTCGACCGTGAAGGTATTGGCAGACGGTCAGATAATTGACCCAGAGGAAGTGGAAAAAATTGTTTTATCAGTACCCGGAGCCAGATTCTGTCATTCCATCCGTTCGCGGGGTAGGGAAGATGCTTTTTATATTGATCTTCATCTGGGAGTCGATCCTAATATTAGTGTCGAGGAAGCTCATGACGAAATATGTCACAGTGTGAAGCTTGCCTTGGAAGAACACTATTCCACCCTTAAGTCGGCTCAGGTACACATTGAGCCGGATAATGAGTCGGGAAGGCATCGGAGCAGAAGTGTGTTTGCAAAGAACGAATCTTGATCTCGTCCCCTCCATGTGAGGGGATTTTTATATGAGAGGGTTCGGATAAGGATAGATAGAGGGGGCGCTAAATGATCATGGTCGGGGTAAAATAGGGGGATGAGTTTGAAGGTTGGGATTGTCGGTCTACCAAATGTGGGGAAATCCACTTTATTCAATGCCTTGTTAAAAAGGCAACAGGCTTTGGTGGCAAATTACCCATTTGCGACTATCGAGCCGAATGTGGGGGTAGTAGAAGTCCCCGACGAACGATTAAAGAAACTGTCAGAGATATCCAACAGCGGAAGGATCGTTCCGGCGACGGTTGAATTTGTAGATATCGCTGGATTGGTAGCAGGTGCCGCCAGTGGTGCCGGTCTGGGGAATAAATTCCTGACCCATATCAGAGAGTGTGATGTGATCTTGCAGGTATTAAGAGACTTTTCGGATAGCGAAATCGTTAAAGAAGGAAGCGTCAATCCTGAAGAAGACTTCAAAGTGATCGAGATGGAGTTGATCCTGAAGGACCTGGAAACGGTGAGCAGGGTGCGTGAGGGTAAAGATTTAAGGGCCAAGGGGATGGAGAAGAAAAAGGCTGTGGTAGATAAGCTATTCGAAGGTCTGAATGACGGAAAGAGTGCCAGGGAAATACTAAACAATGAAGAGGAGAGGGAGCTTGCCGGAGACCTGTTCTTATTGACCGCCAAAAAACAACTAAAGGTATTCAATGTCAGCGAAGGCGATCCTAGACTCAAAGAGGATGGTGGAGAGGATCTATATATATGTGCAAAAGTGGAGTCAGAGCTGTCGTCTTTGTCTGAGGAAGACGCTAAACAATACTTGTCGGAGTTAGGGATCAAGGAGTCCGGTTTGGACAAATTGATCAGAAAAGCCTACGAAACCCTTGGACTTATCAGCTTCTTAACAACCGGAGAGATGGAGAGTAGAGCGTGGACGATCGAGAAGGGGACTAAGGCACCTCAATCTGCAGGGGTGATCCATACCGATTTTGAGAAGAAGTTCATCAAGGCCAAAGCCTGTGATTACGATGAGTTTGTGGCTCTGGGGGGTTGGAAGAATGCGGCTGAGAAGGGGAAGGTGAGGTTCGAGGGTAAGGACTACATAATGAAGGATGGAGATGTGGTTGAGTTCATGATAGGAGGCTGATTTTTGCCTTGGAGAGGCTCTAACCCCCAGGAAGTTGACTTTTAGGAGGTCCTATAGTATATTAGGCAGGTACTTTAAGCATACATTCTCTTCTATTTTCCTATACGGAGGTTGAAATGGGTGAATTCTTAATGTGGTTGGTTGCCTTTTTGGTCGTCGGCCTTTTTACCGGAGCTCAGGTTCTACGGGCTCAAGGACTAGGAGGCAGAGGATCGCAAAACTCCGGTTCGTCCTGCTTGGTGTTTATCATCGGATCCCTGTTAACCATCGGACTATTTCTGATGATGATTTATACGGGCATGGCGAACGGTATTATTGGCAACTAACTGACCTAACCCTTCCGGTACATCCGGGAGGGTTTTTTGTGGCTTTGGCCTGTAGACGGGGACTTTCTTTGATATAATAGGCGTGTTAACAAACAAATATTATGAAAAAAGCGACGACAACCGAAACAAAGTCCATGGGCATCGTAAACAAATACGAGCTCGTTGTCATCTATCCAACCTCAGAAAATGAGATTGGTGCCGAAAGGCAAATTACCGAGAGGTGCAAGAAACGTGGCCTCAAAGTAGTTGAAGTTGACAAGTGGGGTACCCGCACCATGGCATACGAAATTAAGAAGCAAAGCAGAGGTTATTACCTCAGACTTGTCCTTGAAGGTACTGCCGATGGAGCCCGACAGCTGGAGAAGGATTTGCAGATGGACGACAAAATGCTAAGATTCTTATTGATTAGAATTTAATTCGCAAGAGTATGAGTACTAGAAGTTTAAATAAAGTGTTATTAATTGGTAACCTTACCCGCGACCCAGAATTGAAGTACACTCCTCAGGGAACAGCTGTCTGCCAATTTGGTTTGGCGACCAACCGTGAGTGGACCGATTCCTCAGGTCAAAAGCAGGAGGGTGCCGAGTTCCATCAAGTGGTAGCTTGGGGAAAGTTAGCCGAGATCTGTTCTCAGCTATTGAATAAAGGTAGAAAAATATTTGTTGAAGGTAGATTGCAGACCAGATCATGGAAATCAGCCGATGGTCAAGACAGAAAAATGACCGAGGTGGTGATCGAGGAGATGATCGTACTTGACGCTCCAAAAGGCGCTTCACAACAGATGGATTCTTACGAAACCTATGTTCCTGAAGTCCCCGGTGAAACTCAGGTTTCCCCAGCAGAGGAAGTCTTTACCGGTGAGATGCCAGCTGACGAGGCCGACAAACCCGCTAAAAAGGGTAAGAAGGCGGATGTCGCCGATGAGATTCCTTTCTAATAACCGAAAATATAAATAAATAATATGATCCAAAAGAAGAAAATTAAGCGCGTAACTAAGCCTTGCCCTTATTGTACCAAGAAGGTTGAGCCGGAATACAAAGATCTCGAATCGATTTCTTTGGGAGTATCGCTCAAGAAGAGAATCCTTCCCAGATGGAATACCGGCTGTTGCCAGAAACATCAAGGTAGGCTTTCTTCCGCTGTCAAAAGAGCCAGATTTTTGGCCCTTTTACCTTTCACCGATAAGGCGTAAGATAGAAAAAGTGTTAAAGATAAACATGCCCATGAGCCTATTGAAAATAAGGCAGATTCTTTTGTTTGCCATAGTAGCCTTTTTATTCCTCGGAATCGGATTCAGAATAGGGCGTGAGAAAAGTGTTTATAAAGTAACCGGAGAGAGCGTTAAAGAGGTTGATACGACCGTAATGAATGAGGTGCTGGCCAGATTGAAGCAATACTATCTCAAACCTGAAGATATTGAAGCTAAGAAATTGATGTATGGGGCTGCCGAGGGGATGACAGCGTCACTGGGGGATCCTTACACAGCTTTCTATCCACCGAACGAGAATGTCCGATCTAAAGAGGACTTGCAAGGTGAGTTTGGTGGAGTAGGGATCCAACTGGGATACATTGACGAGACATTGGCCGTCATGGCTCCTCTCAAAGGAACTCCGGCAGAAAAAGCAGGTATAAGAGCAGGAGATCTAATCTTAAGGATCAAAGATGAGGCTAAAAATATCGATCGGGATACGTCAGACCTAAAGATCGATGATGCAGTCGATATTATTCGTGGTCCCAAGGGAACAACGGTGATTCTAACGATATTCCACGATGGAGAAAATGAATCGGAAGATATTCCTCTGGTGAGAGACATAATCAATGTGCCCTCAACGGAGATCGAATGGTTGGATGATGGCAAAGTGGCTGTACTTCGGGTAAATAAATTTGGAGAACAAACATTAACCGAGTGGAATAAGATGGTCGACCAGGTGATTGCGCAAAAAGCGACCGGTGTAATTCTTGACCTGAGAAATAACCCGGGAGGGTTCTTGCAGAGAGCAGTAGATTTGGGTGAAGAATTCATTTCCGGAGGAGTGGTAGTGCAACAGAGAGACAGGAACACAACCGAGTCAATTGAAGTTGGTAGAAGTGGTCGTTTGATTGGAAAACCTTTGGTGGTATTGATAAATAAGGGTTCGGCTTCGGCGTCTGAAATTTTGGCCGGTGCGTTGAGAGAAAGGGTCGGAACCAAGCTTGTTGGTGAAAAGAGTTTTGGAAAGGGAACCGTCCAGGAAGTGCAAGATTTGCCGGGTGGTGCGGGTCTGCATGTCACGATCGCTGAATGGTTGCTGCCATCAGGGAAAAATATTCACGAAGAAGGATTAACACCGGATGTGGAAGTGAAGTTTGAATTCGACGAAGAGAATCCCGAGAGCGACAACCAAATGGATAAGGCTTTGGAAGTGCTTAAAGGTCTGATCAAATAAAAAAAGCCCCCTCTTTTAAGAGGGGGTAGAGCTTTAGGAGTTATTTCTTGTTAGTGGGATGAACCCCGTACCAAATATAGGCGAGGAAGCCAAGAATCTGAAGGACCTGTTCGTCCGGGATTCCTGGAGTGAACTGGCCAATTAGCCAGATAATGGTGGCGATGATGGTAAAAACTACGAAGTTGTAGATGCCAAAGCGGTGCTTTTTTTCATTTGGATCATAAAGGGTCTGATTCTCAGCCACTTTTTTTAATTCTTCGTCCTGCATTGTTTTTCTCCTTATTTCGATAGGTCGCCGAGGTAGGCGTTGATCATGATAGGGAAGATGCTTGCCAACATAACAGTAAAAATGATCATAGCTGCATTTACAAAACTGAAGGTTAGGGCCACGAACACATATAAGAAGGTAATTGGGGTACCTGTAAACCAGAGATTGGCCATTCCCGATCCACTCTTTGGTGAGGCGGTGATAAATACGATTAGAACGATCAGAATCGCCTTTGAATATGGATCCAGATGGAAAACTCCAAGTAGCCAACTAAGGCCAATGATTATAAAAACATAGACCAGTGGGGCAATGAGCAGTCCAATAACGGCGGCACCTGGATGCTCTCTGAATATGGACATATCCGGTGAGGGTTCATCCAAGGCGAAGAGATTAGCGATGACCCCAAATACTGCTGAAATGAATATCAGTAGAGTGATCATCTGCCATGGAGAGAGCGATAGTGTTGTCAGAGTAGTGTTTGTAACCCAAGGACTGAGTGTTGTCAGTCCAACTCCCATTGAGGAAAGTATGAGGTAAGCAGCTACTCCGATAATCAACCAATATGCTCCGCTGATTACATCCTCAACGATGGATAACTGCAACTTAATCACCGAGAAAAGAACAAAATCATAAGTTAGGTGTGCTAGCAGTGCAACCCAAAAGCCGTATTCCAGGAAGATGAAGGTCAGAATGAGCCCCAGCATTAGTTGAGGAAGAATCAAGATGGGCTTGCGATGACCCTCTGCGTGATTAAGAATGTGTGGCAGGGCGAAAAGTGCATTACCGATCAGAATCAGTAGAACGGTAATGAGCAGACCGCCACCGAGGAACGTCCTTACCCAGCCAATCAAAATCTGGCGGAAGATTAGTTCCTCAAGAAATACCGATAGATATATTAACCGTGGCCCTTTTTCAAACAGTTTCATCGGGTCGAAAGCGGCCTTAATGTTTTCTGCGCCAACTACTCGGCGAATGATAATCAGCAGTGTCAGGCCTACGGCCAAGAGGATAGCAGTTTGATGGAGAACGATTGTAATGGTTTCCAATACCGCTCTCTGAGATTCAATGGCGACACTACCCGTAAGTAATCCGGGTAAATCGGTAAAAAGTGAAACAGGTTTAAAGCCAGTGAACAGAGAGAATAGGAATATGGATGCTATAAGGCATATGTATGACCATCTGCCGAGAGAAAGATGCAGCTTGTCTAAATCGAAGTAAGATTTGTTCAAGTTGTAACTCCTATGTCAATGAGCGAGGATATGTCCTATATTTTATATCTTTACGGTGTAAAAGTCATCTCTTTGTGCCTATGAAATAGGTTGGGGGCTTGAAAAATACTCAATTTCGGGTAATCATTAGACTATGAAAAACTTTATTTTAGGTGCCTTGGTGGCCTTAATGATCGCTACTAGCTCCGTTGGTGGAGCGATATTGGACAGAGTATACAACTGGAGCTTTTTGGATAAGTACATCGTGAGAGACGCGGGTGGAGTGGTTGTGGGAGAAACTCGGATCATTAGTGAGGACGACAGCTTGAGTACAATGTTAGAGAACGTAGGTCCGGCAGTGGTGACAGTGGCTGTAAAAGGCACTAGACCGGACAGGGTGTTTTTTGACTGGAATAGTTTTGGGGTCAAACAGGAAAAGGGTGAGGAGTTCCAACAGGATATTGGTTCCGGTTTTATTATTGACGCCAAAAATGGATTCGTAGTCACCAATAGGCATGTTGTGGGTCAGGATGGATTAGAGTACAAGGTCATTACTATTGAAGGGACCGAATACAAAGTTCAGAACATATACAGGGACCAAGTAAACGATATGGCGATTTTGAAAATCGACGTAAATGAATTTCCGGGAAAAAAAGTCACCCAGGTAACGATGGGGGATTCAGACAAGCTTAAGGTAGGCCAGAAAGCAATCGCTATCGGAACTGCTTTAGGAGAGTTTAGAAATACAGTTACTACCGGAGTGATCTCCGGTCTGGGTCGGGGAATCAGTGCAACGGATTTTTTTGCCGGGGTAGTGGAGAAGATCGATGGGTTAATTCAGACTGATGCAGCAATCAACCCAGGTAATTCAGGTGGGCCACTACTTGACACCAAAGGAGAGGTTATTGGCGTTAATACGGCTGTGGCAGGTGATGGACAGGGTGTGGGTTTTGCCTTGCCAATCAATGTGATAAAAGAGGTGCTGACCAACTTTAACAGTACAGGTCAGTTCGAGAGGGCGTATTTTGGAGTCAAATACAAGCTGGTGGATAAGCAAACGGCGGTGATGAATGATCTCCCTCAAGGAGCGTTTGTGGTGGAAGTTGTTAAAGACAGTCCGGCAGAGAAGGCGGGGATATTGGTGGAAGATGTGATAGTTAAGTTTGGAGGAGAGAAAGTGGCAGAGGCTAAAGGTGGTTTGGGTGAATTGGTGAGTAAGCATAAGGCCGGAGAGAAAATATCTGTTGAATTATGGAGAGGTGAGGATACTAAAATAGTTTCGGTTACTCTTGAAGTCTCGAAATGAAATAAAACCCCGTCCTTTAGGGACGGGGTGGTATTGAGTAGCTACAGTGAAACAAAGTAGCTGGCCATCATTAGCAGAGAGGTGATTAAGGCAATGTAGGTTGTAATATCGCTGGCAGTGGAAAAGAAGTCATTGACGAATCCCAATAGAGAGGTGACAGGTTTTGCCAACCAAGCTATCAAGCATACCTTTGCCACGAAGGCCAGCGCAACGCTTGTCGATGACATGAAGAGGTAGCTGGCCCAGATCCCTGATGCAAACAGACAGAGAAAAAGTGCCATCCAGAAAAGAGCGGAAACAAGTTTGGATGGTTGCATTTTTTCCGTTTTGTTAAGACGAAGAGTAGTCTGCCAAGATCCGGCGGTAGAGTTCAGCATTGAATCAGCGGAGAGGAATAACCCTCCAGCCAACAGGAAAGGCAACACCGATTCAGGGCTGTTTTCTTGAAAGTAAACTAAATATGCCCCGGCCAGACAGATTGCTACGATTTTCAGTAGAAACCAAGCGCGGCGTTCTGCCTTATCGGAGATCATTCCCTCGTCGGCATCGAGAACCTTTTGAATGTGGTTTATCCTGACGGTTGGGTGGGGATGAGAGCCGAGGAAGCCATGCTTTTTAAAGTCCAAACCAACCAGAAATGACTGGAGTCCGGGCCCGAAACCATGAATAGTTGCATAACTATCGGCGAATGTCTCGGTGATCCGGCTGGCATAGTTTGAAATCATGGGGATTGCCAGAGAAGTGAGGAAATAGAAAAGTACCGCACTCCAGAAACCCCAGACAATCCAAACTATGATGAAACCGAGGGTTCCACTGGCAAGGCTGATACAACAACCAAGACTGGCGCGAATCACGGAAAAGGCCAAATCCTTGTTTACAGTGTGACCGAACTCATGAGCAAGAATCGATTCAAGTTCGTCCAAAGAAGCTTGCTCTAAGGCACCAAGATAAACACAAATCGTTTTTCCCCGGTTTAGACCGGTGGCGAATGCGTTCTTGGCTTCATCCAGTCTAATCATGAGAGTATATTTTTCAGGATCCAGACCGAGTTTCTTAGTCACGGTAGTGTAGGCTCTCAGTAATCGAATGCAGTCTGAGTCATTGCCATGAGTATCAATCACACCTTGGTGAAGCACCACAATAGACTTGTTGCTTCTGGGCTTGTCAGTGCTGGATAGACCGATCCATAGAAGAAGAAAAAGGATTCCGGCAATCCAGTAGACTAAGTCCCCCCAGCCCTGGAGAAAAAATCCCTCCTGAGCATCAATTTTGGTTTGGATCAACCAAAGGGTGGACAGCAGAACAATGAGGAGAACCAGATTAGCGATCTTCTGTTTTCTGGCTAGAGTGGTAAGAATCGACAACTGAACATCGACTTTTTTCAAAGTACACCTCCGAAGAAGATAGCATAAGAAGGATTAGATTAGGTCCTATAATGTAGCACGGAAAGGGTGAGAAATCAAGCCTGTAACGTCAGTTTGTGAAATTCCGAGATGGTGTACTCAAGCACATCACTGATCCTACCTTCCATGATCTCTTTAAGGGAGTACCAGGATTTATCAAGACGATGATCGGTGAGCCTGTTTTGAGGGTAGTTGTAGGTCTTTATCTTTTCGGCACGCATACCAGAACCGACTGCCTGAGAGCGTTGATCGGAAAGAGTAGAAAGCCTTTTTTCTTCATCCGCCTGCCAGAGCCTGGAGCGAAGGAGGTTAAGAGCGATTTCCTTGTTCCGTGACTGGTATCGTTCTTCACGGACGAAGACTACGAGACCTGTTGGTTTGTGGGTAAGACGGACTGCGGTGTTGACCTTGTTTACGTTCTGTCCACCGGGTCCTCCGGCGCGGGTAAATTGCCATTCGAGGTCGACTTCTTTGACATCAATTTGGTTTGGTTTGACCTCGGGCAAGACGGCGACAGTGACAGTTGAGGTGTGTATTCTGCCTGCAGCCTCTGTCTCGGGGACTCGTTGGACTCGGTGAACACCTGATTCATACTGAAAAGTTTCGAAAGCACCATAATTCCATAGGCTACGATCCGGTCTGCTAAATCTGACAATGCCCTCATCAAGTGTTTCAATAGTGAACCCGTGATCTGTGGCAAAGCGAGTGTACAGCCTGAGCAGATCTTCGCCGAATATTTTAGCCTCATCTCCTCCTGCAGCACCGCGAATCTCAAGGATGGCAGGGGAATTGTCAAAAGACTCACCTTCCTGAGCTTCCGGTTCGGGAGCCGAAAAAGAAAGTTGTTCGATCTGTGTTTTGAGACGAGTGATCTCTTCCAGGGCAAGGGAGCCAAGTGAGGGGTCGGACAATAGAGCCTCATTGTCTTTGATCTGGGAGTTTAAGCGCTCAATTTCGGCCACAATAAAAGGATTGTCCATATTCTTTTAGATTACTACAAATGGAGAAACCGCTTCCTCAACGGCTAGCAGCTACTTAGCTGTATCAGCGGCCTTCTTAATCTCAAGCATTTCTTTAAGTGATTTGGCGGTGACATCTTCCTGAGCCTTCTTGCTGCCTTTTTTGATGTAACCCGAGGCTGCCTGGCGCTTGGCTATGAATTTGTCTACTCTACCAAGGGTGTCCAGGAACTTCTGGGTACCGGTAAAGAATGGGTGACACTTTGAACAAACGTCAACGTGGAGATCCTTGATGGTACCACCGACATTAAAGGTGTTTCCGCAGGCACAAGTGACTGTGACTTGGGTGTAGTCTGGATGTATGTTTGATTTCATAGCAGGTGTTATTTTACCACAGCTACCTCTTCTCGGAGATGTATACACCCAAGGCTATGATGAGCGCGCTAGTCCAGGTAATCGGAGAAATAGTTTCTCTTAGCCAGAAAAGGGCAAGGGGAAGAGTGAAGAGAGGTTTAAGATATGAAAAGATGGCTGCTTCTGAGGCCTCAATACGCTTTTGGCCTTCCTGATATGCCCAAAAAGCGACTATGGAACCAAAAACGGCCATGTAGAGGATCCCGGGAATGGATCTTGGATCAAGAGCAAAGGATTGATTTTCAAAAATTGTCAGAAGCAGGAAGAATGGGATGCTTACCAGAAAGGAATAGAAGGTCAGTTGAGAGGGATTAGTCTTGGTTTTTTTGGAGAGCAGTAAAAAGGCTGCCCAGATAATATTTGACAGGACGATCAAAAGATTGCCGGTAAATGAGGTGAAGGGGGTGAGGTTGCCTGTCAAAAGCGGTTCAGAGGTTAACAAGAGGGTGCCACCGACGGCGAGGATCAGACCTACCCATTCCTTTGGTTTTATGACCTCATGTAGAAAGATTAGGCCTCCGAGAATGGTAAACATAGGACTGGAAGACTCGATTAGGGAACCTTCCATTGAAGAGGTAAGATTCAAACCGAGAAAGAGAGGATAAAGAGTGAGGGGGGTGCCAAGAAGAGCCAAGCTGACCAAGAGCCAGGGATTGGTTTTATGGATATGCTTCTTCTTGGTCTTGAGGAAAATAGGTGTAAACAGTAGAGAGGCTATCAGAAAACGGAAGAAAAGAAAGGCTGAGGGCGAAACATAATGCAGTGAATTCTTGATGATCGGAGGAGCAGCACCCCAAAGGGCGGCGTTAAGAAGCAAGAGCAAATAAGCAAGATGTCGCGGCTTGAGCAGGCGGGGCATGAATTAATATTAGAACACTTTGGCTGTTGTGATCACCTGATCTTCACCTTGCATTTCGAAGATGGCAACGACAGGTTTTCCGGAAACAAACTTGTCTATTTTAAGTACGGCCCTTCTGGAGAGGATAAAAGTTTGATCACCACTCAGTGTGCGAATGATGATAATTCGTGTCTTAGTGTCGGCCGAAAGAATCTTTCCGGAGACGACTTGAGGTAATTCCGAAGGAACGTCCTTAATGATAACAATCCTCTTGGCGTCGATGATGTCCTTATTGGTCATGGTGCCGATAACAATGGCTTTGTCCTGGATGGCAAGGGAGCTAAAGTTCGCCTTACCGGACTTGTTGTATGTAGTGTCTTCAGAGGTGCGTACTTGGAAAGTATCACCGTTGAACTTGAGTGTGATGCTGGTTGAGGATATGGCTGAGATTCTACCAATATAACCGACAAGAGAAGATTTTCTGATCATGGCCTCGGCAGTCGCCAGATTTTGTTGGACGATGTTCCTAATAATGGTCACTTGATCCTGAGCCTCTGTAGGAGTGGCACTGGGTGTTGATGTGACTGCAAGTATGGGGGAAGTAAACGTGAGCAATAGTGATAGTGTAAGGATGGTCTTCTTTATCATTCTATGACTGTAGTGGTATAGATAACTTGAATTGAAGCGGAAGCGATAAGAGTATCGGACATGAAAGAGTTGACCAGGATATTATTTTCTCCTCCTATGAGCTCGATGGTGGTATCGAATGATCCATTAATATCAGTGTCGATGATCTTTTGATCGTCTTCGGTAACGATGACGATGGTAGACCCTGGGAGGCTACTCCCTTTAACAGGGATGGTAGATTCAAAAAATACAGCGTGATTTTCGGGGGTGGAAATAATTAGATCTTCTGCGGCTTTGGGGACAGGAGTAACTTGAGTTTTCGTTGTCGGTGAAGTTTCTAATTGACTGGGTGAAGAGGCAGCATTATTCGCCAGCTTAATGCCGTAAAGAATAATTCCTCCAAGAAGGCTTCCTAGTATTAGAGCAAAGATGACCTCTTTTCGCATAGGTTACGTTTGAACGATAACACCCGAGACAAATAATATCAAGTGGAGGGTCGGGGTGGTTACTGTGATAACATTGTCTCATGGAAATAACATACTTGGGTCATTCATCGTTCAAGATAAAAAATAAAGAAGGAATGGTGATTATCATGGATCCTTTTGCAGCAGATAAAGTAGGTTTGCCATACGCAAAGGACGTAGCCGATATTTTGACCATTTCTCACGATCACGAAGATCACAATGAAAGATCCATGATCACTGGGCCGGTGGGCAGGGATCAGACTTTTGTAATCGACAAAGAAGGAGAGTATGAAATTGGAGGAATTGAGTTCAATGCGATCAAGACATATCACGACAAGACCGAAGGGTCAGAAAGAGGAAAGAATCTAATATTGACCATCAGAGTTGACGATATAAATGTATGCCATCTTGGAGATCTGGGGCATAAGCTTACCGATTCACAGGTTGAGAGATTAGGAAGTATAGACGTACTACTTATCCCTGTGGGTGGTGTATATACGATCGACTCGCAGGAGGCTGCGGATCTAATTAAAGAGATCCAGCCCTCAATAGTGGTGCCGATGCATTTCAAAGCTTCGGGGATGAAGGGGGATTACGATGGATTGGCGACTTTGGAACAGTTTTTGGACAAGAGTAAACTTCCTTTAATGGGAGAACCTGTTCATAAAATTAAAGTTGACGAATCCAGCTTGCCCGACGATACACAAATACTGGTAATGAATGGCTAATTTAAGGATACCTCCTCACGAGGAGGATGCCGAAAAATCTATTCTAGGGGCGATCTTAATCGATAAGGACGCCATTGTTGATATTGCTGTATTGCTGCGACCTGAGATGTTTTATCACGAAGGGAACGGAAAGATCTATGAGGCGATGATGACCTTGTACGAGAATAGAGATCCGATCGATGCTCTGACCGTGGCAAATTGGTTGAAGGAAGAAAAGCAATTGGAGAGGGTAGGGGGGAGAGCATATTTGGCGGCGCTATCAAATGAGGTTCCAGTGGCATCGCATGCTTCCAAGTACGCTCAGATCGTTCGAGAAAAATACATAAAGAGAATGCTGATCACAGCAGGAGCAACGATGGGGGAGCTGGCCTTTGATGAAAGTAGGCCTTTAGGTGAAATTTTGGATAAGGCAGAGCAATCCATATACGCACTGTCTCAGACTCATGTTCGCAGGTCATTCGTACCTATAAAGGACGCTTTGGCAGAAAGTTTTGACAGACTGGACTCATTGCATGGATCTCCTGACGGGTTAAGAGGAGTACCGACTGGATTCGGGGATTTGGATGGAATGCTGGCCGGAATGCAGGACAGTAACCTGCTAATCCTAGCTGCCCGCCCGGGTATCGGTAAAACTACTCTTGCGACTAATATTGCTCAGTTTGTGGCAGTGGAAAGGAAGTTGCCTGTCGGGTACTTCGCTTTGGAAATGAGCAACTTGGAAATGGTAGACAGAATGCTAGTGGGTCAGGCCAATATTGATGCGTGGAAATTGAAAACGGGGAACCTGAAAGATGATGACTTTGCCAGGTTGTCAGAGGCTATGGGTGTCTTGGCCGATGCACCTTTGTATATTGACGATACTCCAGGGCAAACCATTTTGGAGTTGAGAACGAAGGCGAGAAGACTTCACTCTCAAGTTGGTCTTAAATTATTGGTGGTCGACTACTTACAGCTTTGTGTAGGAGATAAAAGTTATGAGAGCCGTGTTCAAGAAGTGGGTAGTATCTCACAGGGGTTAAAGAATCTGGCACGTGAGTTGAGAATTCCGGTGCTAGCTCTGTCACAGTTAAACCGTGGGGTGGAGAGTAGGACCGACAAGACGCCTCAGCTGGCGGACCTTCGTGAGTCGGGAAGCATTGAACAAGATGCGGATGTGGTCATGTTCTTGTACAGAGATAATGATGAAGTAATGGAGGATGTAAGGTTGTCGATTGCCAAACATCGTAATGGAGCACTTGGTACCGTTAACCTGAAGTTCAGAGGAGAAAGGGTTAAGTTTTACGGAATCGATAAGACTAGGTAACTTTAAGTGAGGCTATATCCATAATAAAGACTGGTATTGTATAGTAACATTATGTACAAAACATACCCATTTACCTTAGAGGATTTGCCATATGCATACGATGCATTAGAGCCTATTATTGATGTCAAGACTATGGAGATACATCACGGTAAGCATCACCAGGCATATGTTGATAATTTGAATAAGGCGCTTGAAGAGAGAAAAGAGCTTCAGGATAAGACCCTGGAGGAGTTGATCACATCTGATGTTGATGTAGTCAAGAATAATGCCGGGGGAGTGTTGAATCATGATTTTTTCTGGCGGGCGATGGTTAAGCCTGATACAAGTCATATTGGAGATAAACTGACTAGCGCGTTGGAAGAAGAATTCAAGTCGGTCGACGCCTTTTTTTCCATGTTTGAGCAGATAGCGTTGGGTAGATTTGGAAGTGGGTGGGCGTGGCTGGTAAAGGACAAAAATGGCAAGCTCGAGCTTGTATCCACTCCGAACCAGGACTCTCCACTTTTGACAGGAAAAAAGCCATTGCTAGGTTTAGACGTGTGGGAGCATGCGTATTATCTGAAGTATCAGAATAGACGAGCAGACTATGCAAAAGCCTGGTGGTCCGTGGTGAACTGGGATAGGGTAGAGGAGCTCTGGGGAGCCTAGAACTTGACTTCTGAGGCTATTTATAGTATCCTATAGACTGTAAGTAGTTCTTTTCAAACTTAAACTAGCCCAAGGCTTGGGCATGAGGAGAGTGTCAAATGTCAGACGACTACGATGGTGGTGACTACGACGGCGATTTCGACGGCGACTTTGATGGTGATGGAATTGCCGACTCCATGGACTCTGACCCAGATGGGGATGGGGACAATGATGGGTTGAACTCAGACCGGACCGACATCTTCGGTAACCCGATGGTGATGGTTAACGGTGAGTGGATGACTCAGATTAACGATGCCTTCGGTAACCCCACCGTTCTTGATGGTGACCGAAACGTTCAGTTTATGGTTGAGCCAGATGGAGATATCCGGGCTGCCTCCGGCGAGACCTTTACTCCTACGGATACCGGATTCGGCCGTGACTCCTATGTCAGTGCCGAAGACGGCAGTCTGATTACCCCTACGGATACCTTTACCGGTGACACGAATTATGTGATTGGTGAATCGGGAAATGAAGGTGGTGCGGACGATAGCTCGGATGATTCTGAGGAATCTCACTCCAGTAGCCCGGAAGAAGCTGAAGATGGTGAGGAGTTCGAGGGTGATGGTGGAGAGGGTAGCGTTGGCGATGCTCCAGCCTCACGGAGGGGGAGAGTAACTTCAACTGTCAATGAGGAGCCCGGTTCTTTACGTGAATCTCGTGATCGTCGTAGGGAGCGGAGTGAAGGATTCGGATGTTTTTCCTTGCTCTTCTTCGTCATATACGAGATCTTTACCATCATGGGCACCACTTGGGTTTATGGTCATCAGCTATATGAGATGGGCATGAGACAGTCCGAAGCTCTGACAGGAATTGCGCTCGTGGTAGCCTTCTTCTATATACTCACAGTCCTACTGTGGGTGATTACGGGACGCTTGTTCCTGTTCATCAATTTCGGAAGGATAGACTGCTTCTCCAAGATCCTTTCGATAGTGATGCTCGTGACGCCCGCAATTACGGCGTACGCCATGCATTGGGTAGTTTAGTTTTTCCGACCCACCTGAAATATGGTGGGTTTTTTATGGACTGAAAGGGACAAAAAAAGACGCCCTAGGGGCGTCTTGGCATGACTATTCTTCTTCGTAATAGTAGATTTCGGCGGCTACGAGGTAGCCTTCGACATAAGTCGTCTGAATTTTGACGATATCGTATTGACCACTGTTTACAAATTCATCGAGTTGGGGGGACAGCTCCTTATCTCTGACATCGATGTATCTGGTTTCAAGGATAAGTAACTTGATCCTAAGAGCATTGCCTTTTCCAGGTCCTGAGTTGTCGTAGGTAATATCTGCTGATGTTAGAAAGGCACCTGTGTACCCGGTTTTGACCGAGATGATGTTGAGCTCGCCACTGTTTATCGTATCAACTAACTCAGGCACGATCAAATTTTGTTTGACGTCAATGTACCGTTCGTCCGGTGATATCCTTAAAATCCGGATACTTTTGCCTTCCAGGGCGGTATCGTTGATTTCAATAACCTGAGATGACTCAGGATATGGGTCCGAGCAAGCGGTTAGCAGTGTGACTGAAAGTACAATCAGAAAAAGAGCGGGAAATTTATTCTTCAAAATTTACCTCCTCCAATGGGAAAGTGCGGTTTTGATGGGGTATTGTAGCATAATAGGCCTATAACAGCCAGGATGGGACAATTGCAGGTGAGAGTGAAGTATAATATTTGTATTGCCGAGATGGCGGAATGGTAGACGCTCAGGTCTCAAAAACCTGTGAGGGCAACCTCATGAGGGTTCGATCCCCTCTCTCGGCACTAATTAAAAAGACCTAGGAGTAGGTCTTTTTGTTGATATATCTTTATAAAGGCTTGCCCGGATGGGGGAGTTGGGAGTACAATACCGTCTGCATATGATCGACGTAAATAAATTAAAAGTGGGCGTGACCTTTACCGAGGACAACCAGCCCTTCAGAGTTATGAAGTACGACTTTACCAAGATGGGTAGGGGAAATGCCGTTATAAAAATTAAAGCTAAAAATCTTTTTACCGGTTCGATTATCACAAAATCCTTCATTTCCGGTAACGTGGTAGAAAACATCCTCCTAGACAAGAAACATTTGCAGTATCTTTACAAGGACGACAGCTTGGCGTATTTCATGGATCCGGTTTCGTTTGATCAATTCGAGATCCCGCTATCTGTTTTGGGAGACGATGTTCTTTATCTGGTCGAGGGAGAAAAATCCTGGGTATTGTTCTGGGGAGAGAAAATCTTGGGAGTTGAGTTGCCGGCCTCAACTATTATGGAGGTGGCAGAGGCAGAACCAGGTGCCAGAGGCAATACCGTCAGTAACGTACTTAAACCGGTAAAGATGACCACAGGGTTAACTGTGATGGTACCTTTGTTCATAAATGTAGGAGACAAGATCAAGATCAATACCGAGTCGGGTGCTTATACAGGCAGGTCGAACGAGTAACTAGCGGAAAAGATAGACCAGAGCGATAACAATGATTTGGGGAAGTAATCCCCAGACGACATTCGATGTGGAGCGGTGAAAATGTTTATGAATTCTGTTCAGATAATCCAGAAGTGGAAAGCGGATTTTCAAGAAAACTACAGGAAAATCCAGAAAGTCAGGTAGAAGGCCGACGAACCAACCGAGCCAGGCAAGCCAATTAATCTGCGCCTGACCGCTTTGAAAGAGAAAATATACAAGCAGGATTGAGCCTGGAAAATCGAAAAATAGCTCCTGATAGAAAGCGGCTGACTTTTCTTTTTTCTTTCCCATGCCGGTGCCGACGTCCCAATGGGGAACTCTGTCTTGAAGATAATGAGTTACCAGAATCAGCGGAATACTGATCAGTGGATAGGGAATTTTGGTGGCTATGAGGGCTCCTGTGGGAGCATGTGCTAGGGACAACATGGTGAATTTTAGTATACTATCAAGTAATGGAAGGAGCAGTCTTGAAGATCGATACAGTAACGATTTATGGGTATAGTGCCATACTGGCAATAGCCTTTCTTTGGGGTGCCTTTGTAGCCTACAAAAAGGCTATTGAAGCCCATTTGGATGACGTACACGTACTTGATACTATTGTCTTGGCAGGTTTCTGGTCATTTGTGCTGAGTAGACTATCTTATGTGATGCTTAATTTGGGATTGTTTTGGGGTAATTGGCCTAGAATCCTTTTTTTGAAGAACTATCCCGGACTTGATCACTGGGGTTTACTTTTGGGGGTTGTAGTTTCGATCATGATTGTAACCAGGAATTACCGACAGAAATTTTATGACTGGTTCGACCTGGCAATGTTGGGAATGGTAGCGGGAATGAGTGTTTATTTTGCCGGGATGGCGATTGCCAGCTTAAGTCTTCTTTCGATTGGAGGATCACTGACAAGTCTGGGGATGTTCATATTTCTTTGGAGAGCAGAGAAGGTCTACAGAACGTATAGTTGGTACAAGAACAAGAAGACTCAGGCAAAGAGCGGATTCTTAAGCGGGGTAGCATTGTCTTATTACGGTTTAACTCATTTTATCTTATTAGTTTTATCTCCAGGAGCCCGTTTATGGGTCATGATTGTGAACCTGCTTTTGTTTGTGGGAGGTTTTGTAATGGTGTATAGTAGGTCTGGCAGGAGTTTGTCGGAGGACTTAAAATTTAAATTAAGACATGGAAGAAAAAAAGACTAAATTCTTTTTCCCTTTATCGGTGTTACAGCCGCTAATTTCGTATTTAAAGGGTGAAGAAAAAAGATTATCTAAAACTAAGAAAGAACTTAGGAAGACAGACCCGTTCATTTCTGGAAACAGGGATGACGATAATTCGGTTGATGCAGACGTGTCCGAAAATGTTGAACATGACAGAGCCTATGCAATGAGGAGACAGGTTTCCCGCTCACTGATCGAAATAAAGAAGACTTTAACACGAATCAAGTTGGGTAAATTCGGTCTGTGTGCCAATTGTGGCAAGATGATCGATACCGATAGATTAGCCGTTAAGCCTACGGCAGAGTACTGCATGGATTGTGAAAGAAAGTTTGAAAAAACAGGCAGATAAACTGATTTTTCTCGTAATTTTGTTACTGGGATTGTTGGATTTTTGGTGGCAAGGTGTATTTCGAGATGGTGGTTTTGGAGTAGAGAATAGGGGAGTGTCATTCGGAGCTCTACAGGGTATTAGCGGGGTCTCATTGGTGGTAATTTGGACACTGCTCTTGTTGGTTTTGATCAGAAGTACCAGAAAGAGTTTGTGGCACGGTTTACCCGCCTGGTTAATGGTTGTTGGAGGAGCGGTTAATTTGATGGGCAGAATAAAATTCGGAGGAGTATGGGACTATTTGAGAGTGCCGGGAATCAACTTATGGTTTAATATTTCGGATATGATGATCGTAGGTGGGTTAGGCGCCTTTATTTTCAGAAAATGAGTCTTAATATACAAACACTTTATGAAGACGAGAATACATTGGTAATTAACAAGCCGGTGGGAGTAGTGGTGAACAGAGCTGAAACAGCCAGAGGAGAGACAATCCAGGATTGGGTAGAAGGAAGAATGGCTGCTGAGCCAGAGAGGTGGAATAGTGAAGGTAAACTTTTTCAGCTGAGATCCGGGATCTGTCACCGTTTGGATAAAGAGACAAGTGGTTGTCTGATGATCGCCAAAAATCAAGAAGCTTTGGTACATTACCTTGCCCAGTTCAAGGAAAGAAAAATAAAAAAAGTTTATACGGCACTGGTACACGGAAGAGTGGAGCCAGCTGAGGGAGAAGTGAGGCTACCTTTGAAGAGGAGTCTTTTTGACAGGGAGAAATGGCAGGTGCATTATGAGGGGAAGGGGGCTGTTACCGAATGGAAGGTCGAAAAAAGATATGTTTTGGCAGATACACCCCATTACAAAAACTCACTCACTTTGCTTAAGTTAAATTTGAAAACGGGAAGAACACATCAGATCAGAGTCCATTTATCGTTTTTGGGTTGGCCAATTTTTGCGGACGATAAATATTTGAATAAGGAGATCGCCAAAAATGATCGCGGCTTTTTGAGTCATCATTTTTTACACGCCGGGTTTTTGGAATTTAGTGGTTTAGATGGAGGAAAGATCACTGTAGATGCTCCGCTACCCGAGGACTGTATCAGGCTGCTGTCTGAGCTCGTGCTAGAATGATTTTATGGAGGAAATCTTGGGCGGCCAACTGGCTGTTTTTGTATTGGCAGTAATTTGCGGAGTTTTGTTCAGATACATTGGATTGCCATCTTTGGTGGGACAGGTGGGAGCAGGTCTTTTGGTAGGAGCTTCTGGATTGTTGGGAAGTAGGGATGTGGAAGTACTAAGAATGATGGGGGATTTGGGAATTACCCTGCTTTTATTCCTGGTGGGTTTGGAGATGAACTGGAAAGAGCTGCACAAGGTTGGAAAAAATGCGGTATTAATCTTTTTAGGACAGACTGTTTTGACAATATTACTTTTTGTGGGATTAAGTCTTGCTGGGTTAAGGCTCGATGTTCTCAGGGCAATATTATTGGCGATAGCTCTGACCTTCAGCAGCACAATCGTAGTAGTTAAGATGCTGTCAGAAAAGAAGAATCTGAATAGCTTCTCCGGGAAACTAAGTTTGGCGATCTTGTTACTTCAGGACATGTTGGCAATCTTCCTTCTAGCCGTTCTACCGAGCTTTAGTGAAGGGATTCACATGAGTGTACTCTGGTGGCTAGGGATCAAATTGATCGCCTTGTTTGTAGTTGTGAATATCATAGGACATGCGGTCATTGCTAAACTACTAAAAGAAGTGATTAAGAACGGGGATGATTTGATCCTGTTCAGTTTAGCTTGGTTTTTCGTGGTAGTGCTTATGGCCGAAAAAGTGTTTGGAGTTTCGGCAGAAGTAGCCAGCTTTCTTGCCGGTTTAAGTCTTTCAACTACTTGGGGACATTTCCAGATAATAAATAAGGTGAAGACACTAAGAGATGTCTTCTTGACCTTATTCTTTGTAGTCTTGGGAATGCAAGTAGGTATCGGAAAAGTTAATTGGCCAATGGTGCTGCTGTTGACCATGGCGGTTATCTTCGGTAAATTCTTAATCACATATTTATGGTCAGGAATTCTGGGGATAGGGAGTAGGGCAGCTTTTTTACTGGCCATAAATCTGACCCAAATATCCGAGTTCAGTTTGGTGATAATGGGTTTGGGTATAACCTCCGGTTTGTGGAGCGATGAGGTAGCAAGGACAGTAATGGTGACCGGACTTTTGACGATGACCATCTCAACTATATTAATCGGGGAATCTGAAAAAATATATTCTGCGGCAAAACGAAAATTTAAGTTAGGATTTAATTTTGGCAGGGGAGGGGATTACAAAGTTTCCGATATTAAGAATCATATAGTATTGTTGGGTTGCGACAGAACCGGTAAAAGTGTGGTGAATTTTCTAGAAAAGAACGGTGTGCCATTTTTGGTAGTAGATTTTAATCCGGATGTGGTACAAAAAATTAAAGAAAGGGGTGGTGAAGTTATTTATGCCGATGCAACTGATCCTGACCTGATTGATATTGCGAATATGAAGGAGGCAAAATTGATCATTTCAACGATTAAGGATAAAAATGATAGTTTAGCTTTATTGTCAGAACTTTCAAGAAAAAATATTGGTGTCCCGGTGATCGTGGATGCCGAGACGGCATTGGAGGCGAAAGAACTTTACGCAGCCGGTGCTGCTTATGTCCTTTTGCCGCATTTTGTTTCTGGATGGCACATGAGTCAGTTGGTCAAGAAGAGTATTAAGGACAGTGAAGTGTTTGACAAATTTAGAAAAAAACAAAACACTGCGCTGAAGACGATATATGAAGGATAGTAAGGTCAGGACATTTGTTAACATTTTCGGAGTATTGTTTTTGGTGGTGATAATAGCATCACTGGCTTTAACTCTGTTAAGAAAAGGTATTTGGAATGAGGAGATGGGTCTTAATCTTTTAGTAATTGGTGACGATTCGGCTGGTGTATTAGTTTTAAGGCCGAAAGAAGGGTTGGGGAGTTGGGTCAGTTTACCGAATGAGTTGAAAATAAAAATATCAGGCAGTCAGGCTAACTATCCCATTAATTCGGTTTGGAAGTTTGGTCTGGGGGAAAAAAGAGCCTACGAGATCAGTGAAAGAAGTATTGGTGAGGCAATGGGTGTTATCCTTCCTCGGATGATCAAGGTAGGCGGAGAAGCCAGTGTGGAGACTGTCTTGGGTAATATGTTGTCAATTCCGGTAAAGACTGACCTGAGTCTTTTGGATAGGTTGGCTATGAGAAAATACTTGTCTGCGATAGTGACATCCAAAAGGCTGCTGGAGTTGACCATACCCGGGCAGGTCTATGAGGAAGTCGAAGAGCCTGACGGAAAAATATTCCTGGAATTTTCTCAGGTGATGACTGCCTGGTCCAAGGACAAATTTCTTTTTGATGCTGTTCTGGCAGAAAGTGTCGAGCTAATCGTTAACAACCTGTCAGGTCTGGGCGGTGCGGGTTTGATCATGTCCAGACAAGCCGAAACCGCCGGGATGCGAGTGGTGGAGGTGAAGAATGACATAGAAGATGTAGTTTCAGGGACGGGATGCGTGTTTGAGTCTTCGGATTCCAGTCCAAGGTCGAGTGAGTTACTGGAAAATCATTTCGGATGCAAAGAGATTGAAAGAGAAGGGGAGGAAGGGGGAGAGTTGAAGCTTTGGTTGCTTTAGACTTATTCTTCACTTCCCATTTCCGGATCATAAATCTCCAGTGGTGGGGTTTCGGAAGATTCTCCAGCAGAAAGATTCGGAAGCATCTCAGAGTCATCAAGGGGGAAGGACTGAAGGCCTTTAAGTTTTTTAGAGGTGTGCGTTTCCTGGATGAATACAAAAGGAGTTTTTGGATTGATCGACTTCATGAACCCGCGATATTTGTATCCCCCTCTGATAAGTTGAAGTAGGCGGTGGGAAATATTATCAGGGAGATATCCGATAAATTGATTGTGGACACTGGAGATCTTTACCTTATGTTTGTTGGGAGTAATTTCAATTGGCTCACCGATATTAAGTGCTGATAATACGGTGGGTTCTCCAATGCTTACGAGAGGTATGACCTTTGACTTTCCGGGTTCCTCAACAAAGAATATGTTTGTGATTTGAGGGTTGATCAGTCCATGCTCTTTGACGACTTTAAGCCGGGTAATGTTGTTCTTGGCGATCTGGTTCTTTGGATCCAGGACGAGAACTTTTTTGAATGAGGCAGCTGCTTTGGTCTGTTTACCGATCATGGAGTAGGCAATGCCTAATCGGTTAAGAGTTGGGGTGTCATCAGGAATGATTTCGAGAATTTTTTCGTTGATTTCGACTGCTTCTTGCCATTTTTTGGCAACTGCGGCCTTGATAGCGTTCTGGGTAAGATTTTGTGCGTCGTCGCTATTGTTCATGCTGCAATGCAATATATAGAATTATGGTAGCTTAGTCAAGCGGTAGTATGCATTTGAGTAAAATGCCAACAGGTGTGTGGTGGTAAAATGTTCATATGTCGGGACACTCT
>Ga0209727_1001063_pt1 | contig 25011 bp, 19 predicted proteins | sample RifGroC1_FD_183995 | JGI IMG/M metagenome (GOLD analysis project Ga0209727, IMG submission 183995) | Groundwater microbial communities from Rifle, Colorado, USA - Groundwater C1 (SPAdes) (version 2) | ecosystem: Environmental > Aquatic > Deep subsurface > Groundwater | place: Rifle, Colorado...
AATCGTTATGGGCTTACTGATGTCGAGGTCGCCACTAGCTGCCAAGTTTTCATTATCTCCGGGAATACTCAGAGTATAGTTACCCAAAGGTATTAATATTAAACTTGAGCCACTTTGTGTATTGGCTTCTTGAATGGCAGCTCGAAGGGTACAAATTCCGTTTCCGGACGCGATCTCACAGATGCTGTTTCCTGGATTTGCGTCGATAGCGTCTATCGTTGAATTTACATTGAAAGTTGTTTGTGCTTTTACCGAAGATGCTGAAATAAGAAGAATTAAGACCGCTATTGGGACCGTAAGGAGTTTTTTGAAGCTCTGATTCACTAACCTATACTACCATCTCTGTCAACTTTTAATCTTATTATTATGCGTAGACTGTGTCAGCTGTTCGGATGACAGACTGGGTTAGACCGCTGGTTGTGATGGTACCCGTAGTTTTGAAAGGTACAATTCTGTAACTTGCATTTTTGACATTTCTGATCTCAATGACCACTTCTCGGTCGCCGGCAGTACTGTCGTAGGTAAGAGTCACGGATTCGATTCCGGGTGATGCGTCTGAACCGCTAGCCTCGATAACATCTAAGAAGGGAACAAAAAACTTATCGGCATTGGTATAGGTGACAACGAGAGCGTTAAGTTCAAAAGTTTCCGTATTTGCCCAACCCGATCCAGCAGATAGAAGTGTTGTGGTAAGGGTATCTTCATCGGTAATTGCGGTGACATAGGCCCAGCCGCCAGCACCGTTGGTTCTTCTGATAATGTCTCCAACTTGGATAGCCCAAGTTACAAACGTGGCACCTGGGGCGTCTAAAGTCTGGCCTGTAGAAGAAGCGCCCGCTGTTCCGGTCCTTTTCGGACTGGGGAGAGAAAAAATGGCAGGGTCAGTCGTACTATTTCGGGAGACAAATCTGTAGCGATGCTCTTGTGTTGGCGAGTTGTCGACAACTATAATTGTTCCTGATGTAGGAGTGTCGAGAGACATAGCTCCAGTGTCCCTTTCAAATGTAATATCTCCTTGGGCATTATTGACGTTATGTGAGGTGTATGTGGTTTTATCTGGTAGGGTGGTTGTCCCACTTTCGAGATATACTGCAATTCTGTCGTCTTGCCTGGTGTTGCTAATGGAAACGGTGATAGCGGTATAAGGTTGGCGTAGGGTGAAAGTATCCTTTGCGGCATTGGTATCGGTTAATTTAATGTTGTTATTATCTGCAGTTTGCATTCCTTGTAGCCATACACCAGTAGCGCCGAAGAAAGTGCTTCCAGCCAGAGTTCCATAGGGTGCAGTTTTAGTGGCGGAGTACGCAGGGTCTGCTTTGATATATTCTTCGGCTGCTTTGGTAGTGATAGCGCTACCGTTACTGGTATAGATGGTACGACTGCTGACATCCTGTCCGTCACGGACGTAGAACTGCAAATAAGCATAGATATCTGAGAGGCTGCGGCCGGCCTCATAGATACTTCCACCTTCAATGAAAACTGAATAAAGTGCGCCGGTACTTTGAAGTGAGAACTCGAAGTTTTGGGTATTGTCGTCGGTCAACCCAACAGTACCAACGATTTGACAAGTTTTAGTAGAAATATTGCCTGTGATTACGGTAGTGGCAACGTTTAGATTTGTTTCCGCAGTTACGTTTCCCAAAAACATTATGCTGGAACCATCGGAGTAAATCATAATTGCTTCTCCTCCAGTCCAGGAAACACGCTCTCCGGGGGTAAACGTTCCGGAGAAGGTACCTACCGAGACAGTCCCGTTCATGTGGGCGACGGTAACGTCGGAGTATCCGGAAATAATGGTGGTGGGGGTGATGGTGGCGTCGAGGGTAACGTTGAGTAGGGCCGACCCGCCAGCGGCGGCGGTAATGACGTCGTTGTCGACAAACTGTTTATAGAGAAGGTCTCTAGTAGTACCGGTATAGGTACGGCCGTCGATGGCGCCATGAGTGTGATAGACCTGAAGAAGCAGTTTTCCTGAACCTGTATCGCTTTTAAAGGCTCTTAATATTCTTTCGGCAGTAGAAATGGAGCCGTCGACGGGTTTGTCACGGTCACCTGCGATAGGAGCGGTGGTTTCGGTGTCATATGAGACGATAGTATCGCCGACTTTGCCGTTAACGGTAGCGGTGCCTAACTGTGTGGCACCAACATAGATAGCGTTAGTGTCGGCGGGCGAACCGCGTAGTCCCCGAAGAGTTATATAACCTGAGGTTGCCGACCAGTTGGTATGGGCAGTAATTTCTGCATACCATGTAGGAGGGGTGGCGCCACCGGTAGCCACATTTTGAATAATAGTACCGACAGTGTAAGCAGGATTGCTGACGGAAGTGTAAAACATATAGTATTCACCTTTGGTAATATTGACTGTATCAGAAGAGGTCTCAGTAGCGATTGGGGTACGGCCAGATTCTGTAACAGTTGATTCAACGAAAGTGTAGGTGTCACCTGTTTGGCGGACGAGAGTGGTGAAGGCTCCGCCATTGATTAACGCTCCTCCGAGTCTGATAGGAAAGAGAATATCAATTGTGCCCCGATCCCAGTTGGTAAGATTACTCCACTCGGCGATGCGGGTTCGAGTGCCGCTGACGGGGTGGTTTTGGTAGATATAGACTTGCGGGTCGGGTGTTCCAGCAAAAGAAGCAATGGTAAATAAGTTGAGGTAGACTTCTTCTCCGCTTACGCTTGGGCCCAAGGTGTTGGCGTTGTAGTTACCAGTTCCGCCGGTGACTAAAATATCTGATGTAGCGGCGATGGCAGCGGGCACTGCTCTGGTGTCTCTAACCCAAAATCTGGCTGTCGTGGCGGTAGGGTAGTTGGCTTTGAAAGAAAGTAGTGGTCCGACAGTGACGCCGTCATCTGTGATGGGTAAATCAAGGTCTCCTGCGACAAATGCGGCTGTTTCTGCATCGACATCCATCATATAGACGGGGTCGGCAACAGTGGCATAGCCGGATGTATCAATACCCCCGCCAGTCAGAAATTGCAAAATATCAGAGCCATCGCCATTATCCAAAAACCAACCATTTAACATAGTAAAAGAAGTAGGGGTGTTGAAGCGGATAGGGGTTTGGTAGGTCAAATATCCAGGTTCGTCAAAAGTGTCCATCAGATACGAATAGAATTGAATTGCTGTCCAGACAGTAGTTCCTGACGTATGTCTAATGACTTTGGTTTTGGGATAGATTGTGAAATCGTTTTGAATAGCCATAGTTTTAGTTTAATCCTGCCACCCGGATTTTGGGATTCAACCTTTTAAAGTCTTTGACGGGCATACAATCTGTCCAAGGACGGGCACTTAAAATTGTGTATTGAACATATTTATTATTACGCATCACGCCTTTTTTGTCATATTCTTCATAAGTTACAATTTTTAGATCTTCTACGTCCTTTTTGTCTTTTGTATGTAGGTTGAAGATTTTCATTTTAATTTGTCCCAAAAACTCCCCTTTTTGGTCGGAGTAACTTCAACTTCTTCTTTTTTTGCTTCTTGAACCCGCTCTTGTAGATCATTGGTAATGAGTTTCTTTTGGGATGTTCTGGGTTTAACTATCTTGGGGGTTTCTGTTTGAGTAGGGGGTTTTGAAAAGATTGATTTAGGTTCAATCCAGACGGCCCTGTCGAAAGACACTAGAGATTTATTTAACTCATCGCCTAAATCCACAATGTCTCCAATTTTGTGATCATAGTATGGATAGTGAATAATTTTGATCTTCATGTGCTTCATTTACATTATATGTGTGGGAGAGACAAGTCCATAGGGAATATCGCAGAGGTTGAACCCCTAGGGGAAAAGTAATATACTTTTGCTTATGCCGTCTCGGTTTATTGTCCGCAATCTGCGGGAAAACTGCGTTTATCATATTTACAACCGGGGAGTGGGGGAGGAAAAGGTCTTTAAAGACGCCCAGGATTTTAGAGTATTTCTGTTTTATTTATTTGTGTATACCACCCCGATTGAAAAGATCATGCAGAGATATTCGGATTTACCCAGAAGATTGAGAGAAAAGTCTCTGCTGGGTAAATTGGAAATAGTAGCTTATACTTTATTGCCCAATCATTTTCATTTGATACTTTGCCAACACCAAATTGATGGCATGCCCAGGCTGATGAAACAGGTAGTTAACGGGTTTACTGCGTATTACAATCAAAAATACAAACACAGCGGAGCTGTGTTTTTGGGCAGATACAAAGCAGTTGAAGTTTCGGAGGGTAATTTAACTGATTTGGTACGCTACATTCACCGGGAACCGGGAGACGATTATGAATGGTCGAGTTATGGCAGATATGTAGGTAAGGAATCCTTTCTAGACTGCGATATAGATGAAGTTATGGATAAATATAGTACCCGGGAAGAATTTATCGGTTTCCATGAAGATACTGGCGGTTATACAAAGAGTTTGGAAAAAATCAGGTCTATTTTGATCGAGTCCTAAGCCGCCACAGGGTCTTGGGTAACTCTTGGTGTTTTATTCCAGAAATACTAATACTAGATTTCGGTCGATTACCGCTTGACAATTAGCGCAAATCGCTCTAATATCGCATATATGAATATAATTAGAACCATAGAGGCAGATATAATTGATAATTTGCAAAATACAACCAAGGGAGTGGTCATATATGGAGCAAGACAAATTGGCAAGACTACTTTGTCCAACAAGATAATTTCAATTTTGGGCTTAAAAACATTAAGAATAAATGGAGACCAGAGCCTGTATTTAGATGTTTTGTCGAGTCGCGACATAAACAAACTAACAAATCTGGTAAGTGGTTATGAGATGTTGTTTATAGACGAGGCTCAACGTATCGCTGAAATAGGAATTAACTTAAAAATAATATTAGACAATTTTCCAAAACTCAAAGTATTGATTACCGGTTCTTCGGCATTGGATTTGAGAAGTAAAATTGCAGAGCCACTAACAGGCAGAGTTTGGTCATACAGGCTCTACCCAATATCGATTCATGAATTAAGATCAATATACAACCAAGTTGAACTAGATTCTCATTTGGAAGAAAGATTGGTCTATGGCTCATATCCTGAAATATTTAGCATCCAGGGATTTAATCAAAAAAAAGAGTATCTACAAAATTTATCAGATGCTTATTTATATAAAGATCTTTTGGAATTCGGGGGTTTAAAGAATTCTTCAAAAGTTAGGGATTTGTTGAAATTGCTGGCATTTCAAGTTGGATCACAAGTTTCTTTGTCCGAATTGGGTAGCACCTTGAACATGAGCAAAGACACGGTTTCCCGGTACATAGATTTACTTGAGAAGTCGTATGTTGTATTTAGAATGTCTGGGTTTTCCAGAAATTTGCGCAATGAGGTTGGAAAAATGGACAAAATCTATTTTTATGACTTGGGTGTACGGAATATTCTAATTGACAATCTTAAGGCAATCAGAGATCGGAATGATATCGGGCTGTTGTGGGAAAATTTTTTAGTGGTAGAGCGTTTGAAAAAATTGGCTAATAGCAAGAGCTTATTCAGCCATTATTTTTGGAAGTTGTCTAGTGGAGCGGAGATTGATTTAATAGAAGAGAGGGACGGAGAATTATATGGTTTTGAATTCAAATGGGGTAAAAAGAACGTAAAGGCGCCAGCTAGTTGGCATACTGCATATCCAGAGGCTGAATTCGCCTTCATAAATCGCGGAAACTTTTTGGAGTTTGTATCCTAATCCGCCACTGGGTCTTGGGAAGTCCTGAGAAGAAAAAGTGTCTCCTCTTTGAGATGATTTTTAATCCAATATTTAGTCTGGTTGTCAACCAGCTCACCCATGTTAGCCAACATTGATTCTGATGAGACGTTCTCAATTGTCTGAATACATCTTTCTAAATATTGGGAATAAGAAATTTGAGTATGTTTTTCAATTAATTTAGTATTTACTACCCAATTTTGTTTGAAAAAGAAATGGACGTCAAAAATATCCCGGTTGGCCAATTGTTTTCTTTCAGTCAGAGCAATTAATTTATTGGCGAACATATCCGGCTGAGACATAACGCGCATAGGAATACCTAAAAATGCCCTGGTTTCATATTGGGAGACGATAGATCTTTTGGAAATCTCAATTTTTAAGTTTCGTAATCCAGACTTGTATCTCAAAAGGTAAAAAAGAGTGTAGTGTTTGTTGGCTTTTTCTTCCAACGTGCCATATTCAGATAATAATTTTGACATATTTTCAAATACAAAAATCTCTTTTTCCGAATCAAGCAAATTAAAATCTAAGTCTATTGAAAAACGGGGGAGACCATATAAAAGATAAGCGGCAGTTCCTCCCTTAAATCCCAAAGCCGACCCCAATGAAGGATTTGAGTAAATACTTTTAAGCACTTGGAGTATAATTTGGCGGTGGAGGCTAGTGTTTAACATATGTTTCAAAACGCTTATTTAATGAGTTGTTGTGATAGATCGGTAAAATTTTACGGCATAAACCCCAATCCATATTATCAAGGTGGTCAAAATGGTGTTGGCCATCTAAATGCAACGAGTCTAAGAAAGCTCTTTCTTTGCTGGCCATCCAGTATGAACCCCAACTTTTGAGACCGATGGGGTTAGTGAGAATGTCATTACTGATTTTCCGGTAAATATATTTTTTACCATCGACAATTAATTCACGGGTTTGATATGTTAAAGAGTAAATCCGCTCATCAAACTGAAAGATCACTCCCTCTTGGGCCAAAACAGTTTCAAGACTGACATAAGAAGGAGCATAAATACGATTTGCCACCTCAAAAGGGGAATAAGATTTACCAGCTAGGACATAAAGACCCCGACGCAAAGATCTAAGGGTTCCAGTCCTAATGTAATAATTGATCTTGTTTTTTAGGTTATTGGGGTTAGGTTCATCCCAAAATAGGGCAATCTCCTTCGAGGTAAAGACTGCCTGATTTGATAGGTGTAGTCTGGAAGTAAGATTTTTCATTACTTCCAGCTTACAGAATCTATATGGTCTTGTCAAGTCGCCACTGGGTCTTCGGTGAGAGCCCGAAGATGACTGGTAAAAATTTTATTAATATTTTGACTAAAAGAATTCACAAATTGAGAGTCTGAAAAAAGAGGGGTAAGATCGTCTTGTAAAATTTGAGGATTAACTTGAGCGATTTTCTCCTTGAGTTGTTTAATTGCCACAGATTGAGAGAGATTTGTCAGTTCGGTAAGATACGTCCAATTGGGGTAAATGTTTTTCTCGAGATACCAAATTAAATCATAATAATCGCGGCCTTTGTTTCGAGGTTGTTTAACGGCGCCCTCAATGGTTTCGCGTTTAAGAATCGCGGCAATTTTTCCCGCCATAAGATCCGGCAGTGAATAATGTTTTGTAATAAAGGAAAAATTCAGGGTAGATTTAGTGGACAATTCAGTGATAAAAGAGTGTCCAATCACTGGTGTAAAATCGGTCCGAATAAATAAGATGTTGCTTTCAATTGGTGAGAGGGTTGGTCCTATTTGATCTAAAATGGGAAACTTTAAATAAAGGGTACGATTATTGCCTGCGATTTTGGTAGAAAATTTGGCAAATTGAAGTGTGGTAGCAAAATGTTTGCTAATTTCCTGGGTGAAATAAGATATATCAAAATGAGAGTTTTCTGGGAAATCAAAATCCAAGTCTTCGGATAGACGGGGGAGATCGAAGAAAAAACGCAGACAGGTTCCTCCTTTGAAAATCAGGGATTTTGACCACGGAGAAATACTTACAAATTGAAGGATGTAGAATTGTAAGCGTTCTTTGAATAAATTCCTCAGGAAAGCAGGATGAGCCTGTTTGTTGGCTTGATAGATCGATTTAAGGTCGTTAATGAGCATAGAGTTTTTGAATAATGCGGTTAATTTTATACATCTTGGGGGAGTGGGCCAGATCGACATACTGGGTAAATTCTTGATAATCTTTGTGAGAAAAAAGATCCCAATTTAGACGCAGGTCGTGTGTCAACTCCGCGCGGATATCGGGCATCTTTTTAAGATAGAGAAAATCAAACAATGCTTTGGCTGGAGTGGCCTCGAAAATGATTTTGTCTTGCCATTCAATTTGGCTGAAACCTGTAAAAAGGATTGGTTTAAGATTATGGTAGGAAAAAGTGCCAAGAGGATTAGAAAATGTACGTGGAGATTTGAGAGTAATGGATTCGAGGCCAAAAATCCCTTCAGGAATGAGACCGGATTTGGCTAAAACATATTCAAGCGAAAGGTAAGAGGGTGAGCGCAGGGCGTTGGCCAGCAGTTCGATATAATGGGAACGGTCAGTTGTGCCCAGATACGTATCGGTAACGTAGAGGTTTTTTTTGAGCGAAACAAGGTATCCAAGACGGCTAAGTTGGGCTAATTTCCCATCGAGATTACGTCCCGATTTGCCAATAAGAAGACCTGCTTGAGATTTGGTGAAATAAGGAAGGGACTCGAGCTCTTTTTGGTGTTCTATTCCAGAAATACTAATCATACACTAGTAATTGTGGAACAAAGTGGGAGGCTTGTCAAGTCGCCACGGTGTCTTGAGTAAGAATTTTAGCAAGATTTGAAAGGGCGTTTTGTATAGGGCTGACGGTAATGTTTCCAAAATAAAGTTCTATGTTCCCGGTATATAAAAGATGTAATTTTGCTTCTGGATAATCTCTAGAAAATGCGAGAAGTCCTTTTAAGTGCTTAGAATAAATGTTTTTTGTTAATTTTATTTCGAAAGCATGGAAACCCCGTGGTCCATAAGCAATAAAGTCAACTTCCAAACCACTTGCTGTTCTAAAATAGGAAAATGTATATTCGAGACGAGAATATTCATTAATTGCCATTAAATGGTTTAAAAAGAGTGTTTCTAGAGAAATTCCGTCAATTTCGCTGTTTTTGTCTAAATATCCTTTGGGTCGGGCAGTATTATAAATTCCTGAATCAAAAAGATAGAATTTAGGTTTTGAAACCAGACGTCTTTTGGCCCTGCGAGTAAATGCGGGTAGGAATGAACCCATGAGAAGATCAATCAGAATAGTAAAATAATTATCTACAACCTTACTATGGATTCCAACTTCACGGGCAATCGATGAAGTGTTGACGGGGGAACCCTGAGAGTAGCTGGCTATTTGTAAAAAACGATAAAAAGCTGATAAGTTTCGTGTCATTCCCTCTTGATTTATTTCCTGTTCAAGATATGTGCTCAAATAACTTTGTAAGTACTCATGGGGATCATTCTTAGAATAAATAGCTGGTAAAGTACCAAAACGAAGGACTTTTTTCAAATCAAAATCTTTTCCAAGTTCGTTAATAGTAAGTGGGTAAATGTTATATGTATAGGCTCGGCCTGCGAGTAGGTTGACGCCTTGGCGTCGTAATTTGCGTGCACTACTACCTGTCAATATAAACTTATAATGTTTGGGGCTCTCAATAAGGCGGTGAACTTCATTTAATAGTTCTGGAATACGTTGGATTTCATCAATAATAATAAAGTCATTAAAGTCTTGGGGGATGTATGACTCCAAAGTTTCCGGATTTGCTAATAGTTGAGTATAAATATCAGTCCGCAAAAGGTCTATGTAAATAGATTCAGGATAATGAGAACGAATCCATGTAGTCTTACCCGTACCTCTGGGGCCAAAGAGAAAATAGCTGTGATCAGGTACTGGATTGAGTAATCTGGTATACATAACTCTATTCTACTATGTAATTTGGACTTGTCAAGTCTAAAGTCTATGTCGCCACAGTGTCTTGGGTAAGAACCACGGTTCCAGAAGATCCGGTCGAATAGATAGTTCCAGAGGTAGTGTAGGGGATATATTTGGTGGCTCCAGTGTTTGAACGGACCCTAATAGTTACAGGTAAATCAACTCCATAAGCACTATAGTTGTAAGTCGTTGAAATATCTCCACTGGCATTGGTTTGACCATTGAAGATGGGTACATCTACTAGGTCAGTGCTAGCAGTATAGGCAATAGCTAACCGATGCATAGAATAAGTATTGCCCGATGTCCAGACACCAGAACTAAGAGGGGTAGTAGTAATGTGAGTAGCGTCGACTATTTCATCGATTACTGCCCAAGCGCCAGTGGTGGTGTTTCTAATAGTATCACCCTCTTCAAAGTTAGTTGTTAGAAAGTTTGATGAAGAAGAAATGAGTTTGATGTCTGGGTCTGTTCCATCGGTGCTAGTAGCACTACCCGTGACTTCAGTTTTTAAGGCAAAAGTTTTGGTTGACGCCGTCCAGCTGGTGTAGCGATAGTTTTGCTTAGTATTGGTACTGGCGTTCCAGACATGGACCCACCCAGTTTGGGGTAAGTCGGAATCCAGGGTTTCGCTTACGACGAAATCGACATCACCAGCACTGTTCCCAGCCGCTGAGGTGTAATTCCAGGTTTTGCCGGTGGCGGATTTTTGGAAATAGATCTGCACCCCTTCAACTGGGTCAGTAGCTTCGTCGACTACAGTGAGAGCTACGGTTACAGATTGGATAACATTAGTCGTTGAACCGTTGGAATTGCGGACCGTAGGAATGTCGGTGCCCGTAACATTAAGAGTGACAGTGCTGGAACCGGTGCTATTGTAGACATCGGCTTTGGCAGAGTAGATATAGTGAGTTTGGCCTGCTGCGCCGTCACTTAGATTTGCTCTTCCAGTTGAGCCGCCTGCGATTGCGTTCACTTTGGTGTCATAAAATGACAATGTATCTGCGGTCACGGCATTGACATAATACAAGCTTCCGTCAGTAAGTCCTATTGTGTCTGAACCACCTTGATCCTGGTAGTAAATCGCATCTCCATCAGAATAGCCGTGAGTTGACTTGGTTACTGTTTCAGCCGATGGGTCTACGTCGGTTTGAGTATGGAAACCAAAAGCTGCCGGACCACCGCCGGTAAATATATTACCATCAAAAGCGTAAGTCCCGGCAGTATTGATTTGGATGGAATGACCAATGTCTCCATCATTGGTGGTAGTAAAAGTACAGTTTTTAATTACAGCTGGATTATTACTGAGCAATGCTGCTGTGGCATGTAAAGTTCCATTGATTGTGCAACCAGTCAAGGTGGCGCTGTTTTGCACAATTTGATCGCAATCAACAAAGGTCATGTTTTGAAACCCGGCCGTGGTACTGGTACCGATATTTCGAAGTGTGGGGATAGCTCCGATGAGTGTCAGACCATCGAAGTCCCAGGTTGCCGAGGTAGAAACAGTGGACAGAAATTCAAACTTCCATTTGTTTACCGACTGAATAAGAGCACTGCGTACTTTTATAATATCGCCGGCGCGGCCGTCGAAAATAAACCCCACCACTCCGTCATCGACATGAAAGTCCAGGTAGCCGGCGGACTGTGATGCCTGTCGGGGAAACTGAACCGAGAAGTTTTGCATATCCAGCATCACGGCCTGACTGCCGCCTATCTGCATGGGACAATAGGCAAGCGCTCCGCCGTCGGCTTGTTGTATGGCAAAGGGTAAGACATAGCCATTCACGACCGACAAAAAGTCCAAAAATGACAGCGGAAAAGAGGTACTGCCGCCCGCCACGACTACCTTGTTGATCTTGATCATTTGGTTAAAGCACGTCAGAGGTATGGCGATTACAGGGGCTTCTAAAAACAGGAACTTGGTGATGGCTGTCTTTGTGGGTGGGGTGGCGCTGGTAGCATATCCCGTGTCTGTCGCCTGATCTACCTGAATGGCAAAAAAGTTTCTTTTATCCGGGCTGGTGGTCTTGGAACGCTGGCCCCCCACCATCCACGACTTGTAGTTGTTGCTGGCGTCTGCCACAACTACCTGAATCCCGCCGCTTGAAACAAAGCCAACGTCAATATAGTCTCTTGGCGCAGTGAAGAAAAAGGTGCAGAGCAGGATGCCGCCGGTCAGATCGGTTGCGCCTACTAAGTTAAGCTGTGATCCGCCGAGAACGGTCGCTGAAATTGCCGGTGAGATTTGAGATGTGGCGTGAAACGGATTTACGCCGGAGTCTGCCAGGGCCGAAATGGCATCCCCGGCTGTTGATTTTGATCCAATAGTGGCTAGAGACAGGGTTGATGTCCACGATCCGCCAAACGGGAGCACTGTTCCAACCAGCGGGTCAATAATGGTTGCCATGGTGGTATCGGTGTCGTGGTAAGGCGGGATGAGTGTGCCGCCGCTGCCGTCGGCTACAGCCACCACAAACTCCGTCCGGATTGTATCAACCACAACGCCGTAAAACCCGAATGTGCCGCTGGCACCGGCTGTTGTCTTAAACATCCACCCGGCACCAAGACCGCAAGTGCCGGTATCATCGGAAAGAACACGCTGCAAACCCGGATAAGGAGTAGGTCCCACACCCGTAGCCTCGGCCACGGCGTAGAACACAATGCAATTGGCGGCAGTTGTGGTAACTCCGGCAATGGATGGCTTGCCGGTTGTGCCGTTGACTCCGTTGCCGGTTGAAACATTAATCGGCTGGTGCGCTATAAGCTCATCGCCAGTGCCGGTCTCATTTACCAGCCCGGTAGTATCTGTCACGGTAATTGTGGTTGCGGTGACGGTGGAAATGGTTTTGGTAGTATTGTTCCCCCCAGCTGTAAAGCCGGTCGTAGTAATTATTTGACCGGGGGCAAAATTATCTGTTAAAAAACTTCCGGCTGACCCGGAAAATGCCAATCCCACCACGCTGATGGTTTGCGTGGTTGATTTAGTGTAAGCCCCGCGGATAGAAATTCCCACTCCCATCATCGAGTCCACATCGGCTTGCGTAAAATTCGGGTTGGTCTCGGCGGCACTGGCAGCTACCTTATACGCCCACCAGCCGCCGGATCCGGTAGAGCTGTTTTGACCGCCGATGGTCCAGCCGGACGTTCCAGTCGTGAGCGTGCCCGAAAGGGTAGCGTCCTTGGCGCCAAACACCAGCAGCAGATCATCCGTGGCGTGTGTCGGCAACTCCACTGTGATGTTGGCGGCCTCGGTGGTGAGCTGGGTTACTTTTGTATCTCTTATTACAGCCATGGTTTAAATGTATGGCTTTAGGAGATTTAAATCAAGTCTTTTAACCACCGCTCCCATTCAATAGCCCTTTTCTTCCAGGTGTAATTGGTTTTGACAAAAGCTACTTGTTTATTTGTGTTGGTTGGATTTTTGAGGGCGGTGACTGTCGCATCGACAAAATTTTGGTTATAGTTTGAATCCATCGGGATTAATTTGGCAAAGCCGGCCGTGGTTTCCGGTAATGCCCCCAGGTCACTGGTAATCACCTGGCATCCGGCGGCCATGGCTTCCATGGCGCAGATACAGGAAGTTTCGGGAAAAGTGTTGGGGTAGGAAAATATCAAAACTCGTTTTAGGTCTTTGGCAAGTTTAGTTTGGGATACGGAACTGACGTATTCTACTCCCTCCGTTCTTTGACAAAGCCGGTAAAGCTGTCCGTAATCTTTTTCATCCGATTCTTTTGGGGTTTGATAAACTTTCATACTGGAGAAAACTTTGAGAATTGTACCGGGGACCTCCTGGCGGATTTGGGGAAACAATTTAATGAGTAATCCCAGTCCCCGGAAAGGAGTACTTGTATACACCAGGACAGGGATCCTGGATTTTTCAGAAAGTATATTTTCTTCCTTTTCAAACAAGTTTTCAAAAGCCGGTGAAATTGCATTTCTTAAAATAAAGCATTTTTCTCTGTCGATCCCAAACTCTCGGATATATCCTTCCATCTGAGCGCTGCTAATCATAACGATAGCGTCGTAAGCGGCTAATATCCGGCTGTCGCGCAGACTTTGGACAGCAGGTTGATCCGGTGCATGTTGGCTCCAAAAAACCAGTTTGGTTTTGTCTCCCAAAACAGTCTTTAACCCGATTCCGTAATACGGCGTATTCTGAATTATTAGAAAATCTAAATCTTGCCACTGTTCATTCTTTAAATCATTATCAGGCTTATGTATGACCTTGCGTGAGGTAAAACTTCCGAGCATTCTGCCAAAAAGTATCACCTCGTGTCCTCGTTTGGCCAGGGCTTCGGTCAGATAACAAAGGGCAGATTCGGACCCGCCCAATGGCTCATTGTATGGCGTGTTGACACTGTAAACAAGCGGCGTAAAATTCACAAAACCAATTTTCATACTAGTGTTCCTCGTTTGATAAAGGGAGAGTTTTGTTTTACAAATAATAAATCAATCTCAAACATCTCTCCGGTCGGCAGGTGGTGGATCTCTGTTATGTCATATAGTTGAAACCCCAAATCTTGCATAGCTATTAATACTTGAGCGGTGTCAGGTGCTCCTAGGTTATATTCTAGGTTCTGTGTTTCTAGGAGTATAAATTGCGCATTTGCCACTGTATTCTTTCCACCTTTGATAACGTTTAACTCCGAACCTTGGACGTCTATTTTTATTAAGTTGATATTTTTTAGATTTCTTTTTTTAACCACTGAATCTAACGTCGTCATGGGTAAGTTGCGGATTTCACAATTGTCAAAATAGTGAGTTTGTTCCCGGAATATCGAGTTACCTGTGGTGACAGGCAGTGTAGTGGCGTAGTAGCCGACCTGCCTTCTTTTTTTATCGCCCAAAAGAGCTATTTCAAAACCCTCTGTCCAGGTTATTTTCGCCAGGGTTGGGCGCTGATCCGCATTTGCCTCTACCATAAATATTTTGGAATCAGGCCAGATCCCGTGAACCAGAGTTGACCAGTCTCCGTGGTATGCTCCAATGTCCAGAATTGTTTTGGGGTAAAATTCCAATTCCTTTAATGTTAATAAACGGCTTGTAAGAATATCTAACATATACTTTAAGCTTTTAATGTTTCCCACATAGACAGATAGGCTTTTTCCAAATCTTTCACAAACCCTCCTGTATCATACAGGTTTTTTTGCAAGTGTTTATGTGTAATTTTGCGTCTGATTTCTGTTAAGACTTTTGGATTGTGGGCCAGATAAACTGCTTTATCCTCATATTCCTTAAGACTATGGGTGATTAACTCCGGTAACAAGGCTTCTGTGAGGACACTGGCGCAGACCCGGGAGGCAAAGTGATTGCCCATTTTGGTTAAAACAGGCACACCTGCCCAGAGGCAATCAGAGGTGGTGGTGTGTCCGCCATAGATTCTGGTATCCAGTCCCAAATCAGCCAGAGCCATTCTTTTTAAGTGTTCTTCTTTTGACAACTTGTCGGAGAAAGTGAGCCTTTTGGGATCGACTTTGGCATATGCCGCCGCTGCCTTTAAATTTTCTGCTGCTTCCGACGTGTGTTTCCACAACCAAAGGATACTGCCCGGCACTCTTTTTAAGATGGTCATCCAGATTCCAAAAATCACCGGCTCTATTTTGTATGTTTGATTAAATGAAGTAAAAACTATCCCTTTTTCAGGTAGTCCGAAATCTTGTCTGGTGTATCTCTTATTACTGATGACGATTTTATTGTTGTTTACTTGATAACAGCGGGGTAAAAAAACTAATTTTTCGCTATAAAAAGGTACATGGGATTGAGGAACTAGCGTTTTATCGACGATCGCATAGTCAAAAAAACCGGCTCCGCTAGTACCGGGAAAACCAAGCCAGGAGACTTGAACAGGGGCCGGGCGCAGAGCGCAAATTGCCATCCGGTTTTCTCCGGTATGTCCTGTCAGGTCAACCAGAATATCAACCTGATCATGGTAAATCCTCTGTGCCGCTTCTAAATCCCCCATTGGGGCAAGATCTACAAAATTATCAACGCCCGCCTCTATCATTTGACGATACACGCTATCATCTTTTACTCCGTAGGCATATGCCTGGATTTTAAACTTACTCCTATCATGGTAATCGAACATGGCCGCCACCAGTTGTCCGATCGGGTGTTTGCGGAAATCTCTGGAGATATAACCCACCCGAACTTTGTTGTTTTTTTTCCTTTCGGCTATATCAAAAGTAAATAATTGCCCGGGGATGGTTTTTTCTAGTTTTTGGCACCAGTTGCGGGCAGTTGCAAGATTTTTAGCAGGGTCCCCCTGTCTCATAATTGAGGAGAAGGGAGTATCGCAATCTTTCTCATCCAAAATTTTTTCTAACTTATCAATATCCCCCCAGTCACATATTTGCCGCCGCAGTAAAAAAAGGTGGTTAATGGCTTCTTTAAAATCAGGATCCAGTTTAATGGCCTGCTCGATATTAACGATGGCTTTTCTGATATGTTTCTGCTCTTCAAAAACTATTCCCAGATTGTAGAATAGGTGGGGTAGGTTGGGGTTTATAGCGATTGCTTTTTTAAGGGATTCTTCGGCCAGAGGCAACTTATTCAGGAATTTATATACCGCTCCTAAATTTCCCCAAGCCCGGGCATGGTTTGGGTTTAATTTTAAGGCCTGTTTGTAATACTTGGCTGCCTCGGCATATTTGTTTTTGGCCAGGAGCAAATTGCCAAAGTTCATGTGTTCTTCAGCGTTGGTGAATTTTTTAATCTTTCCCATATAGACAGCTCAATTATACATCTGTATTAAGCCACTTTTTCTGCATCTTATAAACAATTTGATTAAAAGGTAAAAAACCTCTACGCTTAAGAAGATGAGGATCAGACATTTTATATTATTTGTACTCATGTTAATTTTAGTACAGGCAGAATCGGTTATGGCAGCTGCTTCCTGCAGCGTTTCAGTGAGTCCTAGCTCCTTATCGCTTTCTACCAGCAGCACTTTAGCCTTTAGCGTTAATAATACCGGTTCAAGTTCAATTTTGTGGATACGAATAAACTCGCCTTCTAACAATTTCGAAATTACTAGTGCTGAAGAACCCGGAAGTTGGGCTTTGCAGGAGAGCGACACAACGCATGTTTCCTATTATACTGAAAAAATTTTGCCCGGCGGGAGTCAAAGTTTTAACGTTATTATTTCTACAGGGCAAAACAATGTTTCTCAGAATTGGAGCGTGGAGGCTTCAGAAGAATTTAATGGAGGGAGTCCGTTTTCTTGTGGAAATCCAACTGTAGCCATTGGCCAGGTTTTTGCCATCTCTAGCATTTCGGTTGGCAGTATTACTACGTCTGGAGCAACCATAACATGGACAACCAATGAAGCCGCCTCGTCAGTCATCGAATACGGAACTACGACTGCTTACGGTTCAACCGCAACAGATACAAATTTGGCCACTAGCCATAGTGTGAACCTAACTGGTTTGTCTTCGGGAACAACTTATAATTTTAGGATAAAAAATATTAATGCTACAGGCGCAACGGTTGAATCCGGCAACAACGCTGTAACAACGGCAACAACGTCATCATCAGGTTCGTCAACTACGAGTACAACCACTATCACCGTGACCAAGACTGTAGAAGTCAAAGATACTGCTTCGCCAACATTGTCTTTATCGACTAATTTTAAAAAGGTGTATGCCCAGGCGCCGGAGATAGTTGGAAAAGCTAGTGATGCCAGCGGGGTGGCCAGAGTGGAGTACACGCTGGATGGCAAGAATTGGCTGCCGGTGGATAGTATTGATAAACAGTTTGGGAAGAGTGTGAGTTTTAGTTTTTTGCCGGGAGGACTACTGGACGGTAATTATCCAATAAAAATTCGGGTGACGGATGCGGCAGGGAATGTGGGTTTTTCGCCCACTTATACATTGGTAATTGATAGATTGCCGCCGCGGGTGGGGCTGGCGATGTGGTCGGTGGGGCCACTAGTAATTGAACCCACCATTTTGGAAGGGATGAAATTAAAGTTGAGTTTGTCGGCGGTGGGGGGGCCCACTGAAATTGTATTATGTATTAAGTATCAGGTATTATGCAGAGAAAGTAAATTAAGCAAGGATGAGGAGACGGGACTGTGGAGCGGGGAGATCAAGTTTGACAAGGCGGGAGAGTATAAAATAACGGCGGCGTCTGTGGACGGAGCTGATAACAAAACGACGAATAATCTGGGTACGGTGCGGGTATTGCCGGCGGGAGTGCTACCAGCCGAGGGTACGGTGACAGTGTATTATTTTGAGCCGACGGGTGGGCAGTTTAGAATTTGGGATGGACGGCCGTTTGATCAGGTAAATCCGCAATCAACTGACGCTTCCGACAAGTACCATCTAATGCTGCCTGCTGGGAAATATTATCTGGAAGCGACTGCGCCAGAATTTAGAAAGGCCAGAACGGAAATATTTACACTGGACAAGACGACACCGGTGAATATAAATTTTGACTTAAAAAAGAGGACTTGGTGGCCCTGGGAAGTGGAGAGTGTGGCGTGGGAGCCTGCTGAACAAGCACCAGAAACAGGCGAGTTGCCTACAAGTTTGCCTTTTTTTGCACTGCCTTCAGACACGGGCGAACTGGTGTATAGCAGCTCCTTGCGGGGAGTGCCCACAGTGGTGACGTTTTTGTCATCTTGGGTGCCCATGGCATCCGAACAAGTAACTGAACTACAAAAACTGGCCAATAACAAGAATTACAAAGTGGTGGTGGTGTTTGCTCAGCAACCCCAATCGCTGGTGGAAATATTTAAGAAACGGGGCGGGTACTCCCTGACGATGCTGGCCGATGCCGACGGAGAACTGCTGGAGCCGTTGGATATAAGCAGTGTGCCCACGCATGTTTTCCTTGATCGCAAGGGAAAGATAACAGGAGTGAGGCGAGGTGTGCTGAATGAGGAAGAACTGTTAAATGAATTAAGTAAATAAATGTATTAAGTATTACGTATTATGTATTATGCAGGGGACAATTAAATCATTTACAGATTTGAATACTTGGAAAGAAGGTCATAAATTGGTCCTTTTGGTATATGGGGCCACAAAAACATGGCCAAGTGATGAAAAATTTGGTTTGACTAATCAAATACAAAGGGCAGCAGTTTCGATAACCAGTAATGTAGCCGAGGGTTTTTCTAGAAGTTCACATAAAGAGAAAACCCAATTTTATCGAACCGCCCTGGGATCATTAACCGAAGTACAAAATCAATTGTTGATATCGCGTGATCTGAAATATGTAGACAATAAAACTTTTAATGAAATTGCTTTGCAAACAGTAGTTGTAAGTAAATTAATCAATGGGTTAATTAAAAGTGTTAAGTCCCTTGATACTTAACCCTTAATACTTAATACTTAATACGTAATACATTTATGTGGTCTGCCTTTTTTTGGGAAAACGCGCATTTTGCAGCTAACTTTCTGGCCGCGTTAGTCTTCTTTGCCATGTTTTGGCTGTATTTTGACGCTTGGTTGGAGAGAAAAGTGTGGGATGAAGTACCAAAACTCTTGGGAATACTTTTGCTGTCTATCTCCTTTGTGATTCACGCCACCCAAATGGAGACGGGAGTAATTACCACCTCTTTCTTAAGTTCCGGATGGCAGGAAACTGCGTTTTTGGTGACGCGGATTGCCGGGTACGTACTATTAATAATTGGGGTGATACTGGATCCGCTGCAGCCGGCGCCCCTGACTAAAGGTCTGGCGGGGGCCGGTTTCGTATCAAGTATTAAGTATCATGTATTATGGGTAGCCGCACTCCCTATTTTGTGTGCGGGGGTGGCGTGGCTGTATTTGCGGCGGGCCACGGTGGGGCTGGAGCGGCATTTGAAAGTGGTCACCATTTCGTTTTTTGTGTTGAGTTTGTCAGAGTTGTCGTCTCTCTCTAGTCTATTTGTGAAATCGACGAATGTGGGAGTGTATCAGCTGGTGGCCCCGTTTGGCTGGCTGTGGATTGCGCAGCATGGGGTAATGCTTTTGGGAGTTGGTATTTTGGGAAGATGGGTGTGGCAGTATTTGACTAAGCGCTTGCAACCGCAGCTGTTTATGATTTTTACCTCCACGATATTGGGAATTTTTCTTCTGACTACGACGGTGTTTACGGGGTTGCTGTTGAAAAACGTCCAAGATGAGACGCTGGCCAGGCTAGAGACTGACGTTAAGGTCTTAAATTACGGCTTGGAGAGTAAAAAACAGGGAGTGCTGTCGGACGCGGCGGTGCTAGTGCAGCAGGCGGGATTTGGCCAGATGGTGAGTGACGGGGACAAGGTAGGATTGGCATTGGCAGCGCAGAAGTTTTTGCTGGGTAAATCATTAAGTTTCCTGGTGGTAACTGATAGCGACGGGCGGGTGCTGGCCCGGGGGGAGGACCGGGAAAGGATTGGGGACTCGCTGTCTGATGACGCATTGGTGAGACGGGCGTTAAACGGACAGGAAGTGGCGTCGGTGGCGGTAAAAGACGGGGTGCTGGTGCCGGAAGTGTCGGTGCGGGCGGTAGTGCCGATAAAACAGGACAAGGAAGTGATAGGAGTGGTTTTGGCGGGAACGGTAATTGATAACGCGTTTGTAGACGGAATTAAAGCGGCGACGGGATTGGAAGCGGCGGTATACGGGGATGATGTCTTGGCGGCTACTACTCAAGTTTCTGCGGACGGGAAGTCTAGATGGGTGGGCACCAAAAACCAGGAGTCAGGAGTTAGGAGTCAGGTGTTAGAGAAGGGGGAGAATTACAGCGGATCACAAAATGTGCTCAATACTCCATATTTTGTAAGCTACATGCCGCTTAAAGATATGGATGGGGCGACGGTGGGCATGTTGTTTGTGGGCCGGCCGCAAGTGACGGTGCTGGCGGCGGCGGCTAAATCGATCGAGTTGACATTTTTGACAACCGCTATACTAATTGTAGTAGCTGTAGGGCCGGCGTATGTTATTTCGCGGTTTATGGCAAACCAGCTGTCATAGCATCCAAGTACCAGAAGCATAAATTTTATGAATCGGTTGAACATTATTAAAACTTTATCCTTTACTGTTATAACAGTAAGCTTATTAGTGATAGTCGGTTGGGTTTTTGATATCGCAATTCTCAAAAGCATTTATCCTACCTGGGTTGCAATGAAGTTTATAACAGCTGCTGCATTTTTACTAAGCGGCCTGATCCTCTATCTTATTGCCAAGACGCGTGAAGGATGGGTAATAGCAAAGGAAATACTTCCCTTGCCAGCCGTTATAATTTTTCTTTTAATGGCGACCCTTTTGGTTTCCGCGGTTTTTGGTATCCACACGGGGATAGAGGATTTGTTTGTCAGGGAGAATGTTGGGGCAGTCATGACTATTATTCCCGGAAGTCCGGCAATACTGACAATGATAGCGTTTATTTTGATCGCGGTGAGCGGGTTTTTATGCCATGTTAATTATGGGAAATTTCGAAAAATATTCATTGTGCTGGGTGGAATTGTGGCCGCAATCGGAACGATAGCCATGGTCGGCTATATTCTTCAGATTCCTGTTCTTTATTATTATATTCCGGACAAGAGTGGGGCAATAGCTGTTAATACCTCTGTTTTATTTATTATCATCGGAATCAGCTTGACTTTATTAGGGCAGGCATCTCTTGAAGAAAGCAAAAAAGTTTTTAAAATTACTATTAAATCTCGACTAACTCTTGCTTTTCTGACAATTGGGCTGGTTTCCACCCTCTTTTTAGGATTTATCAGTATCAGTTCTTCCGGAAACGCTATAGAGAAGGAAGTCTCCAGTAAACTTTTTCTTCTTGCCGAAGCTAAAGAAGGCCAGATTTATGCTTATTTTGATTCGCTGGAGTCAAGAACCATTGATTTTTCCTCCGACGGTTTTATTCGCGACAACCTAAAAGAAATCGTGAGGACAGGTTCAAAACAGGCAGTTGCGACTTTAAATAATCATCTGATAGTTGACAAGAAAAGTTTGGACCCCACCTTGCTGGGAATTTCGGTTGTGGATGCAAAAGGAAAGGTGGTGGCGGCAACCGACGAGGAAGAAATAGGGGGGGATGAGAGCCAGGATGAATATTTCCAGGAAGGTCTAAAAGGTGTTTTTACGAAAGAACTGGAAGAGCACGAGCATTTTGACTGGAAATACGTTCTGGTAGTAGCTGCTCCCTTAACCGACAAAGATACGGGTGAGCTATTGGGGGTTTTGTTTAATTTTTTTAATGAGGATAAGCTGGCAAGCATTCTCTCGGGCCAATTTCAGATTGAAAAAGGAGCTTTATCAAGCGAAAAAGAACGCACTAAAACTCTCGAGGCTTACCTGGTCAATCAGAAGAAGAAGATGTTTGTCTATTCCGAAGTGGGCAAGCATGAATACACTTCCCAAACGATAGTTGATACCGCCTGGGTGCGCGGCTGCCTGGACAACGGGCAGGAGATGGTGGGGAAATTTCCAAACTACGCCGGCGAGGAAGTTATTGGCGCTTCGATGTGTTTTCCCCAAAGGGGTTGGACACTGGTTGTCGAAATTACTACCCAGGAAGTTTATGCGCCCTTGCGGTCGGTGCAATTTGGTTTAGCCATAATTACCATTATTATTTTGTTATTCATTATTATTGATGCTCTTGTTGTCGCGAATAGAATTTCTCAACCAATAAAAATTCTTCACGAAGGGACAGAGAAAATTGCCCAAGGCAATCTAGACTATCAGGTTGAGGTAAAGACGGGCGATGAGATTGAACAGTTGGCCAGAGCTTTTAACGAAATGACCGCGAACCTCAAGGAATCTCATCAAAAGCTTGAAAGTAGAGTCCAAGAAAGAACAAAAGATTTGGCAAGCAAAACGGAGGAGCTGGAGCGGATGAACAAGCTGATGGTGGGCCGGGAACTGAAAATGGCGGAATTGAAGAAAGAGCTAAAAGAACTCAAGGGAAAAATATGACATGGCGAAATATTAAAATCAGGTCAAAGTTATTGATTGCCTTTTTGGGACTGTCGGGATTTTTCGTTGCCGCTTTTTATCTGATCAATATTGAATTTCAAAAAAAGGGTGAGGAACAATTAGTTGCTTCTAAAATTAAAGTTTCGCAGGTTCGTTTTAAAAGCCAAGAGGATAGTGATACGCGGATGTTGTCATCCCTGCTTAATGTTATTGTTCAAGACTCGGATATCAAACAGCAGTATTTAGCTAAAGACCGGGAAAAACTTTACGCTTATATTGAGCCCTTGTTCAAAAATCTTGATGAAAAATATAGTGTCACTCATTGGTATTTTATTTTACCCGACGGAACTGTTTTCCTAAGAGCGCATAGTAAAGCTCTCTACGGCGATGTGGTGGCCAGAAAAACTTTCTTAGCGGCGCGGGACACCAAGCAAGTAGCTTCTGGGCTGGAACTTGGGAAAACCGCTTATGCCCTGCGGGTGGTCATGCCGTATTATGACAACGGCGAATTAATCGGTTATGTGGAACTGGGTGAGGAAATTAGCCATTTTTTGACCGGTCTGGAATCGGAAAGCGGCGATAAGTTCAGCGTTTTTGCCGACAAAAGCCGGCTGAGCCATGTTGACTGGAAATTAACCAGAGAAAATGCCGGTTTGGCTGATAACTGGGATGAGTACTCAAACCAGTTGCCTGTTTCATCTACTCCCGGTTCGGAATTAATCTGGGAGTGTTTGGCGGGTCAAAAGGTCTTGAGCAAATATCTGGTAGTCGGTAATCAAACTTTCGCCTGCGCCGGATTTGAATTAATTACCGCCGGTAGAGAGCCGGGAGGCATGATTGTTTCTTTAGTCAATATCAGCGAGTATGCGGCTTTGATCAAAAACAACAATTTCAAAATATTGACTTGGGTGATTATTTTGCTCTTTTGTGCTTCCGGTGTCGGGTTGTTGATTGCTTTGTCAATTGCTAACCCGATCAATCGCCTCTCGCGGGCGGCTAAAGAAATAGCCTCGGGTGATCTGACTAGACGGATAACCGTTTCCTCAACGGATGAAATAGGTCAATTGGCCACTTTACTTAATGAGATGATGGATAGATTACAACAGTTCCATCAGGTTTTAGAGAAAAAAGTTGAAGAAAGAACAAGAGAATTGGGTAATAGTGTCGAGGCTTTGAAGTCGGCGAACCGAAGTGCAGAAGAATCGAGGATGGCCATGATTAATCTTCTGGAGGACGAGAAGGAGCTGGAAAAGCAGTTAGCGGACGAGAAGGCCGGTGTAGAGACAAAAGTGGAGGAAAGAACCAGAGAGGTTAAAGAGGCGCACGAAAAGATTAGCGAAGGATGGCTGCAATTGCAGGAGGAGAAAGCCAGGCTGTCGGCGTCTATTAATAATCTGCCGGTGGGCTTTGTGATGACGGATATTACAGAAAACGTGTTGGTGATGAATGAGACAGCCAAGAAAATTTTAGGAACGGAAGGAGGAGAAAAAACTTTGGGGGGAATCGGAGAAATACTGGAGGGCAAAGTAAATTTGCACGAGTTTCACCAAAAGTGCGGGGTGGAGAAACGCAGAATAGACATAAAAGAGGTGATGGTGGGCAGTAAATATTTACATGTCTTTTTGTCGCCGATTTTGACGGGTGGACCAGATTCAGAGTGCATCGGGGTGGTGATCCTAATTGAGGATGTGACGGAAGAAAAAGTGCTGGGTCGGTCTAAAGACGAGTTCTTTTCGATTGCCAGCCATGAGCTGCGGACTCCGTTGACGGCCATCCGGGGGAATACGGATCTGATATTGCAGTTTTATGGGGACCAAATTAAAGATCCGCAGTTTAAGGAGATGGTGGACGATGTGCACGAGTCTGCGGTGAGGTTGATTGATATTGTGAATGACTTTTTGGACATGAGCCGGCTGGAAATGGGCAAGATGGAGTTTAAAAAAGAGGATTTGGATATGGGACTGATTGTGGCGGAAACACTGAAGGAATACCAGGTAACGGGATCGCGGAAAAAGCTATCACTGGAATTTGTTAAACCCAAAGGAGGAGCCCTGTGGGTTGTGGGAGACAAGGACAAGGTAAAGCAAGTGTTAATTAATCTCATCGGCAATGGCTTGAAATTCACCGAAGAGGGTGGGGTGACAATTGGTTTGTCGATGGAGGGTAAGACGGTTAAGGCGGGCGTGACGGATACGGGGCGAGGGGTTCCCAAAAAAAATCAGAGTTTGTTGTTTAGGAAGTTTCAGCAGGCGGGCAGCAGTATTTATACCCGGGATGTGGTGCAGGGGACGGGTTTAGGATTGTATATTTCCAAACTGCTGGTGGAAGGAATGGGGGGGACGATTGCTTTGGAAAAGTCTGAAGTAGGGAAAGGATCGACGTTTGTATTTAGTTTGCCTGTGGCGGAAGTGAAAGACGAGAGCTGAAGTGGAAGGAATTGCTGGATTCGAGCGGGTATTGTTCTACAACGATGGCGACGATGAGGCTTTGG
>Ga0209727_1001072_pt1 | contig 24747 bp, 26 predicted proteins | sample RifGroC1_FD_183995 | JGI IMG/M metagenome (GOLD analysis project Ga0209727, IMG submission 183995) | Groundwater microbial communities from Rifle, Colorado, USA - Groundwater C1 (SPAdes) (version 2) | ecosystem: Environmental > Aquatic > Deep subsurface > Groundwater | place: Rifle, Colorado...
CTCCTTGTCGCGCTGCCGTTCTACCTCCTCTTCGGCGCATTCCGGCTCGGAGAATCAGAGCGCCTGGCATTCTCATTTTGCGCGGCCGTCGCGGCCTTTCCTTCCGTGACCTACTGGCTTGGTTTCATCATGCCGTTCACCACCGCCATCTGGGTGGCGTCACTGCTTTGGTACGCTGCCGCCGCCATTGTCATCCTTATATTCAGAAAGATCAGAAAGAGAGCGCCATCATAATTCTCCCCCTTTCTTTTTGCTGTGCCAGAGAAAGACAATAATTCCTGCACCATCAAGTGCCAAGGGCAGTACCAGATAATGATAATTCACGTTGAAACCAATCAATCCAATGTAATAACTTGCAATGCCGAGAACACCCGCGCTGAGCAAGCTTCCGATGAGGATGCGCTCCATCCTCTGGAGCTTTTCGCGGAGGAAGAGCAGGAGCAGCATGCCAGGAACGACAAACAGCCAGAGCAGGGCCAATGCCATCCTCAGCGCGACAATGACGCCGCTCTTGTAGAAGGCAACCAGCAACACGACAAAGAGGACACCGGCGACGATGCCGAGCGCTTTCCCCTCTTCCCTCACCAGCTCAGAATGTGCGCTCTTCAATGCAGTCCCCTCCTTTCGCGTTGTTCTTCAGCACCAGCACGACATCGTTCTGGAACGCAAGAGACGCCCCCTTGCCCGCCATGTCCTGTGCAATCAGCAGATTGTATTGCGCGAGCGCCTGCTGCCGCGATGCCTTGTCAAAGACGACATAATCGAAATCGCAGACATCGTATTCCCGCTGCCACATGAAACCATTAATATCCTCGCGCTGGTGCAGGCCTATCTTCCCGAACGACTTCCAATAAGGCATGCCCGCGCCGTGGTCAGCGGGGGTGTCCGACTGATAGGTCCTCGTGATGGACCTGTTCTGCAGCCTGGCGACAAAATCCTCGGGAATGACCTGGACATGGGTGCGCTTCGCATTCCTCAGCAGGGCATCCTGGTCGTACACATCCCCGTAGAAGAAATAGACCTTTGCGTCCGCCGGGGTATTCTTGCTGAGCCACTGGAACGCTTCCCAGTGCCAGGAATCCATCAACCCCTGGACAGGCCCTTGTTCGCTTATGTCATAGTACGCCGGCACACCAGGTATCGCAAACATCCCCAAAAACAGGACAAGAAACACCCCCACGACGCCGAAAAGGGAAGGAAGACGGAATTTCTCCGGAGCATACCTTATCAGCGCCCACAGCCCAAGGCCGAAGAAGAACATGAGGTACACCGGCCAGAGCAGGCGCGGCTGGAATGCCCTGATGCCAAAGCCGATGTAGTTGGCGTAGCCGACGAGCAGCATGAAGATGCCGACCATCAGCGGAACGGCCATCTTCCTGAACAGGGTGATGCCTGCAACCACGCCAATGGCCATGAAGAGCAGCAGGATGCCGAAATCCGTGAGGTAAAAAATCGGCGTGCCACCCCAGTCCGTGGAGATGGTGAACGTATAGGGATTGATGACCTGGAAGCTCTGCACGAAGATGAGGAGGTTGTAGGCGGATATGATCCCCGCCAGCACTGCCGCCAACGCCACGCCCATCAGGAATTTTTTAGTGAACTGCGCTGTCACCAATAAGTACGCTCCATAAAGCGCCACAAACACGACACCGTACAGAAGCTTGGAGGTGTGGGACAGCGCCAATGCGCCCATGAAGAGCCCGAGCATGATCCCGCTTCCCTCAAGCTCATGCCGCAGCAGCGCCCAGAACACGCAGATGAGGAACATCTGGCCAACGATGGATGCCCAATGGCCCCACAGGAAGCCGATGTAGGACTTGTCCGAGAACAGGAGAATGGACATCGGCAGGGCGAGGAGCGCCGCCTCCCTGCTGACGGAGCGGATGATGGCATACATGACGAACGCGGCAGCGAGCGCGGCGAGAAAAACGACAAAGTAGACGGCATCGTAAAGCGGAATGCCAGAGGCGTTGCCCAACAGGATCCCGAGGTGGTGCAGCACCGGGGGATAATAGCCAATGACGTCGGTGTAGCCCTTGACGATGTACGGCGGCTCGTGGGCGTAACTGCCGGCATCCGCTATCCCCTGCGCCCGCGTCTGCTGCTGGAACGTGTCGGAAGCGAGATACGCGTACGGGAAATCATGTTGCAGCCGGTGGTCCCAGAGGCTGCCCACCCCCAGGAAGAGCAGCAATGCGAAGATGAGGGCGAGATATGGCTTTTCAATGTTCATGACAATCCCTGCTTCTTCATTTTTTCCTCGCGTAGATGGTCATCTTGTATCTCGGGTCGACATATACCTTCCTCCCCATGAGGCCGAAGGCCTTTGCGAGCGCTTCCACCACGGAAAACACCGGCCTGCTGTACAGCTTGCCGCGCTCGACGGCGGACTTCACGGAAAAGTACCTCCCCGCAGTCTCCACTTTGAGGACTTCAAAGCCCACTGATTCGAGCATCTTCCTCAGCGTCTCCTCGGAGAAGAAATAGATATGCTCCCTTACACGCCTTACCTCTTCCCACTTTTTTCCCAGCAGGCGGGCCACGAGACTGCCGATGTCGGGCGTCGTTATCGCCACGATTCCCCCTTTCCTGAGGACGCGATGAATCTCCGCAACCGTCCTTTTTGGATCGGGGAGATGCTCAATGACGTCGAATATCGTCACTGCGTCAAACGTGCCTTCCCTGAAGTTCGCCTGCTCGAGCGTCCTGTTGATGACCGGAAGATTCCTCTTCCGCTTGGCATACCCATACGCAAACCGCGACAGCTCAAGTCCCTGGACCTTCCATCCCCGCTCCTTCGCGACCTCGAGGAAAAAGCCCGTGGCGCAGCCGACGTCGAGGAGATTCCCTTTCCTCACCAGCCGGCCGATGACGTCCATCCTTCTCCTGAACGTCGCCTTGATGTCCTGCTCGTCCTTGAGGTATTCCCCATAGCCGTAGAACACCGCGTCGCTTCCCCTGAACGCGGTGTTGCGGTAATATTCCTCATCATAGATCCTGTGCAGCACGCCTTCCTTCAGGCGTGGGTTGACATACTTGAGCCCGCATTTCCCGCACTGCACGATGGAGAAGCCGTCAATCCTCATGGCCGTCCTTGAAGAATCAGCCCGGCACAGGTTGCACCGCACCCGCTTAAAATCATCCTTCGGCACCGTCTTCGCCATCTTTTCTGCTAACGCCCCGCCATATATAAAGATTATCAACCACGAATCAAAGAGCAGCCACACAATTCCGACGCTATCATGGCGTGCGGCGAAGCGGGGGCTGCCCCCTGCGGGGTGCTGAGCAGGCTCTGAGCGGAGCGAAGAGCCGTCGCACCTGCCACCGATAGCGTCGAAACCTTCCACGATGCCCCAAGCCCAAATCCCAACTCCCACAATATTTTTAAACAAACCACGAGCACCCGGCGTGATGGACGGCCCCATAGACGCGCTCCGGAAGAAGCACCATTACGGGCGCTACAATATCGTGAGGGGACTCATCTCCGGCAAGGGCAAGAAACTTCTGGACATCGGCTGCGGCGCCCCCGCCAGCTGCATGAGGGACGGCAGCTTCCTGCGCTCCCTCGGCTACGGGGAAGGCATCGACATCGTGCCCCGGAAGATAGAGTTCCCGTTCAAGATGGGAAGCATCACGGACATCCCTTATCCCGACAGGAGATTTGAGGTGGTCACTGCCATCGAGGTGATGGAGCACATCGACAATCCTCTGGACGCGTTCAGGGAGATCCACCGCGTGCTGAAGGACGAGGGGATGTATGTCATGAGCACGCCCAACAACAACAGATTCTTCCTGACGTTCTGGTGGTTCTGGGAGAAGAGCTTCGGCCAGGAATGGCACCACACCCACCTCACCACCTACACGAAAAGGCAATGGCTTGAGATGATCCACAAGACCGGGCTGTTCCGCATCAGGAAGGTCGTGAACTACTGGGGCGGCATCAACACCATCTACCAACTCGAGAAGATCTGATTTGAGGAAGAAAAATAGATAAACAGAAGAGGCAGCCTTTCTCCATGGCCTCGGCGCTTTCCGGCATCTGGAGCAGGCACAGGCAGCTCCTCACGCATTCCTTCTTCATCATTGCATTGTTCATCCTGTGCCTCTTCTTCTTTCCCGAGTACGCTTTCGGCGCGGATCGGATGCCGATGAGGGGGGATGACGGCCTTCCGGTGGGAGGCTCTGACTTCGTCTATCACGCGTCAAATGCCTATCTCCTCAAGAAGGATCTGGGAGAAGGGCATCTTCCGCTCTGGAGCCCCTACACGCTCGGCGGCATGCCGCTGTTCGCGAAGCCGCAGATTCCGGTCTTCCAGCTCACGTGGCTGTTCCTCCTGGCCGCGCCGACGGCATGGCTGGGGCTGAAATGGAGCTTCCTGTTCCACCTGTTCCTGGCCGGAGTCGGCATGTACCTCTTCATGCTCTTCTTCCTCAGGAAAGAGCCATTCGCCTGCTTCGTCGCCGCTCTCCTGTACATGCTCAACGGCAACCTCCTCAATGAACTGGCCAGCGGACACTTCAATGTCATCAACGCGTACGCGTGGCTGCCGTTCATCCTGCTCTGCCTGCTCCTAGCGCTGCGCGCTCCCCATTGGCTGCCGCTCTCCCTTGGCACAGGGTTCTTCATGGCCCTCGCCATCCTCGGCGGGAGCATCCAGGAGGGCATCTTCATCGTGCTGCTCGTCGCGTTCGTCCTTGCGCTGCATCTCATCGGGACGAATATCCTCCAACGGCTGCTCAAGGCCGTCCTGGTAGGGGGCATCAGCACGCTTGCCTTTGCCGGGCTTGCCTCCATCAAGCTCCTGCCCATGCTTGAGCTCCTGCGCGTGAGCTCGTTCAGGGCAGCGGGATTCACTTTCGAGGAATTGGTGGGCGAAGGCACGCTCAATCTTTCCACCGTCTTCCCCTCGTTCCTCCTGTTCTTCGGCATCATCGGCATCATCCTCCTGCCATTCGCTCTCTTCGACCTCAGGAAAAAGACGACACTGCTGGTCGGCGCGCTCCTGCTCTTTGCCCTCATCATCCTCACCAAGAACCCGCTCATCCATCTCCTGTGGAAATACGTGCCTTTCCTCTCCAAGATGCGCGGCGTCTACAAGGTGCTGTTCCTCTTCGTGTTCCCGGCTGCCGTCCTGCTCGGAATCGGCGCTTCCCGCCTCCTTGCCCTGGCCAGGGAAAAACTGCGGCACAGGCAGATGCTCCATCATGGCCTCGGGGCACTGATCTGCCTCGCGATCATCGTCAACCTTGCTGTCTTCGGCCCGCAGCAGACGCGTTTCGAATCCCTTTCCCTCCAGCTCGAGAAGAACCAGATCCTTCAATCCATGAGCAAGGAAATGAACAGCAATAAGGGGCACAATGACCAGGAGCTGTTCAGGTTCAAGATGCACGAGACCAACGGCATCGACTGGGGGACGGACTTCTATTCCGTCCCTCTGGGGCTGCAGGACATCTACGGCTATGACAATGTGTGGAACAGCCGCTACATGCCGCGCTTCCTCAGCGTCGCGAACCGGGACCCGGCGAAGCTCTTCGGCATGCTGAACATGAAATACCTCACGTCGATGAGCCCGCTGAACATCTCCGGCTTCTCCCCGGCGGGAAAATTCGGGGAATGCGGCGCCTATCCGGACGGCCTTGACATCTGCCAGCCGCGGAAGTCAGACGGCCCATACCTCTACCTGAACGAGCGCTTCCTGCCGCGCGCGTATGTGGCGGACCACGCCATCCTTGTGCTCGGCCCGGAGGAGAATGCCGCGCAGATATCCTATTTCCTCATGCTGCAGCCTGGGTACGATCCTTCCACCACCGCCCTTCTCGAGGCACCCTCCCTTGATGGCTATTCCTCTCTCCTAGGGGATATGGACATGATCATCCTCCTGGCATCGCCGAGCCAGCAGGACGCGGCTCTCCTCAGGGCGTATGCGGACAACGGCGGAAAACTCTTTCCCAACATCTTCACCGGGGAATCGCAGTTCTCCGAGGAGCAGCTTGCCGCTTCCCTCCCGCAGGACAACTCTTCCGGCGCGAGGGCGGTTCCCCTGCGCTACCTCTCTGATGACGAGGTTGCCGTCTCCCTCAACGCAGCCGGGACATTCCTCGTGCTCAGCGAGCAGTTCTCCCAGTACCCGGGATGGGCGGCGATGAGCGGCAGAGAGCGATTGCCCCTGCTGACGGCCTCGACGGTGCTCACGGCCGTGCCCATCAAGGGGAAAGCAGGGGATATCGTTTTTACCTATGCACCCTCTTCAGTGAGGACCGGCCTGCTCATCGGGATGCTCACCCTGCTGGCCATGAGCGCTGCGCTCATCGCATGGCATGTCCTCCGCAGGAAGAAGAATTCCCATCAGCAGGATATCTCAATCCATCATCCTTAATCAACAAACCTGCACTTCACCAATGTCCAGAGGGCGATGATGCCGTCCCTCCAGGTGATTTTCTTGCCCTCGTCAAATGTCCTGCCCCTGAAGTTGATGGGGACCTCGAGGATGCGGTAGCCGCGCTTGAGGATCTTGGCGGTGATCTCCGGCTCGATGTCGAATCCCCTTGAATGGAGCATCATTCCCCTGACGACTTCCTTCCGGAATGCCTTGTACCCAGTCTCCATGTCCGTGATGCGCCTGCCGTAGAGGATGGAGGTCGCGAGAGAAAGCACCACATTGCCGATATAGTGGAGCAGGTACATGTCCTTCAGGTTCCTCTGGATGGCCTCTATCCGCGAGCCGTACACCACCTTGGCCTTCTTTTCCAGGAGCGGGGCCAAGACCTCGGGATACTCTCTTGGATCATATTCCATGTCCGCATCCTGGATGATGATGAGGCTTCCCGTGGCTTTGCCGATGCCTGTCCTCACCGCAGCCCCCTTTCCCCTGTTTTCGGGATGGTGGACGACCTTGACGCCTTTCTTCTTCCACGCGTTGAGAATGTCCCCCGTGCCGTCACTTGAGCCGTCGTTCACTGCGATGATTTCCTTGACGACTCCGGGCACCCTGGCAGCCATGACCTTCCTCAGGACGGCGCCAAGGCTCTTCTCCTCGTTGTACGCCGGAATGATGATGGAGAGCTTTTCCATTCTCTTGCGACCACTCCCAGATTTAAAAAAGTATTGATGGTGCCTTGATGCACCCTTCATTTCCACTTGCCTCTCCCAATCCCAGTACTTTTATAAACATTTCAAGCCCCCTAGGGCCATGGACACCGAGCAGCAGCTGCGCCAGGAGATACGGAAGCTCGTGCAGAAGCTCTACCGGGTGAAATTTGCCGGCAGCACATTCCACCCGGGCGCTGACAAGCTGAACTACGCCGGCCGCGTCTTTGATGAGAAGGAGATGGAGGAGGCGGTCGACACGCTGCTTGACTTCGAGCTCACGCACGGCAAGAAGGCCGTGCAGTTCGAGAGGGACTTCGCCGCATTCAGCAGATCAAAGTTCTCCGTCCTCACCAATTCCGGCTCTTCAGCGAACTTGCTGGCCATGACCGCGCTCAAGTCCAAGAGACTGCCGAAGCACCTCACTAACGGAGACAAGGTGCTCACGCCGGCCATGACGTTTCCCACCACCCTCGCACCCATCCTCCAAAACAACCTGAGACCGGTCTTCGTCGATGTCGATTCCGGAACCTATAATGTTGCAGAGGAAGCGCTGAAGGAAGCGATGGGCAGGGACATCAAGGCGGTTGTCGTGCCGCACACGCTGGGCAACCTGAATAACATGGACCTCTTGATGGACCTGCAGAAAGACCACGGCTTCCTGCTCGTCGAGGACACCTGCGACGCCCTCGGCTCCACATTCAACGGAAGGCACGCGGGGACGTTCGGGCAGCTGGGCACGGTGAGCTTCTACCCCGCGCACCACATGACGCTGGGGGAAGGAGGCGCGATCTTGGCGCAGGACGGGCCCACGGTCAAGGTACTCAAGTCATTGCGCGAGTGGGGGAGGGACTGCTGGTGCCTGCCGAACATGTCCAACACCTGCGGCAAGCGCTTCGGCTGGAAACTCGGGGCATTGCCGGAAGGGTACGACCACAAGTACATCTACTCGGAGATAGGCTACAATCTCAAGGTCCTTGACCTGCAGGCGGCCATCGGGCTGGAGCAGCTCAAGAAGCTGCCCGCTTTCATCAGGAAAAGAAAGGAAAACTTCACAACCATCTACAACCACCTGAGGGAGCATCAAGACACATTGCTCCTGCCCACATGGCATCCCAAGGCAGATCCCTCCTGGTTCGCGTTCCCCATCACGGTCAGGGAAGACGCAGGCTTTTCCCGGAAAGACCTCACGTCCTTCCTGGAATCGAAGAAGATAGAGACGAGGATGATCTTCGGCGGCAACATCCTCAAGCAGCCGGCCTACATGGACATCGGGAGGGAAATCAGGGGATCGCTCGAGAACACAGACAGGATCATGTCCAATTCCTTCTTCGTCGGCGTCTATCCCGGCATCACGGAGGAGAAGATGGGGTTCATGCTCGAGTCGTTCGACGGATTCTTCACTGGCCGTACATAGCCTTGTTCTCCCTGAACCACCTTATGGTCTTCTGCAGTCCGTCTTTCAGCACTGTTCTTGATTTCCATCCCAGCACTTTCGCCGTTTTTTTCGTGTCGGCCTTCCAGCATGAGGCGGTGTCAAACGCCGCTCTCCGCATTTTCCCGAAGAGCAGCCTGCCCTTTCCCCGCGCAAGCGCGTGGATGGCGGTAGCGACCTCCCTCACGGAAACATCCTTTCCCGAGCCCAGGTTGAACACATCCCCGCGCGGAGACTTCAGCCGCATCGCTTTCCGGTACGCTTCCACGATGTCCTCGATGAACACATAATCCCTCTTCTGCTCCCCGCTGGAGAGCGGCACGTCCTCTCCCCTAAGGCACCTGAGGATGACCGACGGCACGAGGCGGAACGGCTCCTCGTAATAGCCATAGGCGGAGAACGGGCGGAGGGTGACAATGGGCCTGCCCTGCTCGCGGGCCTCATGCGCGCAGAGCATGGTGGCTGCCGCCTTTGAGATGCCGTACAGCGTGTTGGGCTCCAGCAGGTCCGATTCCCTCATCGGCCTGCTCTTTATGCCATACTCCGAGGAGCTTCCGGTGTTGACAAAGCAGCGATAGTCCACGCCGCGCGCCGCCTGAAGGAGGTTGAACGTCCCCCGGATATTGGTGGAAAAGATGGATTGGGCGTCTGTCTGCGTCCTCGGGTATGCGCCGTACGCGGCGAGATGGAAGATGCACTCCGGCCTCATCCTCCTCAGGGCAGTTGCAAGCCCTTTGGCATCAAGCAGGTCCGCATCAGCCACCTGCACCCTGTCCAGGATATCGGCGATCCTCCACGCATGCTTCCGGGAGCGGAGAAGAAGATAGACCTCATGGTCATCCACCAGTGCCCTGGCGAGATTCGCGCCGATGAAGCCCGTGGCGCCGGTGATGAGCACCTTTCCCATGGGAGGAAACGGAAAGGATATCTTTTTATATATTTGTCTTTTCGCAGCCCCATGGGAAAATTCAGCCTGTGCATTGAGCTGCCGACGAAGAACGAGAAGGAAAACGTCGCGCGCATGATCGGGAACATCCGGAAGCACTGTTCCTACGAGATCATCGTGAGCGATGAGCATTCCCCTGACGGCACGGGGGACATCGCGCGCTCCCTCGGCGTCAAGGTCTTCCCCCGCAGGAACCTAGGATACGGCAGCGGCCTGCAGGAATCGCTGGCGAACGCCAAGAAACTCGGGCACACCCATCTCCTGGTCATGGACTGCGACCAGACGTACCCTGCGGAATCCATTGAAGCCATGGCGCAGGCCGCCAGGGAAGGCAACGAGCTGGTGAATGCCGCGAGGAAGGTCTCTGACATCCGCTCTCTCAACAGGCTGCCGAACTTCTTCCACACCATGCTCACGCGGCTCCTCTACGGGGGCAGGGTCACCGACGTCAATTCCGGCATGAAGCTCATGAAAATAGACGCGTTCCTGGGGAAGCTGAACACCAGCGGCAACGACTCCACGGTGCAGACGGTCATCATCGCCCTCAAGAGCAGGTGCCGCATCAAGGAAGTCCCCATCACCTACAGGGACAGGCACGGCGATCCCACACGGGGAAGGTCAAAGATCAAGCTCAAGGACGGCTTCATCATCACGTGGAGAATCATCAGGGACCGGTTTGTCAAGTAGCTCCTCTTTCAGCTCCCTTCTTCCTCCTTCCGCCCCTTTTCCCCGCGCAGTACCATCAGCAGGAAGGCGATGAAGCCAAGGTGCGCCAGGAACGACACCGCGGCAACGACCTTCTCCTTTGGAAGCACCCCATAGACCAAGGTGATATTGTCCCCTTTCTCCGTCTTTATCAGCACCAACTCCTGTATCGTGGAAAGGACAGGCACTTCCCTGCCGTTCATGTACGCTTTCCAGCGCTCGAAGTAGTACTCCTTGAACACCACATAGCCACCTTCCCTGAAGTCGCCGGACAGCCGCGCTTCCGTCGGCGAGACGCGCTCCACCGCAACAGGCTCCGGGTCCAGGGGGACATCAACCGCGCCGGCAGCAGTGTCGAAATGATAATAGGGGCTTATCGCCGTGTACGCATAGCCCCTTCCCGTGGAATAGACGCTTTCCGTGAGGTTCCTCACCACGTCCACCTTCTCCGCGTAATTGCTCCCGTTCACCGTGAACATGAAGAAGGGGCCGTTGGCGTAGATGGGATAAGCATAATCAGTTGCATTCCCGGACTTGTATTTGTCCGGCACATCCCCGTAAATCTGCCTGCCGATGCCGGGTGTCAGCTCAAGGATGACGTGCTGGCTGATCGGGTGGCGGGCATCCAGCCACAGGTATTTCCAGCCCCCGAGACGCAGGTAATTCGCGAGCTCCACTCCTGATTTGGCGAGCACGATGTCCGGCTCCCCGAAGGAATCCTGGCCATGCACCTTCTCGAACAGCTTCCTCTTGAGATTGAACTCAGCGCGCTCGTCGCGGGAAAAATACTTGCCCGTGAGGTAATTGCCGCCGAAGTCTATGGCGTTGTTGAACATCCCGTACGTGAGGATGCGCCCATCGTTGGGAAGGCCCCTGATGAAATCCAGTTCCCCTGTGCTGATCTCCCCGCTGGCGAACATCTCCTGATGGATGTTCCCTATGTTCTGCTTCGCATAGGGGACAGCGTGGACGAATCCGAACAGCATGACGGCGGCAAGCGCGTATGCCACCACCTTGCTCTTCCAGAGAGACATCTGCACGAGCACTGCGGCTCCTGCGATGACGAGCACGAACGGGTAGCTGGTCCTCCAGAATCCGGCGAAGTAGATGGTGAGCTTGGAGTAGAACAGCCCTGCGAGCACAAGGTGGAGAGCGAACGCCCCAACAAACAGCCAGAAATTCCTCGTGAGGGGAGACCTGATGAAGGCCATGAGGACGAGGAAGGAGAGGAGCCCCGCGCCTGCCACGAAAAAGCCGGCCCGGTGGTCGTCAATACGGCGCACATCAGGATAGTTTCCCGAGAGGATATGCAACGGGTTCCACGTCGCGACATGCAGCACCTCCCCACCGGTCTTGACGAATGACTGGATGTTGCCCACCATGTCCTTTGCCATCGATGAAGGCGTCAGTGCTGCCTGCCTCGTGTCCTGGTCAAGGAAATTGCTGAACATGAACCCTGCCGAGACGTAGAACAGGGGAATTAGGGCAATGAGGATGACTGCCCCCATGCCTTTCGCCTTGTTCGCCTTTATCCACCCCAGCATTTTTTTGGGCTCTTCCCCTCCCCTGAAGCAATGCCATTTCTTCACCAGCAGCAGGCAGCCGGCGATGAAGAGGATGCCGCTTCCGTACGGCAAATGGATGCTGATGAGGATGGCCGCGATGTACATCATCAGCAGGACATCGGTGAACTTCCGGGGGTTGCCGAGGATGATGGCGAGCAGCAGATACGCAATGGGGTATGTGTAATTTGCCTTGAAGCTCTCGAGGAGCTGGAGGAACACGAAATTGAGGCCGATGAGGGCGCTCACTACGGACACCATGATTGTCGTCCGAGACGACCATTCCCCTCCATTCCCCTCTTCCCGGCCCACGAACGCTTTCAGCAGGACGCCAAGGCCAATGGTGGAGAGGAACAGGATGAAGAATGACAGGCCGTTGAAGAAGCGGATGGGCGGCACGAACGGAACCAAATAATTGAGCAGCGCCACATGGACCTTGAATGAGGGCGTGTTCCACAGGTATGTCGGATCGCCCTGCGCGATGCCGGGGTTGTAGATGGGCACCATGCCCCCTTCCTGCAGGCCATCAAACGCGACCTGGACCCTGGTAAAAATGCGCACCCCGTTGGCCATGAACAACGACTGGTCATCGATGATGTGCACCGCGACGACGCTTGCGGAGAGCAGCACAAACAGGACGAACAGGCATTCTTTCGCCCCTATGCTGAATCCCCGCATCGCCTTCTTCCTGAGGACGACTGCCCCCAGCGCAGGGACCATGTAGAACAACAGAACCACCAGAGCCATGTTCATCCTCACGGAGAAATATGTCGTGAGGATGTAGATGATGTTTACAGGGATGAACGACAGCGCAAAGCCGAGGATGTAGCTTTTCGAGAAGCCCTTTCCGGAGAGCAGCGAGCCGAAAACCGAGAATGGCAGGAGCAGCAGGAAAATCCACAGGACAGGGGGGATGGCGGACAGCGCGGCCACCAGGAACAGCAGATTCTTGACGCCCTGCTCCAGCCTCGTCAAATAATCAACGGCCAGCGCAACGGCGAAGAGCGCCAGCGGGAGGATGGAGAACTGCGCTGTCCACACGAAGAAGATGGCCAGATAGAGCGCAGTCGCCGCGTGGAGGAGTCTGACGTTCATGATGCTCCGCTACAGCAACGGATTATAAACATATTGCCTTCTCATTTTCGCAATGTTTTCCGTGCCTCAAGGACAGCGCTGCTGATCTGCTCCGGAGACAATCCATTCGCCTGCCGGAGGTACTCATGGTTCCCGACCACCTGCTCGAATCGGTCCTTCAGCCCAATTTTCCTGAACATCGCCTTGCTACCCTGCGCGTGCAGCGCATCCCCCACGGCACTCCCCAGCCCGTTGATGGCGCTGTGCTCCTCGACGGTGAACAGGGCATCCGTCTCTTTGGCCGCTTTCCGTATGATGTCCGCGTCCAATGGCTTGACGGTGTGCATGCTGATGAGCCTGACCTTCATCTTTTTCTCTTCAAGGATCTTTGTCGCTGCCAGGGCGTTCGGCAGGATATTGCCCGTCGCGATGATTGTTGCGTCATTCCCTTCTTTCACCATTATGCCCTTTCCGATCTCCACGTCCGGCCTTGACTGGTGGATGACAGGATCCCCTCCCCTGCCGAGGCGGATGTACATCGGCCCCTGATGGCTGACCGATAATTTCGTGAGCAGTTCTGTCTCGACAGGATCCCCGGGGCAGACCACGGTCATGTTGGGCAGCGAGGTCATGAGAGCGATGTCCTCCCGCGCATGATGGGTGGGCCCGAGGGTGCCATAGGCAAGGCCCCCTCCCACACCGACTATCTTCACATCGGCGTCCTGGTAGCACACGTCATTGCGCACCTGCTCGAAGCAGCGCATCGTGGCGAAGGGGATGATGGAATACACGTACGGCTTCATGCCGCCCAGGGCGAGGCCAGACGCCGCCCCGATCATGTTGGCCTCTGAAATGCCCATGTTGAGGAACCTGTCGGGAAAGGAGTCCCTGAACCTCTCCAGCACGGAAAACCCAAGATCCCCGGTCAGGAGCATGAGCTTCCTGTCTTTTGCCGCGCAGCCCGTGAGCGTGTCCGCGAACGTGTTCCTCATGCGGAGCCTCCCTTGCCCTTTGCGTTGTCCAGCTCGCGGATGGCGGCCTCGCACTGCTCCGGCGTCGGACTTTTATAGTGCCATTCCAGCTTATTTTCCATGAATGAGATACCTTTGCCTTTGATGGTGTTTGCGACAATGACACTGGGCTTTCCTGCTGCAAGAGGCAGCTTTTCCAGCACGCCAACGACCTGTCCCATGTCGTGCCCGTCTATCTCCCGCGCCTCCCAGCCAAACGACTTCCATTTGCCGGCAAGAGGATCCAGATTCATGACCTCCTTCACGCTTCCGAAGCTCTGAATCTTGTTGTAATCGATGATGATGGTCAGGTTGTCGAGCCTGAAGTGGGCCGCGCACAATGCCGCTTCCCAGACAGAGCCTTCGTCGCATTCGCCGTCGCTGAGCATGACCATGATTTTCCTCTTTTGGTTGCTCCTCTTCGCCGCGATGGCCATGCCGAGGCCGATGGGAAGCCCGTGCCCCAATGAGCCGGTCGTCGCCTCCACCCCCGGCGCGCATCCCCTGCTGACATGGCCCCACAGGGAGCCGCCGTTCGCGCAGAATTCGTCGAGCTTTCCTTTCTGGAAGAAGCCCCTCTCCGCCAGCGCCGCATAGAGCGCGGAGCAGCAATGCCCCTTGCTGAGGATGAAGATGTCCCTCCCCCCATCTTCCGGATCCTTCGGGTCGATGGACAATATCCTGAAGTAGAGCGCGGCAAGGATGTCCGCAGCCGACAATGAGCCGCCGATATGGGAGGCCTTCGCCTTCGTGATCATCCGGACGATGGATTTCCTGATTTCCCTGGCGACACCATCAAGCTCGTCAACTGACGGATTCTTGGACATCATCGGCATTTTGGCGTTGGCAAGCCAGTTTTGTTTATAAACATTCTTGATGCAGTACCCCCAACAGAAAGGGTTAAAAATGAACAGAGTTTCTGGGGATATGCACGTGGGGGTTGTGTGGAATGAAAGCAGTCATCTTATGCGGCGGGCGCGGCACGCGCATGCGCGAGGAGACGGAGTTTCGCCCGAAGCCATTGGTCGAGATAGGCGGCATGCCGATCCTGTGGCACATCATGAAGATATACTCGCATTACGGCGTCAAGGACTTCGTGCTCTGCCTGGGATACAAGGGCCACATGATCAAGAGGTTCTTCCTCGATCTCGAGGTGTATAACCGCGATGTCACCTTCAACCCAAAGACCAAGGAGCTTGTCCACCATTACCCCCAGGACGTCGAGGACTGGAACATCACCTTCGCGGAGACCGGCCAGGACTCGCTCACCGGATCCCGGATCAAGCAGGTTGAGAAGTACATCGACGAGGAGAACTTCTTCCTCACCTATGGCGACGGCGTATCGGACATAGACATCAACGACCTTCTTCAGTTCCACCTCAAGCAAGGGAAGCTCGGGACCGTGACCGCGATCAGGCCCGTTGCCCGCTTCGGCGCCCTGAGCATCAACAATGGGATCGTGGTGGACTTCACGAAGAAGAACATCATGCACGGCAACCGCGTCGACGGAGGCTACTTCGCCTTCAACAGGAGATTCTTCGATTACCTGAGCGCGGACAAGAGCTGCGCATTGGAGGACGAGCCGCTCAAGAATCTCGCAAGGGACAACCAGCTGGTGGCATACAGCCACAAGGGCTTTTGGCAATGCATGGACATCCCGCAGCATCTCGATTACCTCAATGAGGTGTGGAACAAGGGCGAGGCTCCCTGGAAGAAATGGTGAGCCATGAGCGCTGATTCTTCCGGCTATTGGAAAGGAAAATCCGTCTTCGTCACCGGGGCCACTGGCATACTCGGCAGCTGGCTGGTGAAGCGGCTTCTCGCGGACGGCGCAACGGTGACCATCCTGAAGCGAGACCACGTGCCCCAATCAGAGCTTGAGCTGTCCGGCGCCATAAAAAAAGTCAACATCGTGCATGGCTCCCTGGAAGACTACTGGACGGCCGAGCGCTCTCTCAATGAGTATGAAATAGACACATGCTTCCATCTCGCGGCGCAGGCCATCGTGCAGACATCCAACAGGAGCCCTCTTCCCACCTTTGAAGCCAACATCAGGGGGACGTGGAACCTCCTCGAGGCGATGCGCAACAACCCCCTCATCAAGCGCATCGTGGTCGCGTCGAGCGACAAGGCGTATGGCGACTCTTCGCGGCTGCCCTACAAGGAGGACACGCATCCGCTTGCCGGCATGCACCCGTATGACGCGTCCAAGAGCTGCTGCGACCTCATCGCGCAGGCGTACGCGCACACCTACAAGATGCCCATCGGCATCGCCCGGTGCGGGAACATCTACGGCGGCGGGGACCTGAACTTCAACCGCATTATCCCCGGCACCATCAAGTCCGTGCTCCACCACGAATCGCCCATCATCAGGAGCGACGGCCAGTATGTCCGCGACTACTTCTACGTGGAGGATGCCGTGGACGCGTTCCTCGCGCTGGCGGAGGCCACGGACAGCAAAGCACTCCAGGGACAGGCGTTCAACTTCAGCCCGGAGAAGCCGCTCAAGGTCGCCGATGTGGTGAACCATATACTCGCACTCACCCATTCTTCGGCGAAGCCGACCGTCCTCAACCAGGCGTCCAATGAGATAAAGGAGCAATATCTTGATTGCACCAAGGCGCACACCCTGCTGGACTGGCACGCAAAGACCTCCCTCGATGACGGGCTGGCGAAGACCATCGCGTGGTACAAGGCATTCTTCAGGAAATAAACCTCTTTTCATCATCCGGTTTCTCCTCTCTTTTCCACCCCTATATTTATAAAAAGCCGTTCCCTGCCCTCCGCCATGCGCAGGCTCAAGATCATCTATGACAGGGAACGCTGCCGCGGCCTCGGGATGTGCGCCGCCATCGCCCCGCACCAGTTCAGGATGAAGGGAAAAAAGGCCGTCCTCGTCCGCGGCAAACGAACGCCACGAACGGGGGAATATTCCACCATCCTCACTGTCCCGGCAGCGGAATCGGAGAGGATCGTCAAATCAGGCATGGCCTGCCCGGTCAACGCCATCAGGGTCATCGATATGGACACCAGGAAGAGCCTGGTGCAGACGCGCATCGTCACCCACGGCGCGAAGAGGATAGACGCCGATGCGGCCAGGCCGAAGGATTTCGTGATGGACCGGAAGGGATACCTCCTCATCCGCGTCGACCGGGACCACGGGCTCATCGAGGTCGGGCTGTGCAGGAGGAAGAACCAGGTTGACGTGATCATCACCGGCAGGAATCCCACGGACATCTATTACACTATCCTCAAGAAAAAGCTCCTGTCGCGCTTCGAGCACGCCGCCTACATCGGCAAGGAGACGCAGAAAGCGCACACGGCGCTGCAGCTTGGCATCGAGTATGTGCAGGATGCACCGCTTGATTTTAGCAAGAACGTCAAAACATAGGCTATCTATTCCTTGAATACTCCAATAATTTTTCTTATAAGGGAAGATGTCGAATAACCCTTTACCATCTCAACAAGTACAATTTTTCCGCCGTCCCTCTCCACAAGCCCTTTCTCCACGATACTATCCTCTTTTCCCTTATAATCTCCACCTTTCACATGGATATGCGGTTTTATATTTGAGAGCAGATTTATGGGATCATCTTCATTGAAGACAACAACATAATCAACACATTCCAGTGAAGCGAGACATGCCGCTCTCGACAATTCGTCATTAAGCGGCCTCTTCGGACCCTTTATCCTCTTAACTGACGCGTCGCTGTTGACGCCGACGATGAGCACATCCCCCAGCTCCCTCGCTTTCTGGAGGTAAGTGATGTGGCCGAGGTGCAAGATATCGAAGACGCCGTTGGTGGTGACTATCTTCCTGCCTTCTTTCCTCAATGATTCGGCAATGGCACCCACTTCTTTGGCAGTCTTTATCTTCCCCATAGGCACAGGACTCATGATGATAAGCTCTGCCTGAGCTCCTCTACTGTCACCGTCGATGTCCCGATCTTTCCGACCTTGATGCCTGCGGCATGGTTGGCGATGCTTGCAGCATCCTCGAAGGAGGCGCCTGCCGCGAGGGCGATCGCGGCTGCCGCGACGACGGTGTCCCCCGCGCCGGTGACGTCATACACTTCCTTGGCCCGTGCCGGGATGGTGACGACCCCGCCGTCTTTCCTGCACAAGGACATCCCCTTCTCCCCCCTGGTGAGCAGGATGTGCGCGTCGAGCTCTTTGGCGAGCTTCCTGCCCATCTCCTCGACGCCGTCGCCGTTGTCCAGCTCCGCGTCCGCCATCTGGCATGCTTCCGCATGGTTGGGGGTGATGAGCGTCGCCCCTTTGTAGAGCCCCTTGTGCTGCGGCTTCGGATCGATGATGACAATCTTTCCTTCCTTCCTTGCCATGCCGAGGAGCGTTTCCATGAGCTTTTTGGTGACCACCCCTTTCGCGTAGTCGGAGATGATGATGGCGTCCGTGCCGTCGACGCTTTCCGCCACCGCGGCGATGAGCCGCTTCTCTATCTCCGGATGGGAATGGGCCCTCTTCTCGTAGTCCACGCGCAGGAGCTGCTGGCTGCGGGCCATCACCCTCATCTTGAGCGTCGTCGGCTTGTCCTTCTCGATGAGCATGCCCTCCACGGAGATGCCGTCCTCTTCCAGAAGCCGCAGCAGCACCTTCCTCGCCTCGTCGTCCCCGGTGATGCCCATCATCCTCACCCTCGCCCCGAGTGCGGCAGCGTTCATGGCGACGTTGGTCGCGCCGCCGGGCGCATAGCTCTCCCGCTGCACGTCCACCACCTGGACGGGGGCTTCCGGCGAGATGCGGGAGACCTCCCCCCAGACGTACTTATCGAGCATGCTGTCGCCTATGACCATGACGCGCTTTCCCCTGAAACGGTCCAGGATCTTTTGGAGATGCCCCATGCTACTCTCCCTGCGCCTTCAGCCAAGCGACATAGTCGGCGATGCCGGTCCTCGTCGAGAACCTCGGCTTCCATCCCAGGGCTTTTCCTATCCTCGAGATGTCCGCCCTGGTATTGACCTGGTAGACGTCCGTGTAGGGGTTGTCGAAATATTCCGGCCTGAAGGACGCCTTCATGGCCTTGTTGAGGTGGTCGATGATCTGGTTGAAGGTGGTGGCCTCTCCCGTGCCGACATTGAAGACGCCGCTTTCTTTCGCGTCCGCTGCCCTGATGGTGGCGGCAACGACGTCCTTGACATAGACATGGTCCCGGACCTGCTCGCCATACTTGAATATCCTCGGGTTCCTGCCGGCAGCCATCTGCCTGTAGAGCTGGTAAACCATGCTCGCCGATTTTCCCTTGTGCTTCTCTCCCGGGCCGAAGACGTTGAAGTACCTCACGCCCACGACTTTCAGGTCCTTTGCGTGCTTCTTCGCGAGATTGTCCATGAAATACTTTGAGTATGCGTAGGCGTTGAGCGGCTGCGGCTCCTGGGACTCCCTCATCGGGGCCTTCCCGTTGCCGTACGTGCCGGCGGAGCTGGCGTACACCAGGACGGCATTCTTCCTCATCGCGAACTGCAGGACCTTCCTGAAGCCATCGATGTTCTTGCGCAGCATCTCCCTGTCGTCCCTGAACGTGGTGTCGGTGATGGCCGCCTGGTGGAAGATGACGTCGAACGCGCTGCCGCACTCCTCCAGCCCGCTTTCGTCGCCGATGAAGATATCCCCCCGGAACCCCCTGAGGTTCTGTATGCTTGCCGAGCTGTAATCGTCAAGGACGACGACATCATGGCCTTTCTTCTCCAGTTCCAATGCGAGATTCGACCCGATGAAGCCCGCGCCGCCCGTGATGAGCACATTTTTCATGGGAACATCCTCTCCTCGACAGCCTCGCAGACGATGTGGAGGACGGTGAGGTGGCATTCCTGGATCCTCGGGATGTTTTTAGAGGGAACGATGATGTCGAGGTCAGCCATGCCCTTCATCTTCCCCCCGCCCCTGCCCAGCAAGGAGATGGAGGCGATCCCTTTTTTCCTCGCGGCCTCCAATGCGCTCATGAGGTTCTTGGAATTCCCTGACGTGCTCAGCGCAACGAACACATCCCCTTTGCTGCCCAATGCCTCCAACTGCCTGGAGAACACCTGCTCATAGCCGTAGTCGTTCGCGATGGCGGTTATTGCCGCCAGATCCGCTGTCAACGCGATGCCGGGCAATGGCTTCCTGTCCTTCTTGTAGCGGCCGGTGAATTCCGCAGCGATGTGGGCTGCCTGGGTGGCGCTGCCGCCGTTGCCCGCTAAGAGAATCTTGTTCCCTGCCCTCAACGCTTTTTCCACTATCTCAGTAGCGTTCTCAATCTGCGGCGCCAGTTTTGTCGTGTCGGTCATGGCCTTGATGCTCTCCTCAATCATCTGTTTGATGGCATTCATAGTATGACTAATTCATACCATTAGTATATAAGCTTTTCGATGAGAAATACCAAAAGATATAAAAAGTATGACTATTTACTACTTTATCATACCAGAAGAAATCCTCCAGAAGGAGGGCACGCCACGCACACTTGCCTCCCCATGAAAAAAGAAAAAATAGCCATCAGCGTGGACGCTCCGCTGCTCGAGATCGTTGATTCGAAGATAGACGGCTCCATCCTCCGCAGCAGGTCGCAGGCCATCGACTACTTCCTCCGGAAAGGGTTGCGCGAGGAGTCTGTCTCCACCGCGGTCATCCTGCTCAAGGGCAGCCACCAGCAGCACGCTTTTTCCCCAGTGAAAGGCAGGCCATTGCTCGAGCTGCAGCTGGAGTTCTTCAGGAAAAACGGCATCACTTCCGTGCTTATCATCACCCAGCACACCAGGACGAGCGGCCAACTGCTTGATCTTGCGTCCCGGCAGCCCGTGGCAACGGAAATCCTCGAAACAGAGGCGAAAGGGAACGCCAAGGCACTCCTTTCCGTGCGGGACAGGCTGAGAGGCGGCTTCGTGGTGATGTCCGGGGACACCTACAACAATTTCGATCTGCAGAAGATGGAGAAGAAGCACGCCCAGCTCAATGCCATGGCCACGATGGGGCTGATGACGCGCGCTGACACTTCCCAATACGGCACGGCCATCCTCGACGGAGACTACATCGTCGACTTCCAGGAGAAGCCGCGGCAGAGCCCCACGACCATCGTCAACGCGGGCATGTACCTCTTCAAGCCGGAGATCTTCGAATTGTTCTCAGGGGCCGAGTCATTGGAGCGGGACCTGTTCCCCAAGCTGGCGAGGATGAAGCAGCTGGCGGGCTTCTTCACGTATGGGGAGTATGAGCATGTGGGGTGAGAACATTGTTTAACCACAGTTAAGCACAATTAAATTGGCTTAACCCAAACAAAATTTCTCAAAGCAGCTAGATGTACTTGTTTATTATCTTTATATTTCCTAAACTCTTCAATTTTGACAGGCGTTTTTAATTGTTTCAATTCGATTAAAAACAAAATTTTTTTCTGTGGGCATTCTTCATTAGGATCATCTCTATATTTTTGTAATTCTTTCCAAATTTTAGGTGTTCTAGAACTTCTACAATGAAATTTGTCTATTACTCCCTTATATGTTATTTCATTGGTTCCTTTTTCATGTATGTAACACCAAAAAAATCTAGGTGCTTTATCAAAATCTATATTAATGGTAGAACCCCAAGCAAAGCCTCCCTCTTCTGTTAGAAATCTTTCTGCCTCTTCAGAGATATCAAAATCGTGCCGGTTATAACTAATCAATATAGCAATTTTATTGTTCACATTTATTTTATCTACTTCGGTTAGAACTATTTTTTTGTTTTTATCATCAATATTTTGTATAGTACCCATTTTTTTATAATCTGGAAATATTTCTCTAATCTGATTTTTATTAAAGAGGGAGTGGTATAGTATTCTCTCTACCATCCTGCTTTTGTTGACGTCAGGAAGACTACCTTGAACATCATTTAGTTTATCAATCATTTCTTGACTTAGATACACCAAGAGTTGTTTTTTCATTTTGATAGTCATAGTTAGTATATACTAGTATTATTTATACCTTTCGTTTACAGAACCTTTATATATAAGTTAATACATTTTAGTTACTAATCAATAAAAATAACTGATTAAAATGTCACAAATCTACAAGAAGGAGTTGGAGAACTCACCCACGCTGAACACCGTCCTCATGGTGGAGAACACCCTGAAGAGCATGGAGGAGAGCGTGGTGACGGTCGCCGAACTGAAGAGGAAACTGCCGAAGCAGGTGAACCACAACTCCCTGAAGATTATTCTCCAGTATCTTGAGGACAGCAATAAGATAGCGGCCTCCCTGAAGGGAATCACGTGGATACACAACACGAACAAGAACCTGAGGACGGCGCTCAGCAAGGGTCTTGAGCTATGAAGAAAGTCCGCGTTGTGTTCTCCCCGGAGGCCGAAGAAGTTTACATCTATCTCAATCAGCAGGCCGCAGCATCAAAGAAGGAAGGTAGCATCCTGAACGGAATCCACAAGAAAGTTGGCCTCATCAAAGCCAATGTGCATTATGGAGACCCCATTGCGAAGAAACTGATTCCAGAGGAATACAAAGCCAGATATGGCATTACCAACCTCTTCAGAGTCGAGCTTCCTGATTTCTGGCGGATGCTCTACACACTCACAGACGGGGAAACGGAGATAGACATCATTGCTTTTGTCCTTGATGTAGTGGACCACAAAGAATACAACAGAAAATTTGGATATAGGTGAAATTGATATTCACTTCAGCATCCTCTCCGCCTCGGAAATGACCTCCCCCACGGAGATGTTCTTCATGCACTTCTGGTAGTCCTTGCTCGCCCTCGGGTACAGGCAATCAGGCACCTCCCCCCAATGCACGTTGATGCACGGCGAGAACTCGCAGATCTCGCCCTTGTAGATGCCGACGTTGCCCTTGCCATAGGGGCCGAAGCGCTGCGGAAGGTTGGGGCCGAACAGCCCTATCGTGGGGACGCCCTGCGCCGCCGCCACGTGCATGCCGCCGGAGTCGTTGCCGATGAACAGCCTGCAGCGCGTGACCAGGCAGAACAGCTCCTTCAGATTAACCTTCCCGGTCAGGTCAACGGCGCCCCCCTTGTGCTCCATCTTCCCGACTATCTGGCTGACGAGACCGCTCTCCGCCTTGGTGCCTACGAGGAGCACCTTAGCCTCGTGTTGCGCGATGAGATGGTCGGCAAGCTCCGCGACGCGCTCCAGCGGCCACATCCTGCATGGCGCTGATTCCGCGGTTCCCGGGGCGATGCCGATGACCAGGTCCTTCTTCCCGACCTTGTTCTTCCTCAGCAGCGCATCCGCTTTCCGCCTGTCTGCTGCGGAAAACTTCAGCTTCTCGAGAGAATCGTGGTTTTTGGCCCCGCCCAGCGACCGCACCAGGTCAAGGAATGTCTGCACCACGTGTTGCTTGTCATTGTAGAGCACTTTCCTATGGTAAATCATCGACCGTGCGCCGTGCGAGAATCCCACCCGGTACATCCCGACCATATACGCGATGAGCGCGGAGACGTTCAGGTACTCTTCCATGTCGATGACGAGGTTGAACGCCTTGACGTTCTTCCTCGCGAACCCCATGATGCCGCGCATGCTCGTCTGTATGCTGTGCACCCTGTCGACGTGGGGGTTGTCCCTGTACACGCCAGCGTTCCTTTCTGTCGTGAGGGCCTCTATCTTCGCCTCAGGATACATCCTGCGCAGCTCTTCCAGCGCGGGAAGGGTGAGGATGGTCTCGCCGATGCCCCAGAGCTGGATGACAAGGATGCGCTTCGGCTTCCTAAATGCCCACGGTATCTTGAGCAGCCCGAGCACGTAGCAGAGCGGGGCCCCCACGGCCTTATCCAGGAGCTTGATGGCCTTGATCCCCACTATATGCCTCCTACCAGCGTCGCATCCATTTCCATCAGAACATCCATCATCCTGCGAAGGCAATTTTCTTTAAAAAACTTCCCCTGGCTGGCCGAGAGACCGCCGCACCGCCTAAGGCCGTAGTGCCTTTTGCCGATTTTGTGCATAACATTTTTATCTCGTGGCCATTGCTTCAATCCATGAAGGAGCAGACCCTCCTGAAAATAGCCCTCGTCTCATCAATACTTGGCCTTGCCATCCTTTTCGCCGTCGCCAGGTCAGGCGATGCCGGGCAGGCGGACATCTCTTCCATCGACGGCACCATGAAGGGGAACCAGGTGAAGATACTCGGCACGGTGCAGGACGTGCACAATACGGGAGAGGTACAGATACTGGACATTTCCCAGCCTTCATCCATCACCGTCTTCGTCTCCGGGCAGCCGCCGCTGAAGAAAGGGGACACGGTGGAAGTGATCGGCCGGGTGGACGAATACAAGGAGGAGCGGGAGATCATCGCGGACCGGATACGCGTCATCCCCTCCCAGCCATGATTGCCGAGCTCTTTCTCGCCCTGCTGCTCGGCGTCCTTGCCGGCATCATCACCGGCATCACCCCCGGGCTGCACATCAACCTTGTCGCGGTCGTGCTGCTGAGCTCCTCCGCCTTCCTGCTCAGGTTCTTCCCTCCTGTTGTCCTGGCGGCGTTCATCATCGCGATGTCCATCACCCACACGTTCACGGACTTCATCGCCTCCATCTACCTCGGGGCGCCGGATGACGACACCGCGCTCTCGGTGCTGCCCGGCCACGTCCTGCTGCTGCAGGGCAAAGGCTACGAGGCTGTCAAACTGACCGTGGTGGGAAGCCTGCTCTGCCTCCTGGGCACGATTGCGCTCGTCCCTTTCCTCATCATTGCCGTCCCTTTCATCTTTGAGACCCTGCGCCCCTACATCGGCTACCTCCTCATCGCTATCGCCGCGTTCATGATCCTCCATGAGAAGACGCGCAACGGCAAGTTCTGGGCATTAATCGTCTTTCTGCTTTCAGGAACGCTTGGGCTGCTCACCTTCTCCCTGCCGCAGGTCAAGGACCCGCTGTTCCCGCTCTTCTCCGGGCTGTTCGGCATCAGCATGCTGCTCCTGAGCCTGTCGCAGAGC
>Ga0209727_1001074_pt1 | contig 24719 bp, 20 predicted proteins | sample RifGroC1_FD_183995 | JGI IMG/M metagenome (GOLD analysis project Ga0209727, IMG submission 183995) | Groundwater microbial communities from Rifle, Colorado, USA - Groundwater C1 (SPAdes) (version 2) | ecosystem: Environmental > Aquatic > Deep subsurface > Groundwater | place: Rifle, Colorado...
TACAAGCCTATGTAAAAATGGCAACCTGGGCGGACGTTCCACGAACCGAGGCAAAAGCGAAACTGCTCAGCTGCCTAAGCTGTGGAGGAGTGAAACCCGAGGAGCGATTCAAAATCTGTGAGCAATGCGGCGTCCCCATCTGTCTTGACTGCACCACCAATCCCTGCTGGTATTGCGGAGAAGAACGTCGGGGACGAAGTAGAGCGGATCAAGAAACGGGCCGGGGCAATACTTAGCTTCTTAGAGGCGAGGGAGGAGAAGGCGCAGGCAAAGGTCTGGAGGGCCGCGTTGCGCGTATTGAATGGAGAGTTGGGGGAAGTGAAGGAGGAAGAGGTCATACAGGCGTGGCAGGAGGAACTGCTGCCCGCCTTCGTTCAGTTGAACGATAACCCGATGGGGTATTCGGGGTACTACGAGTTGGTGTGGGGCGAGGAGTGGCCGGAGCACTGCTGGGATTGGGCGAACCTTTATTACGAGGCACACGAGGAGGGGATGTACTCGCTCATCGAAGCCTTTCGAGGCAGCATCAAGTCCACGTTCAATTCATTGTTCGTCAGCTTTCGCGTGGGCCATGAACCGGCCAAAATCAACCTTATAATCTCGTCCAGCGACGACAAGGTGAAAGAGATCGGGGAACTGATCGCCAACGTGATCAAATACAACAAGGCGTGGCAGCGCATCTTCCCTCACGTGGTGCCGGACGAACAGGGGCATTGGAGCGTGGAGGCAGGATACAGCGTCTGGGACAATCGAGTGCCTTACCCGGAGTGGACGCAAAAGACGATGGTGGAGGGAGGGCGCGCGCCCACGGTGAAGGTGGCGAGCTACAACAGCCAGTACCTGCCGGGGCCGCACCCGACAGGCGTGCTGATGATCGACGACATCCACACCGAAAAGAACTCGGAGTCGCAGCGGGAACTGCTGAGGGTGAAAAGTGTGGTAACGAGGATCCTCGTGCCTGTGATTGAACCGGAGACCTGGTTCTTGATAAACGGAACGCCCTTCAACTTTGCTGACGTCGTGGCCTGGGCCAAGATCAACAAGAGATTCAAGAGCATGAGCACGCCGGTGAGGAAAGAGGATGGGACACCGGCGTGGCCGCAGAAGTGGAACGAGGGCGCCATCGAGAGGCAGAGGGAAACGATGAACGATGACGTGGCCTTCGCACAGATGTACGAACTCAACCTAGAAAAGGCGAAGGGGCAGGTGCTAAAAAAGGTGTGGCTCGAACCCTACTTCCCCGCGGCCGAGACCAAACCGAAGGACTGGCTCGCCTTTGGCTTTATTGACTACACCTCGACCTCGCGGCCTGATAAGCAACAGTCGGATTACTTTTCACTCGCTATCGGATTGCTGCCGCCGAGGTCACGATTTCTCTTGCTCGTGGACGGCATCTACGCCAGGCTGGACCAGGACGACGCCCAGGAACTGGCGGTGGCGAAGATACTGGAATACCCGAAGATGATGGTGGTGGGGGTGGAGGCGCTTTTCTCGGGGAAGGAATATCAAAACACGCTGGCCCAGAACCAATACCTGCTTTCAGCCGGCATCGTGCCGAGGGCGTGCCGGGGAGGGCCGTGGGCGAAATCGAAGGGCTACCGCTTCGAGAAGATTTTGGCTCCACGCTTCAAGAGTGGCATGGTCAGGATCACAGACGAGGAGAACGAATATCTGAACGCCCTCAAAAGCGAATGGGTGGGCTGGCAAGGGGACGCGCTGGCCGCGCTTGGACATGACGACGCCCTCGACACGGCCTTTGGCGCGTTGTGGATGGCAATGCCCTACCTGCCCGTGGACGAGTATTCGATCAACACCGTGGCCGAGACCTTGAATTTGGAGGCGGGCGGCGGGGAGCAGAAAGTGAAACCTGATGCTATGCTTCAAGCTTATGCGAGGAAATGACCATGCCTGAGACCAAAGACTACTATCTCGGCCTCATCCGAGAAATGATCGACGATGACAAGGACAGGGACAAACTCGTTCAGAAGGTGGACGAAATCTTCTACATGGATTGGAAGATCGACGAGGACTTCCGCAAACTGGGAGTGAGAGAAATGATTGACTCCAGTGGCCACGACGTCGTCAACCAGGCCGCTGCCATCTACTCCAAGTCCATGCCGATGATAACTATCTCGCCGCTTTCGAGCGCCAAGCTGACGCCGGAGCGGATCAACGACATCGAGACCTGGCTGAGGGCTACGCTCGAACTGGCCTGGATGCGGCAAAACAACAACGGCTTACGGTCGCTGGTGCAATCCGTATTCCTGTACGACGAGATCATCACCCAGGTGAACTTTCTGCCCTGGCAGATAGAGGCGTGGAAGAGTTTTGGGCGTGACGTCCGCTCCATGCAGGAGACCCTGCGCTACGGGAACTTCTCGCTGCCCGTGCTGCATCCGGCTAATGTGCACGCGAGATATTCGGATAATATGGCCGAACGCCTCGTAACCGTGAGAGTGGACAAGATCGACAACTTGGTTGCGCGCTACGGGGAAACGCTGATGAAGCCATTGACCGACAGCGTGGGTTGGCAGAAGAGGCCAGCTAACAATAAGCTGAACGCGGGCATGCGCTATGCCACGCTTTATGATTACATTGACCGTGAGGCGCACGTGATGCTCGCCACGCCATCGTCTACGTTCTCGGCAGCCAACGTCAACTCCGGCCTGGTGCTGATGAACCAGAAAAGAAAGGAGCCGTTCTTGCCCTATGCATCCAGGATTGGGGGAGGCCCGCCGATGCGCTCCGGCAAAGTGCAGCGGCTGCCCATGCTTTACCCCATTGTGGAGACGGGCATGTGGGAGGACGTGAACCTGCTCGATTCGCTCAACTTCTGGGACGCGACGAAGCGCATGGGAGCGCAGAGGTATTGGTACGAGGGCGTCGGCGGCGAGAAAGTCTTCATCAAGTATTTCACCCACGAAGACATTCTACGTATGCCTCCTGGTACTGTGCTTAACGAACTGCCCGTACCCCCGATTGACCAGAACATCGAATACTTGATCTCGAAACTGAGGGCGCGCATGGAAGCCAGCTCGATGTCCAATGTGCTGCGAGGCTACGAGCCACAATCCGGCGTGGCCTACGCAAGCATCAATCTGGCGGCGGCATCGGCCGTGAAACGGATCGGGCCGATGGTGAGGCTGGCGGAGAACGCCATCGCTGACATCTGCCGCGTGATGCTGGAATGGCACGCATTCACCGGCACGCCTCTTTGGATGCCCGGCATGGAAGAAGTTATCCTGGCCCAAGACATTCCGGTGCAGACCCTCTACATCGACGTGAAGCTGGCCGAGGAAGACGCGCTGGATAAGACCAGCAAGATGAACCAGGCGCTCATGGCTTACCGCGAGGGCCTGGTGGACCGGCGCGGGGCCATCGAACTGAGCGGCGAGACGAACCCGGATAGTGTTGTCAATAAGGTCAGAAGCGACAGCTTCGAGAACGCGGCGATGGAGGCTGAGGTGGCTTCGTTCGCCGCCAACCAGCAGCTTATCAACCAGATGAAGGCCGGGGGCTTCCCGATCATGGCGCAGAGATTGGCGGCGGGGGACCCGGTGGCGATGCAGATATTCCAGATGATGGAGCAGGTGGCGGCGCAGGCGACGCAGCAACCCGAGCTCGCGGGACAGCAAAATGGGCGAGGGCCTGTGGAACAGGGAACGCCCGCCAACCCAGAGAACGAATTGCAGGATATGAGAGGCGCGATGATGGAGGGCAGGGAGGGGCCGCTGTTCAACCGCGCCGAAGGCGGGATAACCAGCGAGGGTTCGGATGGCTTGGACACCTTCGAGGGCCGTACCGGAACCGACCGCGCCGGCAATGAAATCCTATGAGCGTGAGAGAGGATGAGGTCTTTCTTATTTCCGCACGCCTGGAGGCGCGCAAGGCGCACGCCGAGTTCCTCGCACGCCATTTCGAGGGCCGAGGAACACCCGCCCCGCACGGCCTCGACCCTTTCGCGCCGGAGATCACCGCGGCTTTGAAGTCGCTTCTCGCACAACTACAGGCAAAGGTACAGGAACAGGTCGATGGGACAGAAGGTAGATTACCTTAGGTCGCTCCCGAAGTCGCTGCAACCCGAGGCGCAGAAACTTTTCGCGCAGGGGAAATCGGTTGACTTCGTAAGTAAGCAGCTTGGCTACTACGACGTGCCAAAAACCGTCACGGTGGGGGGCGGCCTCAGCACGCCATCTGACATTGCAAACTATTATTATGGGGACCCACGCGCCTATGGCGCGATCCTGAATGACCCCCGCAATGCCCAGTTCATCAGTTACGACAGCGCCGGAAATATGTTCTTTAACTTGCAGCCGGGAGACCAGCTTTACCTGCCCTCGAGCTTCAGCGGCTACGTAAGCCCACGGACGGCGGGAGCGCAGCCCGTGCCTGGCGCGGCCACCTACGCGGAGTTGCAAGCGGCCAAGGAAGCAGAGGAGGCAGCGGCAGCGGCAGCGGCAGCCCCAAGTTCCGGGGTGATGGGTTCGGGTTTGGAGAATGCCAACCTCCAGGCCCAATTAGGCATTGGAGTGGCATACCAAACCGCACCTTCGGGCAGACATGGGGTTGGCGCAAGGCCTCCGTGGGAAACCATGTCGGGCGGGGCCACAACTACAAGCACGGGCCTAAAATCAGAGGATTTACCCAAATACCAGCCGCCGCCTAAACTCGGAGCGGCTTACCAGACCTCGCCCTCGGGACGCAGCGGTGTGGGCGCGCGGCCAGCGGGAGAGACAAACCAGGCTTACAACCAGGTCTACATCGAGACCTACAAGACATTCGTGGGCCAGGGCTTCGAGCCAGGCTACGCTGCTTATCGAGCCAAGATTGCCGCCAACTCTGCTAGTGGCGTTTCGGCTGTGGGAACAGCGCCCACTTCTCAGACGCCGCCCAAGACCGCCGCCGAATCCGTGGGACAGGTCACGGAGAGCTACGACGCCTTTGCTAATCAAAAGCAGGTCGAGGGAGACCTGACCAGACAAATCACAGAGGACGCCCGCCGTGTTGTCCAGGCTATTGAGTATGCTTTGCAAATTGGTGATCGCAACCAGATGCCTGTCACCATCGGGGAGGCGGTGACAAAGGTTCTTAGGGATTTCTACGGGTACGCAACGGTAGAGGAGGCGATGAAACTGCTCGGTTATATTCAAGTGGCCAAAAATATCTGGTGGCGTCTTGATCCAACCGCGCCGGACAATGACCTCAGCCTCTATTCCGCGGGCATCTCCTACGGCGGCGGGTCTGGCTTCAACTACTACGGCGGAGGCGGTGGAGGCTATGGTGGAGGCGGTGGTGGAGGTGGCTATGGTGGAGGTGGGCATGGCTCCGGATACTCCAACTATGGGAACGCGATCATGTGGGAGGCCTCCGCGCTCTTCGGGGGCAGGTAGATGGTAAGCTCCTATCAGCAACAGCAGCAAAGAAAGATAAAGGGCCTTTACGATGACACGCTTTACGGACAGCGGCTGTCTTTGTCGGGCGCAGCTGGCAGAACGTCCGAAACCCCCACGCTTTCCGCGGCCTCCAAGGCTAAACTTTCATCTGCGGTTGCCGGGACCGTCTCTCAGCCCAAACGACCTCCTCCTGGCTACGACAAGCTAACCCCGCTCGAACAATCGTTCTCTGAGATATTTCCGGGTATTGCTCCCTGGATTTTGCGTGGGACCGGCGCGGTGGGCGGAGGGGTACTTGGCTTTGCCGTGGGAGGCCCGGTTGGGGCTGTCGTGGGAGGAGCGGCGGGCGCAACATTCATCGAGTCCATTCTGGACACGAAGGTTGGTGATTGGCTATTCAAGGGGTTGGATTACGGGGCAGAAGTTACAGAAAAAGCCATAGGGACGGCCTACCTCATCGCCAACGACGACCAGTTGGAGGCGCTGAGGGGGACACAAATGAAGGGCACAAGCTCGCTGGCCTGGCTTGACATCGCTACAGATCCAAAAAAGCGAGCACTTTTCCTTTCGGCCTGGCGAGCCTCCAGCATGTTCTACGAGAGCATCGCCCCGAAGGACGTTGGGGGATTGCTCAAAGTCAGTCAGGCGCTTGGCGGCTTCGAGCAGTTCTCCCCCTTCGCCTCGGAAGAAGAAAAAGAACAAGTCCGTATAGAGCAGCAGGAGATATGGGGTGAGTGGGACACGTATTGGGGCGAACAGAAAGAGCACTGGCGGAAGGTGTTTGCCGGTGAACCGCTGCCTGACATCGGCGGCCTGCCGCAGCTTATCGCCATGCGTGAGCAGATATTCAGCGGGCGCGACCCCGATGAGGTATTGACGGAATACCAGCAATCCCTCGGCATGCTCGCCTTCCGCGGGCAAATGTTCGACAGCCTGGGCCATATCGTCGCCGATCCCATAAACTTCATTATGCCCAAACTAAAGCCGGTCGAGAAAGGCAAGGCTCTCACCGAATACGTGCTCGCCGCCAGGAAGGCGCCGCAGGTGACGCAGGCGGTGGATGACATCAAGCGGGCCCAGAAACTCTTCCTCGCCGCCGAGGACGTGGCCGAGAAATCGCGCCTGGCCGATGACATGGTGAGAATTGCCGATAGCCTGGAGACAGCCACCTTCAGCAAGATCGACGAACTCTCGGACATCACCCTGGGGCTAAAGAAAGCGGTGGAGAGCGGCGAGGGCTTGGACAAAGCGATTGGCAGGCTGGACGACATCATGCGCCGCTTCGACGAGGTGAAGGACGCCTCGCTGATGGAGCGCAAGGTGGCGGCGCTGTTTGGTGGAGACCCGCTCAACCCCCCGGATTACTACTTCAAGCTCACCAATGCCACAAAGAACATTCCTCTTGGGTCCCGCCTCGTGGGCGGCGTGCTGCGCTTTTTCACTCTCACCTCCGAATCGAGAGCGCGCATTTTCGTGAACAACATCTCGGACACGCTGCGCATCATCACCGCCGAGGGCAACATTGCAGACCCCAGGACGCCGTACCTGTGGGTGCAGAATTTCGCCAAAGGCGCGGCAGGGGCATTTGGAGACAGGCTGGGGCATATGTTCATCACCCCCGTGGGCAGGCACGTGCAGGCGGTTCTCAAAGCCTCGATGACCAAATTTGCCGAGGCCCTCACCGCCTACGACGCCCTCAAGACGCAGCGGGAAATGGCTTACACCATCGCCCGCTTGCTGGACGACAGCCCCGGCAACATTGTCAAGATGCTGCAAGCGGGCGAGTCCAACGCCGTGTTCCAGAGGCTGACGAAACTGGTGGGCACGCAGCCGGGCGTGAAGCTGCTGGACGACATCGGAGCGGGGCTGGTCAAGCAGCAAGACTTGGTGAAGCTGGGCGAGATACTGCGCTCGACAAAGAACAACATCATTCCCTGGACGCCAGAACTGCTGCGCGGCAAGATGCTCTCGGACATGCTGGAAGTGGCGGCAAAACTGGCGGAGACGCAGTTTGGGGTGAAAGAGATAGGCATATTCAGGAAAGCAACCGAGGCCATGAAGTCGGTCGAGAGCCTGCTGCTGCTGGGCTTGAACGGGCTTTACCCGGTCAACAACTTCTTCAACGGCGAACTGACCATGATCGCCCGCGGACTGTTCAACATGATGACCACCGATCAGGCACTGAAATATTGGGATGAGGCAGTTGGCTTCCGGCCCTCCAATCTGATGAAAGGCTTCGGTATCTCTGGCGAGGAAGCCATAGCAGGGGTATCGGACATCGAAAAGGCTGCCATGAAAATCCTGGATGACGCACGCTGGGGAGATAACCAGAAGTTCCTCAAGACCGTCAGGGATGCGGCCAGGAAACCCAAGCTGGCTCGATCTATAGCGGCAATAACGGAGTCGAGGCAACGCCTGCGCGCCACCACCTCCGCACACATGAAAGTCTTTCCGCAGATCAAGAAGGGGATGATCTCGGGGATGGACGTGGCTGAACCGGGTTTGCGGGAGGCGCTGAACATCGGCGACCCCAATCTGGCGCGGGCCTTCGAGGAGGCCGTGCAGTCCTCGCTTTCCGTGAACGACATCGGCAAACTCCGCCAGACGAAGAACCTGAACTGGAACGTGGAGAGCATCATCCGGCAGGCGGGAGAGCAGTTGGGGATGCCGACCGAGACCCTGCGAATGTTCCTGGGCGAGGAGGTGCTGGAGGGATTGCGGCGTGTGGTGGACGACATCAAGTTGAACCCCACCGCCGAACGCATTTCCTCCGGCATCAGCGACATGAAGCGCACCTTTCAGGATGGACTGGAGGCGGCTTACGTCAGGGAACTCGAATACCGCGCCGCCGAGTACGCGGCCAAGATCGAGACCGAAGGCATTCACGGCGTGGCGATGGTGTATGGCGAGGTGGCCGATTCCATCTTCGCCCGCCAGGTGGCGCACACCATGCGCCTCGACGAGCAGGTGCCGAAAATCCTGGACATCGAGAACGCGGCCCTGCGCAACAGCGCGTGGAAGGGCATCCTGGGGGACAGCGACATCGCCTGGCGTAGAACCTGGCAATTCCAGGAAGCGGCGTTCAAGGGCATTGCCGATGGCTTGAAGGGGCGCGGGGCAAAGCTCACTCAGGACTTCACCGACGGTTTTCGCTCGCTGAAAAAGACCACCGGCGATTTCATCACCAAGCGCAACAAACTGTGGGACGACTTCTTCGAGGACATCGTAGCCAAAAAATTCCCCGATGACTTTTCGAGGTTTGCCCGCGGGGACGAGATCCGCGAGATTTTGACGAAGGAATACCAGAACCTCATCGAGACAACCGAGCGCGCCTACCTGAAGATGGACACGGTGGTGGTGAACAGCTTCCGTGACCCGCGCCTGCGCTCGCAGGTGAGCATGTGGCGCAGCACCATCCGGCGCATGCGCATCGCAGACATGGAGAGCATGGCCGATTTCCGCGGCGTGCTTGCGGGCGTTCCGAGAGCGGAGCAGGCGGCGATGTGGAGGGACTACAACTTCGCACGCCGCCGCGTGTGGGCCAACATCAACCTGCTCGAAAACGCGGGCCGGCGCATGGTGGCCGGAGACCCCGAGGCGCTGCGCATGTTCTCACAGGTTCAGGACTTGCCTCTGTTTCAGGCCAGGGCTGCCGAAGCCGTGGAGCAGGCCGAGAGATTGTCCCTGCGTAAGCTTGACCCCGTGCAGCAGAGCGACATCTTCCGGCAGGCCGAACTCGGGTTTGCCGATACGCCTGTCTCCGAACTGCCGCCCGATTTGAGAACAGCCTTGCAATTCCAGATCGAAGAAATGATGAGTGATATGACCATCGCCAAGCCAGGGCGGAGGATCATGGATTACGACGTGGCTGGACGGGGTGGCTTGTCGGAGGTAAGTGGCATCTCGTCTAGCTACCCGTATTGGTACAGCGAACTCAACCCCTACCTGCGATTGGCGGACGGGACTGTGCTGCGCGGCAAGGCCGCCGTGGAAGAGGCGCTGAACATACTCGTGCGCGGCGAGGGAGATACGGGCTACTCGATATTCGGGGAGCTGCGCAGGATCGCCTTCCGCGAACTGGCGGACGGCGGGTTGCCCGAGGATTTCTGGAAGGTGATGGACGAGATTGGTGAGGAGGGCGTTTCCCTGGTGCCGCTTTCTAGGGCGGGGGAAATGGATAACTTTGTTGATGCCATAAAACAAGCTGATATTCAGATTGCTCGTAAGGGCATTGAGAGTTTGAAGGGAGAAGAATTTCGTCGAGCCTCCGAATTACTATTAGAACATGGCTTACCGAGTGAAAATGAACGCCTCAATCAACTAATCAACAATCTTAGTGAAACTCTTGCGAAGCTCAACAAGGCTGGGGCAGACCCCCAACTACTTAAATTAGCCTCACAACAGATTTCTGATATTCGTAGCCATTTTCAAACAGTTTTGGATCGTGTTCAACGCAGAAAATTTTTGGGGAAGGCGACAGACATGGGAGCGCGCAAGCCACCCGTGCAGCCTATCAAAGACACAGAACCTTTCATGGCCGATTTCGACAGCCTGGTGGGGCGCATCGAGGCGCGGCAGGCGGGAATAGACGAGGTGTGGTTCGAGTTCACCGCGCCGATGGTGGACGAGGTCGAGCGCCGCCTACTGGCAATGCTGGACGAGAAGCCAACCAGCATTGCAAAATTGCCCGCCGCTACACAAGCGCAGCTTGACCGCTACCTCAACCGCGCCACCGGAGAACTGCGCAACGCCCAACTCGTTTCCTCCAGGTTGTCCGAGAAGATGGCGGATGGCGTGATGCTCAACTACAGCAGGCAATACGGCTTCGACGTGGCGATGGGCTATGCCGCTCCCTTCCCCTACTGGTGGACACACTCGATTGCCTCCTGGCTGGTCAATTCGGTGGACAGACCGGCGATGCTTTCCACCTATTTCAAGATGGAAAGGTTTCTCAACGAGGTCGTGGGAGACAAAGAGAATTTCCCCAGCCGCCTGCGGGGGCGGGTAAAGATCAGCCTGCCCTTCGTACCCGAGGAATTCGGGGAAATCTGGTTGGACCCGGGGCGCATGTTCGGCCTGCCGTTTGAGCAATTCTTCGACCCCTACGTGAACCTGATGCGGGAGAACGAGAGCATGCAGTACCGCATCGGGGTCACGCTGGGGCAGATGGTCGAGTCCGGTGCAATCACCCAGCAGCAATACGCCAACGCACTATCTGGGAATGACCCCGCGCTCTACGACCGCGCCAAAGGCATCGTACTCGACCAGGACAGCACGCAGCAATACGACGTCATGGACTTTATGAGCATGAGCACCAGCGCGCACCTGCCCTATCAGATCGCCTGGAACATCCTCAAAGGCAGGCCGGAGCGCATTGGCCCATTGCCGTTTACGCGCACGCTAAAAGGGGTGGCCGGACTGTTGGGAATCAAGGTGGGAGCGGAGGGAGTGGACAAATGGGGCAACATGCGCGAGAGCATCGGACTGCCATACTTTGACGAGTTTGAACGTTACCGTGTGCGCCGCGAATTGTCCAACATGACCGCCGAGGGCATCATTGACTCCGACACCGCCATACGCGCCATGATCGAGGAGGAGGGCGAGTGGTATCTGTATGCGCTCGACCGCGTGAACAAGCAGCAGGGCTTCTCCACGCTGCTGCGCATGGTGGGCTTGCCCACGCTTCCTTACCCTGAAGGTGAGAAGGCATTGAGGGCGAAGAAGGACGAGTTCGAGGCCGCCATGCGAGCCTGGGATGCGGGCAACGTGGATGCCGCCACAACCTTCTTCGATGAGAACCCGGACTACCTCACGCGGCTGGCAATCGGGAAAGAACCCGAGGAGCAGATGCAGAGGTTCACCGTTGACCTGCTGTGGGATGCCTATAATAATCTCTCATCGGTGGACAAGAGGATTGCCCGCGAGGCCCTGGGCGAGGAGTTCCAGACCAAGTTCCTCGATAAGGATACGCGCAACACCGACTCCATCCCCGTCGAGAAACTGTCGGGCTGGCTGAAGATGCTGGGAGGACAGCCTATTGGCAGCCTGGGCGAGGACGCCGTCCCCATCGAACTCGCGCCGCCTGAGATTGCGAACCTCACGCAGGCTTTCTACGACCGCCGCAGCCTTGATTTCCCCGACTGGTTCCAATTGCAGCAGGATTACTTCGCCCTCCCCGAAGGCGAGAAGAGGGACGAATTCCTACAGGAAAACCCGGCCCTGAAAGATTATTGGGCGTGGCGCGACGATTTCATGCGCCGCAACCCGAAGACGATTCCCTATCTCAACGACGACCCGGATAAGGAGATACGCGACCTCACGGTTGGCTCGATATGGGACATCTATATGAACCTCTCCTCGGTGGACAAACGCAGCGTGAGGGAGGCTTTCGGGGATGAGTTCGTGAGCAAGTTCCTCGACCGCGACACCAGGAACTACAACGCCATAGACATCGAAACCCTCTCCGGTTGGTTGGAGGAGCTTGGCGGGCAGTCACTCACCGGCGCTTCCGCGGAATCGCTTGCGCCCTCCCTCTCCACCGAGGAAATCCTGTCTCGCCTCTACTTTGTCGGAGGCTATGAACTGGTCAATCAGGTCACGGATTACGTCCAGGGAGGCAGGCTTGCGCCCCAGGTTTTGGAGGCTTTGCAGGAGATTGCGGAGGCCCTCGGGATTGACATCGACAGCTTGCTAGAAGAATTGAGCATGGTGCTGGTATTGCAATGAAACTTACTTTGTGCTATGCTAAATCCACAATTGAATAGGAGATAAAGGATGAGCGAGCAAACGGAGAGCGCCGCCAGGCCTGGTTCGGAGGGAACGCCAACCCCTCAGTCTCAGGAGCAGGGCGGGACCAGCTCGACTTCGCAGCCGCTTACAGAGGATCGTTTGACCGAAATCCTCGAGGCGCAAGTTGAGAAGCTGGTGCAGAAACACAGCAATAAAGAAACCAGCAGGATCAAGAAAGACGTCGAACGTCTTGACCAGCGCCTCAATGAGGTATCGGTCATCGAGCAGTACGACAAGCTGATCGCCGAAGGTTTGAAGCCTGAGCAGGCGAAGCGCGAGATCATGCGCGACGCCGAGATTGCGAGGCTAAAAGGCGGACACGAACAGCCTGACGTTGCTGAATCCGACTGGATTGACAGTGGCATGTTGACCGGCGAGGATGCCCTGAAAGTGGCGAGTTCTGTCCTCTCCAAACTGCCGGAAGAAACCCGTGCGAAGGTGGCCGCCGAGATCAAAAAAGGCGTCTTCAAAGACGCAAGCGAGGTCATTCCTTTTGCGGGGCAGAAGCTGGCAGAGGTCTTGACCAAGCCCAGCCCCGACGCGGCCAGCATCGGCCAGAATCCGGGAGGCGGTGGAGGCGAGACCAACCAAATCGAGAACATCACTGATCCGCATACGCTGGGCAAGATGGCCTTCTCTCAGGAGAAAAAATAGCGTAGCGGCAAGGAGAAGACAACATGCCATTCAGTTTGGCAGACTACGCAAAAATCCAAACTGATCCAAAGCGCAAGATGGTGATCACCAACATGCTGCGCGAGTCCGCAATTATGGAACTCATGCAGTATGAGAACACCGACACCCTCTCCACGGTACAGGTGCGCTGGAACACGCTGCCATCGGCGGCCTTCCGCAAGCTGGGAGCCACATACACAGCGAGTGAAGGTTCGTACGACGAGGTGTGGGAAAGCCTGTATGCCCTGGGCGGCCTGATCGAAATCGACCGCGTGTACGAGAAAGTGCGCAATCCCATCGTCGATCCCCGCGTTGACCAGGTCTTGCAAAAGACCAAGAGCATCATGCTCACGTTCAACGACTACTTCATCAACGGCGACCTGGCCGTGGATGAGGACGGGTTCGAGGGGTTGAAGAAACGCATCTCGAACATGCCCAGCCGCCAGACCGTGAGCGCCTCTGGATCAACCGACATCCTCGACCCGACCGCCTCGGCAGCCAACGCCCGCAAGTTCCTGGATAAGTGGGAGGAAGCGGCCTACGCCGCCAACGACAACGACTTCCAGATGATCATCTGCAACGAGAAGATGATGTGGGGCTATGGCCGCGTGCTCCGCTACCTGGGAGCCAGTGGTGGCCCTCTGTTCGATACCGCAACGGATTTCTTCGAGCGCGAGGTGCTCACCTACAAAGGCGCGAGGATCGTGGACATCGGCCTCAAGAAAGACCAGACCACCGAGATCATCACACTGACCGAAGACCCCGGCGACGGGGGCAACGACGCCACCAGCGTCTACTTCGTCCCCGTCAATCTGGAGGACGGCGTGTTCGGAATCCAGCTTGCGGAGCCGGACATCGAGGAGGGATACAAGGACGGCCTGGTGCTTCGGCAGATCCTCGTGGACTGGTTCGTTGGGTTGGCGACGTTCGGAAGCTATGGCCCCACTCGGCTGAAGAACATCGAAACCCCCGCCAGCTGGACGTAAAGGAGAAATAACATGATTTCCGATAATGCTCTTGTTTTGCGCTCCAGTTCGGTGGCTGTTCTGACGGCTGACGCAACGATAAGCGCAAAGCTGATCCCTGGCGGGACGCCCCTGCGCGGGCTTGCCCTGAAGGTGGTCGTGCCTTCCGTGACCGCGCATGGTGGAACTGGCGTGGATAAGCTGGACATCACGGTAAGAGCCAGCAGTTCGAGCAACCCAGACTCCAGCGAACGCGTCTCTGCTCACGAGCAGATTACTGCGGCGGGGGCGCATTTCGTCCCCTTTGTGTTCTTGCCGCCTAAGAAGTACGTGGAGGTCCTCCTCGACGTTACTGCTGGAGAGACGTCGTCCGCACCGAACTTCGGTCGCGTCACTGTTGAAATCGTTGACGCTGCCTACGACTGGTCCCGCAAACCCAACTGGGGCTAATAACCACTGAGGGCGGGGCGCGAAATCACCCCGCCCTTCTGGAATCATTATGAGATTGCCGCTAATCATCAGACGGATGATAAACCGAGGCCGCGCCGTTGCTCTTGTGGGCTTTGCCAACAGCACTTTCCCCGATGCGAAATATTCCAAGGCGGACGAGTTCTGGACGATGAACCAGGGCGCGATGCCTCACAATCCACTAAATCTACCGGGGGTGGACAGACTCTTTGAAATGCACAGCTACGAGGAGCACCTTCTTTCTCAGAACGTGAGAGACAACGAGAAGTACAGAGATTGGCTGGGCGAGGAACATCCTTTCCCCATTTACGTGCTGGAGGAGCGAAAGGAAATTCCCTCCGGCGTGCACTATCCCATCGAGGAAATCCTAAAAGACATCTTCAGGCATTGCTGGCGCGGTGCGGAAAGAAATAAATTCCTCACCAGCACAGCAGAACAGATGGTGGCGCTTGCAATACACGAGGGATTTGGTCAAATTGAAATTTATGGAATCGAGATGGCTTCTGGCTCGGAATATCGGTATCAGCGCGAGGGCATGAGCCACATGCTCGGCGTTGCCGAGGGACGCGGAATAGATGTTGTTTTGCACAAGCGCTCCGCGCTGCTGCGGGCGAAACTGTATGGCTACGAAGCCGGGCAAATGCTCCCTCACAGCCAGATGCAGCCTCTACTGGAAGCCTTTAGCAAGTACGAGGCGAAGGCCCGAGTGAATGCAGTGGCAAAAGACGGGATTGCCCAAGTGAATGCCCTGGCCTGGCAGAACTTATACGGCGGGGCGCGGCAAGCCTGCGAGAAACTCATGAGCCTGGGGAAACTGACCACTCGGCAAACGGCGGAGACATACTATCGAGCCTACGCCATGCAAAAGGCCACCTGGCTGGGCGAGGCCAATGTTCTGTTTGGGACATACGAAGGTAAACTGGACAAGAAAAGTTATCAAAAGGCCGTGGAAGCTCTCAACCTGATGTATTCCTACGACGGCGCGATGCAGGCTTGTGAGCAAGTCATCGCCTTGTGCGACCTTCAGGAGGCGAGGTTGGAACTTGAAATGACGGTCGTTCCTGTGGACTTGGAGCACGAACTAATAGAGCCTGTGAATGGCAAATTGGATGAAGTAACTGTCAGAAGAATGGAGAAAGATGCCGCAGTATAGCTTCGCCTGTGACTGTGGGAACTCTCTCGACACCGTCCGGTCTATCAAGACCGGCCCTCCTCAGCATTTGAAGTGCGCGCTGTGTGGGCGCTTGATGCAACGCATTTACCGGGTGGCTCCCAACGTACCGAAGGTAACGCGCAATCCCTGGGACGTGATGTATGAAACCATCATAGAACCCGGCTGGCAAAAGAGCATGGAGAAATACGAACGCAGCGGCCAGCGGAGGCGAGACGACCAATATCGCCTGAGCCAGGCTGAGAAAAGAAAGACCGAGAAGGAAAACCAAAAACGAACCGTCCTAGGAGCGTGAAATGACTAAACTCACCGATCTCACAAAAGCACAACTGGCAGAGGAAAACGAGCGCCTGCAGCAACTGCTCATCCAGAAGGAAAAGGAACTGAACGATGCGCAGGATGCTTTGAAAGCACAGCTTGGCGGGACGATGCAGGAGGGCTACCTGGTGCTCACGCCAAACCCCGTCACAACTGTGACCTCCGGCGTGCGCATCTACGCCGGACGCGCCTTCCTTCCAATTGTGCGTCCGCCCAAAGGCGCGCGCCCTACCCTTGCTCCTATGACCAAGGAGGAATCAAATGAACAGTACATGGCGCGCAAGGACAAGTTCCACGCGGCGCTTCAGGAGTGGGAGGGCTACGACGCCCAACAGCAGCTTCTACGCACCCTGGTCGCCGATTTCGGCTACGACGTGAGGGAGTTGAAAGCCTCCGACCTGGCGCAGCTGCGGGAAGACCCGCTGGCCGCCGAACAGGTTGGGCTGAGCCTTGCGGAAGTGCTGGGCTAACTTGTGGCGACGCTTTTCAACGTTGTTCACAACGTCCTCTTGGAACTTGGGGAAGCCATCGAGGGAAAAGCCACGGGCGGCTCGACTTCGACCATCGTGGACACCGGCGCGACCGGCAACAAGGAATTTGCCAGCAAGGAGGACGATTACTACAACGGCGGCACGGCGGGCATCCTCTACGACGCTGGCGGCGCTGCCGCTGCGCCCGAGGGAGAATACTCCGAGGTATCCGACTTCGACCAGGACAGCAAGACCATCACGGTAAGCCCATTACTCACCATTGCAGTGGCGGCCAACGACCGCTACTTCGTGGCAAGTGACCGCTTTGCTTTGCAGGAGATCATCGCCCAGGCAAATAAGGCGCGGCAGGAATACAAGATCGTCAAGACCGACACATCCTTGAGCACAAGCACCAACACGAAAAACTACACCATCCCTACTGGAGTTGTTGATATTCGGCAGATTGTTTTGCAAGACACGAGCGGGGGAGGCAAGACGCCCTGGCCTTATTGGGAGGAGACGCCCACAGAAATCATTTTCCGGCAATACCCGCCAGCCAGCAGGACTATCGAACTCATTCACGTGGCGAACCAGGCTGCAATGTATAACGCCAGCGACACGCTTGACGACCAGATAGCCCTAGAACTTTTCTCCGTGGACGTGGCGCTCAGACTGCTGCGAAGCCGCAAGCAGCGCGGGCAGCAGAACATCTACGAGGACCTGATCGAGGACTTGCAAATCCGCTATGATAGACTGCGGTTGGAATTCGAGAAGTACGTGCTCGAACAGCCTCAGCGTGATCCCAGCCGCATGATGCTGCCCGAACGAGGCGGGCAACTGCCTCCCGACCCGCACAACATTCGCTGGTGACATGCCTCTTTCCCTCAACGCCCAAGGACACATCAGGCTTTCAGACGGCGACAGCTCGCTGTGGTTCAACTACATAAACTCGAGGGCGCGGATCGACCCGCTTGCCATTTCCATTTCCCCCATCCCTGAAACGGCAGTACAAATCACCTCAGGCCAGAGCCGCTACGACGACCGCGAACCTCCCTTCGGCGCGACGGCCAGGGATGAATTCGCCGGTGGACGGGCGCTCAAATACGCCGAGGATGACCGCACCCGCTTCGCGGACAGCTTCCGCCTGAACACCTGGCAGGGGGGCAAACTCTTCCCCGCGCCGCAGGAGCACTACTGCACGGGCTACCGGAACGGCAATCAGCTTATGCCGGGCAACGTGAACTGGAAGCCCATTCACGACACCAGCCCGCACACGCGCTTCTTCGCCATGCCTTTCACGCCCTCGGCCAACTACACCGCCGAGCAAATCTGGCTGTGGCTCAGGTTCAGAGGAGACCCCAGCGACCTGACCGTGGCTCTGAGGGCGGACAGCGCCGGAAGCCCAACGGGGGCGGACATCGACGCCGAGACGCTGGCGGCCAGCAGCTACGAAGAACTGGTGAGCGTGCTGCACATTTTCACCACGCTTTCCGAGGCGCTCGTAAGTGGTACAAAATACTGGATCGTCATCACCGCAGACGCCAACGACAGCCCCGAGAACTGCTGGGAAGTAGGGGTGGACACCACGGGTACGACGGCCAAGACCTCGCCGGACGGCAGCGCTTGGAGCACATCGGCCTACGACATCTACTACCGCGTGCTGGACGCGGACGACGACTTCGTAGCGCAGTTCTTCAAGACCATTGGAGGCTTCTACTTCGCCACGAAGCCGGACGATGACGGCGCGGGCAAGCTGTATCGCAACGGCTATCAGGGCGTGGCCGACGCCAACACCGGCGCGCTGACCAAGCTCAAGGACAGCACGCAAACGGGCTGGGCGGCGGACGCCATCCTGGGCGCGATAGCCGAGCTTTACTTTGGGCCCGGCTCGACCGAAGACCCGCCGTGGCGCGAGATCACCGCCAGCGCGTCGGGGGAGGCTACCGTTGATCCGGCTTGGAAGATCGAGCATACGACGGGCACGATCTACAACATCCTGGGGACGGACGTTTTCGTGGAGGTGAGTACTACGGGTTTGGCCAAGCCTGTGACCTCGGTACTGCCGGTGATGAACTTCGTCTACATGGCACAGGGGGACGAGACCGTCATCAGGAAGGCGCGGTTTTATAACAACGCCGGGACTTACACCGAGGCTTTCGATGCCGAAACCGCCAAGGCGCTCTTCTTAGCCAACCAACTCGATACCTATGGGAACTTGGAGAAAGTTGTACGCATACGCAATCTGAATGACAGCGGAGTCCAGAATCCGGCAGTCAGTTACGCTGATGTGACCGACACTTTTGCCACCGACCTCAGCTTCGGAACAGACATCAAGATCGGGCACAGCGATCCCCGCATCACCGGCTTCCAGTTCTGGGGGGTCCCGGAGCAGCTCATCGTTTTCAAAGAGAACCGGCCATATACCATCGTAGACGAGAAGGCCAAGCCGATGGCGATCCCGGAACTGGACGTGGTAGCCAGCCCGAAGAACGGGCGGGCAAGCGCGGCCTGGAAGACCTATCTCTGGTTCTCGCTCTTGAACGACCTGGCGCGCTACTACAGCGACAACCTGGATCAGCGCGGGCCGATGGGAGGAGAGGGCCTGCCCAGCGACCGACAGGGGCCAATCGTGAAACTGCTGGGCTACCCCGAACTGCTGATTGCGGCAGTGGACGGGGGAGTGGACAACTACTCCTCGATACTCATCTACAATCAGGGGGGCTGGCACGAACTCTACCGCGCCCCGCAGCCGGGTCTGCGCATAAGGAATTTGTACTACCAAGCCATTCCGGGTCCTACACCGGACAGACTGTGGATTTCGCAGGGCAGCGATGTGCTCTATCTGCACATGCCCTCCGAGACCCTGAACATGCTGGAGGACGCCGAGCTTCGCTTCACCCACGAAAGCCACCTCATCACCGGAAAGTTCTCGACCAACCTATTCGACGTTCCTAAGTTGTGGAACGAGATGAAACTGTACTCCGAGAGCCTGAGCAGCGGAGCACAGGAGGTCTTCCTGGACTACCGCCTGGATGAGGACACGGATTGGGAGAACATCGAGCAGCCCTTCGACGAAGGCCCGATACAAGACAAATTCATCGGCGAGGCGGGCAGGACGATTTCGAGACAGATCCAATTTCGGCTGCGCCTGCTGACCAACGACGCCAGCGTTGCGCCGGTGGTGCGCGCCTACGTGATGGAGAGCATTGGCAAGAGTCCGGTGAAACACCTGTTGTCCTTCACCGGCCAACTCGTGACCGACCGCATGGACTTGCAGGGAGACTTCGACATCCAATCCATCGCCGAGGAGCTTGCTACTCTGAAGAGGTGGGAGAGCAACAAGGGACGCTGGGTGGTGGGGAGCAAGGCGCAAAACCCGCTGGTGGACGAGAAGCTGTACATCATAGACGGCGTGGCCTACCAGCCCATGCTGCTCGAACCCAAGAGCGGGGACACGGATGTGAGCCAGAGACCGGAGAGGGAGGGCTACTACGTGCAATTAACCCTGATCGAGGTGGGCGATGCCCCCTAGCATTGGCAGCTATCCCATGCGCTTGAAACGAACGGCGATGCCGAGGGTGGAGAGCGGCGAGAAAGAGCCTCTGGGCTTCATCAACGGCATCCAGGCCGACAGCCGCGAGGAATGGTTTTGGGCTAACTCGGCCTGGTCTCTGGGCTGGGCGGGGCGCTTCCATTACCAGCTCCCACTCGGCGGCGGAAGCCAGCGCAGGGGCGGGCAGATATTGGACTTTCTTTTTATGGCTCGGCCTGTGGCGCTCTGGACGCACATCGACGGGGTATACTGGCATGACCCGAACCGGGACGCCTTCGAGCGAAGGCAGACCGCCTACCTGCTGCTGAGAGAATACGGCATCGTGGCGGAACCCGCCGAGGTTCCGCAAAGAAGCCCTGGCAGCGTGACCACCGACCTGCTGTCCACGCAGGAGGCCTCCGACAGGCTGTTCCTGCAAGTGATTGGAAGATACTAGGAGAACGATATGGTCGCAACGATTACCCACTACAACAGCTTCATCACCCGCCAACTGAACGGAAATGCGATCGACCTGGACACCGACACCATCAAGGTCGCCCTGGTTACGTCTACTTACGTACCAAACCAGGACACTCACGACTTCTTCGACGACATCACCAACGAACTGGCGGCTACGGGCAACTACACCGCGGGCGGCGCGGCGATTGGCTCGAAGACCGTGACCCAGGACGATGTGAACAACGGCGCGACCTTCGATGGCGCGGACGTGACCTGGACGGCGCTGACGCCCTCGGCGGCGTTTCGATACGGCATCATCTACAAGGACACCGGCGCAGCCGCGACCTCTCCGCTTATCGCCTACATCGACTTTGGCGCAAACCAGAACCCGGGCGGGAACAATTTCACAATTCAATGGCACGCAGATGGGATTGCCTACATCCGTTAGGTTGTTGAATGGCTGACGTAGTAAAAGGAACGGTCGTCAACAAAAAGGGGTCTGGCGCTTCCAGCGATTCGGTGAGCGTGACCTGCAACGGCACGAACCGCCTTCTGCTGGTGTTTTTCGCGCTCGTGGACGCTGCGAACCCTGCCGATATGAATATCACCGCCATCACCTACGCAGGAGCAGCCCTAACGCGCTACCAAGGCCGCCAGTTTGCGGGAAATGACGGCGAAACCGAAGTCTGGTATCTGGTAAACCCGGCCTCGGGCGCAAACACGCTTAGCTGGACCTTCCAGGGAGCGACCGACGACCACATCTGCGTCGCCATACCTCTGCAAAACGTGAACCAGACCTCGCCGATGAACACGGGCAACGGCTCGGCGGGGACGGGAACATCGAGGTCGGTCAGCGTCACCACCACAGTAGACAGATGCCAGCTTTACAGCTTACTGGCTCTCTCTGCAGCAGCGACCAACGTTGCAGTGGGCAGCGGCCAGACCGCCATTTCATCGCAAACACAAGGGAACGTAGAGGAAATGGCCGGGGAGAAGGACGCGGTGGTGACGCCAGCGGGGGCGGCCTCGATGAACTTCACCTGGACGGGGAGCGTGGTAAACTCGGAAGAGGTGGTCGCTATTGACTCTGAGGGCACAACGGCCAGCCCTCCCGCCCTTGCGCTGAACGCCAACGAGAACGCGCCCACCGTCCTGCACGAAGCCGGAGCGTCTGCAAAGAGCCTGGCGCTCACCTTCCCCGCGCCCACGTTGGTCGAGATCTTGGTAGCACTCCCGCCCGCGCTGGCGAAGACACTCACCTTCCCCGCGCCCAGCTTCTACTCACGACCCATTGATATAATGACAGCGCGTATGCCGCCTAGGAACATGCGCGCCCGCTCGCCGGAGACCGACATGACCGCCAAGACGCCGCCGCGCAGGATGCGGGCAAGGAGCCCTGATGGCTGAACTGGAATACATTTGGCTTGACCCGAGACGGATAAAGATCAGGGAGGGCGCGCAGGACGTGGGGCGCACCGTCACCTTCGACGACACCGTGTCCAGCGTGACCGTGACCGCCTACCTGGGGACGAAGGACGTGACCGCCACCGTGTATTCGACCGGAACACAGAGCATAAGCGGGAAGGTGTTGACGCTGAAAACATTCTCCGCGTTCGCCCCTGGGAAGATTTACGTGGTGAAGATCCTGGGGACTGTGGCGGGGCTGGTGTGGGTGTGGGCGTTCGAGTACGAAACACAGCAATCGTACCAGAAGTGGAGCGGCTGATGCTGGGCGATTTGCTGTTGAAGGTGATCGAGGGGACGGCGACGAAGCAGGAGGTGGAGCGGCTGGCCGAGCAGTTGAACGGCTGGGAGAGGACGCTGGGGAGGATTGGGGGGAAAGAGGCGAAGTTCGATAGTATTTTTGCGGAGGCGGGAGAGTTTCGGCGGCTGCCACATGAGGCGGCCATATTGAGTAGCTTGTCTGCTCCCCATGCGACGCTCACGAATAACACGGACACGACGATTCAAGACATGTCGGGGACGGTGCAACGGCTTGGGTTGAGAGTAGACGAAACGAACTTCTCATACATTGAATTCGAGTCCGTGCCCAACGAAAGTCTGTACCTATGGAATTTCACTGTGGACTTTGCCGTGAGTTCAGTAGGGGATAGAGAGTTGAGATGGCAACTTTACAATAGAGATACCAGCACTTGGGAGGCCTCCTACTACACTGAGCGCCTGCGCGCAGAGAACAGTGGCAAAACTACTCTAAACTCCGCTCTCATCTATCATGTTGTGGATGATAAATATAGACGAGTGCGAGTACAGTTGAAGCAGACAAGCGGAGGAGACTTAGCTATTGACATCCCCCAATTTAGGGTTCTCAGGCTACGTTAATACCCGCCAATCCACCAATCGGTAGGTTCATTTATGGCGCACGATTTCCAGGGCAAGCATCCGGCGAAGAACAGGAACATGAAACTGCCATCCTCTTCCGCGTATGCAACCTCCCAAGAAGGGAAGGTGGTCACTACGCAATCTACAGGACAGGTTTCGCTTTGCCGCGGGATGGGGGAAACCCGCAGCGAAACAGCCAAGATGAACATCGCAAGGATTATTCTGGTATATTTACTCATGCTCGACATCTCCTTTGTTGAGCCGTGTGGCGGGCGTCCAAAGCGCTGCGCCACTTCTATTATAGCACAGGAGCGCAAACACACAAGTGTCTAAATACATTCGCATGGGCGTGGACGCGGGGAGGTTCAAGTGTAAGGATGGGACGGTCGTCAGCGTCTCGCGCCACCAATGCCCCGAATGGGCGCAGCGCTTCCCCGGCGGCGAGGGCTGGTCGGCCTACCCGCACACCTGGGAGCACACCTATGAAGCCGTAAGCGGCGGCAACGGCATCACGCTAACCCCCGCCTACTGGCAATGGATGTGGAACCCGCTCATCAACCGCTACGAGGCCATCTATGCGCTCTCGGAGGTGGGGGGCGGATACATAAACCTGGCCGCCAACCTCGACAAGGGCTGGTCATCCAAGTACCACGTGCCCAAAGACAGCGCGATAATGCCAAAGGTAGAGGGCATCACCAGCGCCTACAATATCCACAAGATCATGCTGGACGCGAGCGGGAACCCGATACGGAAGAACGGCAGCACCAGGATAGAAGCCCTGCGCCTGAAAGACGGGCCGCCGGACCCGAACCTGGTCAATCCTCAGACCACGCCCTGGCTTTTCGTGCAGTTCCGCTCGATTGATAGGGACGGGAATATCGGCTACGCTCCCAAAGGAATAAAGGGCTGTTACTTCCCCATCTTAGTCAAAGAGCAAGCCTGGGTGAAGGACGAGTATATCGAGGCCTTTTTAGACGAATACCCCACAGCGGCAGCGCCGCCACCGGAGGAACCAATGCCAGAACGAACCGCAGGAACAGCGATAGACATCAGCGCATTTCAGGGGCCGATTGATTGGAAGAATCTGACACGCGTTGACCTCGTCATCATGCGCGCCACCTACGGCTTCGGCGGCGCAACCGAGGACGCCTGGTTCCAGGAGTATTGGAGGCAGGCCTGGTATTGGAGCTATCACCGGCAGGCCTATTCCTGGCACTACCCGAACCTATCCCCGGAAAGCCAGCACAATGTGTTCGTGGACGTGATGGACAGGGCCGGGGGCTTGAAACCGGAGGATGGCGCACCGGACCTGGACTTCGAGGATCTGCGAAGCGTGCCGATACAGGAGGCATTGGACAGCCTGGAACAACGACTGCTGATGACCGACCTGGCTTTCAACTGCATCACCGGCGTGTACAGCCGAGCCTCCCTTCTGAGCCAGGCCACGAAGAACCAACTGGAATTCCTGCGCGGACGCCCGCTGTGGCTGGCCGGGTATCCCTTCGCCAAGACCACGCCCATCCCCATTGATTACCTGCCGCCCGACCAAATCCCGGCGGGCTACCTCACCTTTGACCTGGGCTGGGAGAAGTGGCAGTGGGCGGAGACGCTGCCATACAACGGCCTGCCTGTGGGATTGGTGGGCGGTGCGACGTATTCAGGCAAGGGCGACGCCGACATCACCAGGGGCACGTTCGAGGCCTACTGGAAGCGGACGGGGCGCACGCTCAGGACTGACCCGCGCTTCGTATACCGGCGCAAGCTGCACTCGCTAATGGCAGTGACCTTTCCGAACTCAATTGGGGAAAGATATGCAAAGCACCCGTTCCTGGACAGGAGAGCATAGTGCCGTCAAAGCCAAACATCACGGTAAGCGAAGAGCGCCTGAACCTGGCACTCGCCACCTTTGAACTCAAAGTCACTCGTGAGATCGCGGCCTCGGAGGACCGCACCCGCACCCGCATCGAGGAGGTAAAGACAGCAATCGCAGGCAACCCCGAAATGATCGCTGGGATGAGGGCCAGGATTGCGGACAACACAGAAGACATCGAGGCTTTGCAGGCGAGCGATAAACGCTGGACGACGATTGCGATCTTGGCCTCGAGCGTGATCTCCGGCGTGATCTCCGGCATTTCGGCTCTT
>Ga0209727_1001075_pt1 | contig 24715 bp, 31 predicted proteins | sample RifGroC1_FD_183995 | JGI IMG/M metagenome (GOLD analysis project Ga0209727, IMG submission 183995) | Groundwater microbial communities from Rifle, Colorado, USA - Groundwater C1 (SPAdes) (version 2) | ecosystem: Environmental > Aquatic > Deep subsurface > Groundwater | place: Rifle, Colorado...
AAGCTGAACTCCAAAATAATGTTGTATGAAGCGATGTATATTTCTACGATAAAATGTTGTCCAGTCTATTAAATTATCTTGTCGCTGTTCACTTATTTCTTTGTCTTTGATCATTGTTTTTGGTGCTTTAGATTGATCGCTATGACCAGAATATTTGCTAAAATTATTTTCAAATTTACTGTATGATCTACCCATTATAATCACCATCATTATTTCCGACATCCACACTGTCTAGATCAGCATCAATATTATCATCAACAACGAAATTTCTAACTCCTGTTATAAAATTTTCAATGGGTCTAACAATATAATTTTTAATATATGGAATAAATCCATCCATGTCTTTGTATTTTTCTTGATTTTCAAACCATTCAGCAGGTTTAAATTGTTCAATATCTTTAACCCATTTACCAAAACAATCGTGCGATTTTCCTGCACTCGCTGCATTGGCTTTTGCAGGGTCGAGAGATGCTGTTTTTAACAAGTCTTGTAATTCTTTTTGAAGACCTCCAACGCCATCACCTTTATCTCTTGCTTGTCTAATTTCAAGTATTTTAATACATATTTCTCTTAACAAAGTTATTTCAGCTTGATTGTCACATTTATGAGTTTCTTTCCATGCGGATAGTTCTGCTTCTAGAAAAATATAATCATCAATTATGAAACTTTTGCCCCAAAATAACACTAAATCGTCATCTACTTCTTCGTTTACAATATCAATATTTTCTTGCCTTAGAAAATTACTATCTTTGTATCTAAACGACTCCATTTTTTCATTACTTTTATTTGTTGAACTGAGTTTGCTTTTATAATACCCAAATAATTTTGTTGCATTTTTACCTTTTGTCATTAAACTTTCCATATGTGTTTGTGCTTGTTTTAAAGATTCTTCGCTATATCTAACATCTAAATCTTGACAAGTTAATTTTAAGGAAACTTCTAAACTATTATAGATAGAAAAATAGTTGTCAAATATCTCATTGCAGTGGTCTCGGCACACACTCATATAGCCATTCTTATCAATCATAGGATTTGTACACTCATAGAATGCGGAGGGTGCTTTATAATCTTCACATACTCTACAATATATTTTCTCAGGAATGTTTAGTCTTGGTTCTTTTATTGTTTTCCCAACTCTTGGAATTGATCTCACCTCTTTTAATTAAAGAAGAAATTAATTACTAACCAACTTCTTCTAAATCCTTATATTTACCACCAATATAATTTTCCTTAAACTCATTAAATTGTTCTATGTTATTTTCACCATACCCATAAACTTTGTGGAAAAGTGCATGAATATCACCAGTCAAACAAACTCCGACACCATGAATTTTATGTAACCTACTACATTCATTTCTAATCAATACTAATTCTTCATCCGAATATTCATTAATAAATCTTCTTTTTTCAATATTTAAGTTATCAAATATCTCATTAAATATCTTATCAAATCCATATAAATGATGAATTATATCAAATCGTTTATTTGTTACAACACATTTATAATTTGACGCTATCATCGATTCTTTTTTCCATTCTGTAATTGAGTCTCTTAATATTGAATTTATTTCAGAGAAACCACCCTTCCACATTGGATTATTTTCTCCTTTGTGCATATCATAACTACATAGATTACAACCATAAGAATGAAGCATTGCCTCATATGTTTTTGTTTGAATTATTCCCTTATGTATTGGACACTCATATTCCAATGGTGATTGATTATTAATATAATCTTCTTCTTTTGATAAAAGAATTACTTTTTTATCTTTGAATAAATCTTGAACTTCACTAAAATCTCTTCGTTTATCTTTACTTAATTTATCCCAAGAACAATATTTACAATCTTGATCTTTATATTTAAAATTTCCATATTTTATAGACTGAACACCTTTCTCTATGTGTTTATTGCAAATGAAATCCATATATGATTCTGCATTTTTATAAGTTTTAGTTAATAATACCAAATCTCTTTCATTGAACTCTTCATCTATTCCATTAATGTTATATTTAGTTTTTGCGACTGCAATTTTACTACCTACGCCATTTATCTGTGGACTATATCTGACTCCATTTTTAATTAAGCATAATTCTTCTTGTTTCTTATGCTTGCATTTATCACATGCGTCTTTTATTATAGGTTGATTCTTGTGACTATTTATATATCTATAATATGGTTTAGATATAACTGTTTCTATCTCTTGTTCTAAGCAATAATCGCATAAACATTGGATTGGCGCATTACTACCATCTAATAATTTATGAACATTAATTGTAATGACTTTTTTGTATTCCCATTTATGACCTAAACTTTCAATGTATTTCTTATTGTTTGACAGGCAAGTTACTTCTACCTCTTTTGTTAACAACATCTTCCAAAACCTTCTTTCTACACATTTATTGTTCTCTACACTTAAAAATAGAAAGGAGAGAGGAGTGTAGAGATGGGTCATGACTCCCAAATTACCTCTCAACTTTGATCCACATATTTCAGTGAATAACAAATAATCCAAACATTTCTGCTTGGATTATCGACTTACCCACAAAACTTTATATATTATTATCTAATTCAATAAAACCCTATTGTTATTATCTCCCAACAATTTCCCATATTTAACTTCTAACTGATGTTTAATATAATCTTGCTTAAATCCCAAAGTAGTCAATGCCGTAACAATTGTCTCTGCCTCATCTACAATCTTCAATTCCCCTTCAGTTAAATAATCTCTTGTTAAATCACTTTTTTTATTTATATTTCTAGTTTCTCTTATTTGCTTTGCTTTCATATTGAATAAAATAAGATATACCATGTCAGTGTAATCACTATAAGTATATTTATTTATATTAGGAACATATTCCTGAATACTAGAAGTCATTCTTTTTCTATCTACTTTACCGACTTCTCTTTGTAGATTCCATTCTTTTTGTTTTCCTAAAAATGCTTGTGCTAACACATCTTTTGCTCTTGTTTGATAATCTATAAGTTTATTTACGGCTTCTATTTTATTACTTATCATATCTGGAGTGATAGCAATTTTAGCTAACCACAATGGAAGAAAATCAAGCTCAATTGCAAAAGCATTCTGATTACCACCTTTTGTAGGGAGCGTCAAATTTGACGTACCTTTGGAAATCACAAAATCCTTTTTTGCTTTTTTAACTTCGTTGTCATGTTGTCCCTTTGTTAGTCCTAATGCTTGGGTAATCCAATTAATACCTGCATAGATTTTACCTGTTTCTTTGACTCTGACAACCATGATCAAATCTCCGTCAAAATTCACCTCCATTAACTCTAATCCCTTAAGTTTTACCAATTGATTTGACATTGCAAATCCTCCTGCTCATTTTTATAGTGGAAGTACGAGCAATACTTATCAGTGCGTTTATAGCAACCTATCCTAGTGTTTATTTCTTATAAACACAAATAGACACACTAAATTAATAATGTGTCTGATCTGTTTATAAATTTCACAAATTAAAACTTAGATTTTATTGGATAATTTATAACTTCACAAATTATAAACCAACAATATAACCTATAGAGTTATATTTACTAATCCTCCAAAAATTCTCTCATCTCTTCCTTACATTCCTCATATCCCTCTTCATATCCTTCATAATTTGCCTTATCATAAATATCTCCAAGCAATTCAAAAACATGTTTTGGACACAATTCATTCTCAAATAAGAATTTTACAGCTTCAGCAAGATAAATATTTTTCCTATCTTCTAAACAATCTTCACACAGACAATCTTCTCCGTGTTCATTATCTTCTTGATCATCACAAGGATAAGCAATTACGCCTTCCTCATTATCATTAGATTCTTTATCTAATTCCATAGCATAAGTTTCCAAGTCAACTTCCTGTCCATCGATAGTTAGAATTTGAATCCATTTCTGTTCAGCTTTATCCCATCCTGATTCTGCATTAAATACACGCATAATTGTTTCCTCGCTTTTATATTTTATTTTAATATCGTTTTTGTTGATGTGAAATAATTATAACTCCTAAAGCATTTCTTTTTCTTTTGCCAAATTAACATTCTTGCTAGATTCAATAGTAGCATTAGCACTAATTTTACCAATCTCAATATTGTTTTCTATATTCATGCGATTAAAAATATAAGCAATACTATCCTCTTGAGTAAATCCGCAATTTAGCAATGCAGTATACATACCACATGCAAATGATGCTTCTTTAATTCCTCTATTAAATTCATCTTTGTCTAGTTGTTCTATTCCGTTTATGTCTATGGGTTCAAAAAACATAATTGGATCATCTAGGTTAAGTTTTGCTTCATTTAATTCTAGGGCAGATGTTTCTAATTCCTTATCTTTGCAGTTATCGCACATATTAATTCTCCTTGTATTTTAGATTATTTTATCTACATTATGAAATCTACAATTGACTTCTCAATACATTCTTGCGGATAATATGTTACATCAAGATTCTTTTCAGTGAAATTATTAATATCATCTTCTGTAAGTTTAGTATGTTTTCTCATTATAGATTTTAAAATTTCCCAGTCCTTTAAGTCATATTTCATGTCATTAATTTTCTCTTGAAGAGTGCAATTATGACCTCCATATTGTGGTTGATGCACCAGACACCATCCATATCTAGTAATGTACCTATGTCCTTTACTACCTGCCATAAGTACCTTACTAGCTCCTGAAGCACAATATCCATCACAATATGTCTCAATAATTATCCCTTGCTCTTGGTAAAATTCCATGTCAGAAATCATTGCAAAAACTGACACTACCCAACCACCAAAACTAGAAATTCTTATTTTAATATGTTTTTGTTCTTCTTTTGGTTTTAATAATTCTTGATTTGCTAATTTTCTAAGTTGCCTACAGAATAGGATTTGTGCTTCTCTGTCTATTTCTGTATCAAGATAGATGAGATTTTGAGAAAGAAAATCATTTAATTTCATTTCTTCTAATGCTTTATTTTGGGGAATCATAATTTCCATATATGCATCCTCACTATATTATATTTAATTAAACTCAAAATCATAAAAACAATCCACACCATTTTCATTACAAACGCAAATCATTTGTGATGGATTACCAAATATCCTTTTCTGAATGCAGTAATCATCTACTCCCATAAGTGTTCCTGCCATAATTAATTTAATTCCCTGAATATTATTAGTAGAATTATGATGAAGGTGCCCAGTACATATTGCATACGGTTTTTCATCAATCATCATTGTAATATTCCCAATCATTGATTTACTAAAATCGTAATCCCCATGTGCATTTAAATAAGTTTTACCTCTAATATTTACAAGAGACATGGTATTATCAATTGTATTATCTAATACCACAATATTGCTTTTTGCTTGTAATCTTGCTTTAATATACCAAGGAATAAGATCATCAAGGCGTTCTCCTTTAAGACTATCATCCTTTGTATTTAGACGAGAGTGATTCCCTGCTACAACATTGAAATAGACATTGTTAAAACAACCACTTAATTCATTAAGGAACCAAGCAATTACTTCAGATACTCCCATGATTTGTTCAATTACATTTTCTTTATTTGCTATTTGGACTTGGGGATGAATTGACCCACTAATTAAATCTCCATTTGCTGATACATAGCAATTTTCAGACTTATGTAGTTTTTGAACAGAGAATATTTTGTTAAGATACTTTTTCAATCTATCAATTAATATATCTGAATTGTATTTATTCCAATGATTATCAATATTAATTCCATAGTGAATATCACATAGAGAAATCATAAGATCATTATCAGAAGCAACAATTTCATTATGCTTATATTGCAATGGAGTTTTAATTTCCTTAATTGTTCTTTCTACAATATCAAATAATTCATCTTTCCTAGCATCTGTTCTAATATTTTTAGTATAGGCGGTACGTTGATCAAAGTATCGAATTTTTTCTTTCTCAAACTCTATTCTTTTTAACTCATACTCTTTCATTATCTTATCACCAGAAATATATTCCTTCTTAGTATCCTCTACTCCCTCAGAATAAGCACGATACCATTTGCGAAAACTAGACTCCCCAAAATGCTCTCCTGATTCTTTATTAATCAAATCAGCAATCTCTTGAGATTTAAGATTATATAAATCCTTATTAGCAAATAACCTAATTTTGTAGGATTTTAAATTCTCATTTTCTTTTTTTATATATTCCAATGTGTTATTAATACCACCCTATATTTTATTTATTATACCTATCAACCAATAGGATTTTATTATCTCTTTAAATATAAACTTTCTTTCACATATTCAGTTCCGATCTCTTTGAGTTTTTTAAAATTGCTAGTTCCACTATATAGGTACAAATGTTCATTATAAACACTTTCTGGAACATTAAATGTCCTATCTTCTACTCCACAAGTACCATCAAAACTTAAAGCATATTTACATGGTTGTTCATCTAACCAATTCCAAAGAACATTAAAATCAATTACTCCATTATACATACCCTTAGTCCCTGCATATGGAGGGTCTAAATACATGAAATCATCTATATTTGTTTCTATATTTATGTAATCATTATGAACAAACAATACATTATTTACATTCAACAAATTTGACCATTCTAATAAAATGCTTTCAAGAGTCTTAGGTATAATTCCATTTCTAGTTAAATGAAATGAACTATTAAACTCTCCTTTTGAGTTATATCTGATTAATCCATTTATTGCTGTCCTACTTAAAAATAGAAAATCTTCTGGCGTATGTAATTTATTAAAACTATTTCTTATTTTATAGTAATATTGTTTCTTTCTTTCTATATCATTATCAATATTTAATTCATTCCACATTGACGTATATTTTTTGATTAATTCACTAGGATTATTTTTTATCATATTCCATAAACTAATCAAATCTTTATTAATGTCTGAGCAAATATATTTATTAACTTTTATATCACTATGTAATAATTGTCTTAATACTGAACCACCTCCGACAAATGGTTCATAATATGTATTTATAGTTTTAGGGAATGATTTAATTATTTCCTCACTTTGACTTCTTTTGCTTCCTGACCATTTTATTACTGGTTTAAAATTCATTATTATCATATCCTTTCTCGACAAAGGAATTTATTATTCATAAACCAACCACAAAACAAAAATTTAATTAAAAGAATATATCCAGAATTTCGACGCGATAGCTAGAAATTATGTAAGGGAATCTTTTTGGCACAAAAAGTTACCGCACGTACCTGCTCCCGTTTGACATGTCACAAGATAATTTTTTTATTATAATAATAATACTGTATTTATCATTTTGACATTTGTCCCTTTGCGGGAGGCCATCATTTACGCAATTTTTCAGCAGAGCTTCAAAATTACTTAAATGAATATATTATAATAATTATTTTATTTATTTTTTGTATTAAGGGATTCGCTCTATATGATAATTTGTTAAAGGGATACTCACTCTATTTATGATATACGAAAAGGATACTCATAAACTTATTTTGCTACACATTTACTATTTAATCTACTACTTTTGTAATTATAATATATCTTTTACCTCTCATATACCCTTTTGTTTCCTTTTCTGATTTAGAAACTGCATATGGTAAATCTAATTGATCTCGCAATATATTTTCTAATGTGGTTGGTTTAATCGTAGTTGTTCTATAATCTGTATTTCTACTTATAGTTTTTAAACCTATGATAACTTTACTTAACCCCTCTTGTTCTGTCGCAAATAATTTTATTCCAATAATACTATCTAAATATTCTTTTAACATCCTAATATCTTCAATATCAATTATTTTAACTTTCCTAAGAAAATGTGTAATCAACTCTCCTTTACTATGAATTTCTGTATGACATTTTTCACAAAGAGTTGTATATGTACTTTTGATATGAATGCCTAACAACATATCAGTAATATTTTCTAATTGTTCTTTTGTATAGTCTTCTTTCCTTGGTTTATATTCATATCCTAATCTATCTAACACCTCCCTTAACATTTCTGCAAATTGTTTGTCATGATGTAGCTCTAACTTTTCAGTTTCTCCACAATTCTCACATTCTGATTTTATTAATAATTGTCTAAGATTTGTTGCAAATTTTACTCTTTCATATGCTTTTAATTCCATTTATTAAAACATCTCCTTTATTTGTTATATTATTTATTATTTGTATCCCTAAATTATACATTTATCTATAATATAGAAAGATGTATAGAAAAGGGATACATTATATTATAATTCTAATGTTTTTATAATTGTCCAATAAGTATATTTTTTTACTTTCCCTTCTTCTCTTTTAGAAGTTTTTGTTGCAGTTACTTTATATGGTAATTTTAATGTTTTCTCCATAATACTATTAAAGGTATCTGGGTGCATTTTCTTAGTTCCCTGTAATAGACTTCTATCAATTTGATATGCTTCACTTGTTAATAATTCCTTGAGTTTTATTTGATCTTCCTCTAATACTTTTGTATCAAGTAAAGATTCTAAATAACTCTCCAATGTCTCAATATCTTCATCGAGCATTATTTCTTCAATAAATTCATCTTCATTAAACATGTCTTCCAATCCTAACCATTCATATTGTTTTCTAGCAAAACAGAATTTATCTATTGTCTCAAATTCTTCAATCATCTCTAATGCAAATGATGTATCTCTCATCAGCCTTGTATACCCTATGGGATTAACCATAAATTCTTTTGTTACTGAATCTTTGTAAATAATATCATCACTAATTTTGCTGAGTTTGTTATCATATTTGTAATTAAAACTATTTTTGAAATCATCTTTTAATCCCAATAAATCAATATCTGCTTGTTTTGCTTCATATTTTCTTAATAATCCTTGGAATCCTAATTTATTCCTAGTAGAAAAATATACATTTATTTCTTGTGCATTTTCAATATCTATCCTTTTTCGTCCAATCATCTGTATAGTCGAAATACGATCCCAAGCCATAATCACTAAGTTAGTAAGAAGTTCATCTTTCAAGTTGATTCCATTGTCCAAGGCTTTTGTGGCAATAAGAACTTTTTTATTGAATTTATTATGATTAATAATAGATTCTAATTCTTCATCCGATTTAGTCCCTGCCTTAATGATGCTGCAATTGTCCTGACCCAACTCTTTAAGTATCTGTTTTCCATCTTCTATGTCACTAATGAATATCAACCATTTGTCATCCGTCTTATCATTCAATATTAAATTGGTTAGTATTTCCACATAATTAAAATGATTAATATAATGCGGTTTTATATATGAATAATCAATTCCTGTTGAATACTCATATATTTTAGGTCTTATCCCTAATCCTTTTTCAGAGCATTTAATGATTGGGATTCTAATCTCATCCATAGTTGCACTCATAAAAACTTTAATTATATTTTTATATTGTTTTACTATTAAATTCATATATGTAAGTCTGCATAAGTTATTGTATCCTGAATCAGAAAATACAAAATGGCATTCATCTAACACTATGGCTGAAAATCTACTTAAATCAAATAATTTCCCTTTATATTTTTCATTTAGAGATGAATGTTGTAAGGCATGATATGATGCGACAACCACATTTCCTATAGTTTTTACTTGGTCTAATTCCTCTATTGTGTCTGGAATTTTTACTCCCCAATCTTCCATTAACCTTTTCTTTACTTGTCGTTTGAGATTTGTTCTGTTTGACACAAATAATACTTTGTTTGGAGAAATCCAAGGAATAAAATAATTCTCAATGAAGTGATTCTTTCCTGTGCCCGTTTGTGCTCCCATCAAAATAATATCACTTGGTTTCCATGTTTTATATTCTTGTCCTATAATGTTTGATATGTATTGTAGATTTAATTTCATATATTTTTACCATCCTTATTCGTTAATTGGCAATAAAAAAATCTAGATATTCTTAATCTAGATTTTTCATGTTTTTCTTATTTAATTATTGATTTCTTAATGTGTCACTTCTTTTTCGCCATTCTTCATAGGCATCTTTTGTTTCATAGAAATCAAACTTAACCCATACATTTCCTGTCTGTGGGTGTCTCCCAATGTCTAATACCTTGCAATTAAATTCATTGATATATGTACTCGCTCTTTTTACATCATATATATATTTATATCTTTTTTCATCAATCTCATTGAGCATTTCTTGCATAATTATCAACTCCTTTAATCATATTTCTATTTATTTGTCATAGTCCTCATATTACACCATTCTTTAAATGCAACCATTAATTCATCACTTTTAGCAAATTTAACATAAGTATCTTTTTTAGAACCTACTCCTACATTTAAAGGTAATATTCCTTTGCTAAAGTAAAAATCTGCTTGACGTAAATTATAGATAAATACTACTTCATTATTGTTTATCATTCGATTACCTCTTTTCGGTTTACTATTTTATAAATTATATCTCCACCCAATGCCCACAATCAGTACACCATAATATTGTTTTACCACAATAAAACTTTAACCAGAACCTATTTTTGAAGCATATAGGGCATATTGTATCTTCGTTGATTGAATCATAATTATTAGTTTCTTTCATTTTGTTTAATCCTCCTTATAGAGAATATACGTTAAAATACAGTTTTTCTTGGATTATTATGTGATAGTTTTTATCTAGGTTATACTATCAAACCCATTTAGTTTATTATTGGGGAATCAACAGACTCCCCATATTTGAATTATTATATCTAACCAGAAAAGCAAGCAAAATAAGACTATTTTATTAATTATTAATTATCCATTTATTTATTAAAATCATCCTCTTATCTCTAAGAGAGTATTTTTAAAATACTATATTTTTATTTGTATTATTTGTTCTTTAGAATTTAATCCTAAAATTTATCAAAGCGTGATTAGCGAAAGCGATTATTGTATTTGCGTAATGATGAAATTAAGTAATATCGAATTTGTGAATGATGATTTTTGTGTTTTGCGAAATGATTAGCGATTCTTCTTTTACTATTAAGTAAAACCTGCTTGTTTATAATTCATGTTTTATGTAAAGTAAATCTACATAACCTGCATTATTTTACCATGTTTGAATATGGTAACTTGATTTAACATCTAATTTCAGATGTCCAAATAAATAAGTCTATATCTTGCTTTGCTTCTGGCTAGTTGTTTAATAAGGAGATTGTGGTTAGATAATCCCCTTATTAATTGTCATGGTTAGATTAGATTATTGTTGATTATTATAAATTGCTTAAATATTCTTCAACAATTTCTGATGTAGATGATAAAATATCATATGTTGGAACAAATTCTACAATTTCTTTCAACATTGCTCCCTCTATCTGAGTTGACAAAGTATTAGCCCTATTCAACATAGATTTATACAAAGTATTAATATCATTTCTATTAAAATCTAAAGATGTCTTTTTCTCAATTGGGTATTTATATTCAACCTGATTTTTCTCCAGATTAAATATATAATCCTTGCCGAACGACTTTGCTTCAGATGGTTTTAAATCTAGCAAATATTTAAGACTATTGGATAATTCTCTACTCTTTTTAGCAAATAATATACCAGTATCTAATGTTAAGTTTTCGCCATTTTCTTGCGATTCAAGATATAGATTTTTCTTAGCATTTTCAATTGCTAAAGATAGGATTAGTTTTTCATTAATTAATTGAGAAATTAGAAAAGAAATATCTGTTACAGAGCATTTATATTGACGTTCAGTAGTTTGGTCAATTGTTTCATCTGGATTCTCTGTTACTTTTGACTTTAAATGAATTTCCTCTACTTTTAGAGAATTTGATTTATTAGAAATATAGGACAATAGTGAAGATGTGTGTTGATCGAAGATATTTAGTATACGAAAGGACTCTTTTAGTGAAATTGTTGAATTAGTGTTTTGTGAATTAGACATATTAATAATTTCCTTCTTTCAATTTTAAATTTTGATAAATTAGTTTATTGAGAGAGAATGGAGAGTAATTATTATGATAACTTTATCCATTCTCTCTAAGGTGTTACTAGACACATCAATACCAATGAATCGCCAAATCCATTATATCTGTACCCTATTAGTACCAATTAAGCGAAATACAATACAATATCATTAGGATGAATTACCTGTAAATCTTTTTGACTAAATCCTCCATTTTCAACAAAATTATGATTAGAAATTATCAATTGTTTCTTATCTAATTCTGGCACATGATAAATTGTAACTTTTTCTCCATTTAGGTTTAGAATAAAATCATGATTAGAAGTTGATGTAATTCCAGCCATAGGAGTTAGTTTATTAAGAGCATAATTACCACATCTTATTATGATATTTTCACTATCCATATCACATATATATTGATATAGCACCCATTTAACATCACCAAGATAGTTTTTAACATTATTAGTTTGTTTCATTTAAAATTTCTCCTTTATTTTTAGCTGTCGCTCGACACGCTTTTTGGAATTTATATTAGATAAAATTTTTGGTATGGTTATTCTTCTGATTCTTCCTGATCTTCAGCGTCCTCTTCAATTACATCTTCAATTTCCTCTTCTGTAAAAGAAAATTTGACATATTTTCCTGAGAAGTTTTTAAGTAACTCAATTAGATTTTTAACGCCTTCATCTGGAATGTTGACTACTGCTACAGTTCCATCAATTGTTAATTCACCTTCAGATGCAAGTTTATGTGTAATTTTCTTTGTTTCAGTGAGTTTAGATTTTGCCATTGTTGGTTAATTCCACCTTTTTATTTTATTTTAATATTTTGATGAGTTTTAGGTCTTCGTCCCGACCAATGGATATGGGTTTAAAGTCTCCATTCCGACTTATGTAATGTGCTACTTTTGCATTATATCCAACGATATCTATTGAATATAAGGACTTACTGTAGTAACACAAATATTTATTATATTATTATTCTGATACTATGCCTTCACAGCATCCAAAAATGATTTACCTGCTTTAAAACTAACGCGATAGGAGTCCTCAGAAACCCATTTTTCTCCTTTGCGATCACCAAATCGAATTGTTCCCTCTGTTCCTTTAGTTGATTTCTTCTCAAAGTTGCCAAAACCCACTAATTGAACTTTTGAACCTTTGGCTACATTTTCAATTACTGTAGATGCAAATGCTGTCAAAAATGCCTCTGTATCCTTCTTAGATTGACCTGTGACCTCAGAAATTACTGCGATTAATTCTTGCTTGTTCATGTTATATTTATCCCCTTTTTATTCTTTAATAGTATCTGCACACTTTTAGTGCCAGACCCGTGTTTTTATTAATTATATTTATTACTTTAAATTTGTTGTGCTATTTCACACATAGGACTCCTATATGTATTTTTTAATTTAACACATGAGAAATATTTTGTATCTCTAAATACTTCTATTGCTCTTTGCATACCATTGTCTCTAGGATTTATACTCTTTAAGTCTCTTTGCTCAAACATATCCCCCTCAATAATAATTTTACATTTAGCACGTTGAATAATTGTTCTCATTGTATAAGCATCAATATTCTGTGCTTCAGTTACAAATATACAATCCTTCTCAGAAATCTCAATTCCTCTAATTTCAGAAGTTGGTATCAATAAAAGTTTTCCTTCTTCAATTAAATCTTCAACAGCAGACATAGCACCAAATTTACTTGATAAAATACCGCCTAAACTAGATTGAAGAAGTTTATCATCTCTTGAACCAGGATAATATCCTTGCATTTGTGAATTTTTTAGAGGTACAGAATTGAAAATGATTACACACTTATCTATTTCTCCACTATTGATACTTTGCATTATCCAACTCAAAGACAATAGACTTTTAGCACTACCTGCTACTCCGAACAACAATGTAAATACTGTACTATCCAATGAATCCATTGCTATTATTTGATATGGATCTTTTGGAGTAAATTTATCAAGATATATAGAATTTATTGTTTTTTCTTTTAAAGAAATAAATCCTTTCTCCGTATTCCACCTTTGTTGATCTACAATTACTCCACTTTCGTCTTCTATTAATAAATATTCATTATTAAGAAGTCCAAAAGTATTGACTGGATTCGATTTATGATTTTTAATTTCTTGTTGAGACATTATTACTGTCTTATAACCCTTGTAATCAAATTTTTCCTCCTTAAATTCAAACAAATCACAAGGAATACCAAATGCTTTTACCTTAATATAAAGATTCAAATCATCAGTCAAAAACAAAATATCATTATCTTCTTGATATGCTTGATAGGAGAAGCCTAAGATAAAGTTATCTGACTTATGTGTAAGAAACTTGCTTTCGAATGAAAAATCATAATATGTCAATATATCTAAATTAGTTGCATTTTTAATTTTTCTAGTTGCATCTCTAGCTTGATATCCAACTTCTATTGAGCGTTTCAAACCATCAATTTCTTCAATACAGACTATACATGTGATTACTTTGTCATAATCTTCAAATCTGAATGATTGGTTTAATAAAACATTTGTATCAACAAATACTCTTCTTCGAGGTGCATTTGAATTAATATATGATGGTTTATTGGGCAATATAAACCATTCCTTTGCTTTTTATTTTACTGCTCATTATGAGACACATTCACTATTACCATTACTATTAAACAAATACTTCTGATTTTCTTTTACCTCATTAATATTCTGTTTATCTTTATCGTTCTGCTTTAATCTAATAAGATAATTATATAATGGATCTGTAATATATCGCTGTTTACGCAATTTACTACTAAACTTTCCTATTACTACTAGATTATCTCCATATGATCCATGTGTCTGTCGCAAGATATTGCGAATTATTAAGTATGTCATTTCATTTTTTGAGATTCTTTCCAAGTTTTATAAGGACTCCTTTGGAGTTATTTGTATATTGTTAACATTATTATATATTTAAACTGCAATCGACCATACAGTTTAATAGCAATTTTAGTAGGGAAGAGTAAGTAATAAATTTAAAACTTACTCCTTTGCCCTCTATTTAGTTCGATATGCCGTGGTCAAGCACAAGCCCTCACTTCAAATTGAGTTTGGGTAAAATTCATGTGCTAACAGCATATTTGTCTCCTATTTTCATCCGACCAAAGACTACTCATATTTGACTAAGCAGAAATTATGTGGGAAACTTAGATGTCAATCTAATGGTGTATTATCTATAACCCTTCTTGCATTACGCTCACTTCGATAATACTAGATGCTCATTTTGTTTACTAATCTTATTGGCAAAATCAATAAACAAAATCGCTAAAGCTTTTTACTAACATAAGCCAATATCACAGTCTCGTTAGTAAGGAAAAATCAATAAATGAGATAGTCGAAAACCTTGATATATAAGGGTTTCTCTACTCATAATAACAAGCGAATTAAAATTTGCTCAAACCGTTGTGGGAGTAGGTTTGTAGGCATTTTAAAAACATACACATTTATTTATTTCTATATTCTTTTTGCTTGTCGGCATTATAATTTCTCCATATTTCTTTCCAACATTCCTTACAATATTTCTGATTTTTCCCTGTTTTCTTAACTAATTCTTCACATCCTTCGTTCTCACATTTAATTACTCCATTTTCACCATTAAACCAATCAAAATAATACCCAATATTATAAAAATTATTTACTTCAAATACAATATCATTACTTAACTCAATATTTTCAATGAACAATAAATTAACTCTCCCCCTATTTCTAATATCTATATATCCCATATTAGATAAATAATTAATGATAATATTTATATCATATGTATCAGGAATCTTAGACATTTGTTTAATTTCTTTATACAATTCCACTTTTCCACCAAAAAAGTTAAACTTTGATGCATTATTAAACTTTTGCAAACATAATTCCTTATTTAATTTTGTCTTAATCATCAATGTGAACAACACTTTTTTATAATGTTCCTCAATTTCTAATCCATTGATATATTCAATTTCTTTATCTGTAACTTGAATACTGTTTATCACTATTAGTTTATTAATACCTTTACTTCCATATCTTAATGCAGAATTAATTATCTTAAAATATTTTACCCTATTAAATTCTATAATGTACTTCTCACAAAACTCATAGATCAATATCTTTCTTTGTTTCGCAGATATTTTCATTTCCTGTTTATAATATTTTACCAATATTTTTAATTCATATGCTATATACTTAGTTAAAAATCCTTCCTTTAATAATCTTTCGGCATATAATTTCTCATTATATTTTATCAAATTTTTACCTCCATTAATTTATACTTCTTGTTTAAATATTCTATTGTCCCTTCTTTATTTTGCATAGGAAATAGTATAGGCGATTGTATTCTATTATTCTTTACATTCTGAAACATATATTTCCCATAGATATTCCATAATAAATCTTTATTAGAACTAGGTATTTTTACATAGAATATTTCTACTAAATAATTTACTAATTCATAAACATTGGAACATATTTTTGTCATATCCTTTTTAAACTTTTCATATATTCCATTTGTTTGTGATTCTATACTATCATCGTGTTTTCCATTAGTTGATATTGCATTAGTCCCAATATTACTTAAATCTCTAATCTCCTCTTTAAAACTCTTATATCTTTCCAATACTTTACCGTATACCTCTTCATTATTTATAATTCCTTGTTTTTGATATTGCATATGTAAATTATCTGCATTTTCAACTTTTAATTTATTCTTGATATTAAAGTTTATAGATTCAATATGTCTACAGATATTGTTTGCCACACAATCACTGTCAATAACTGGCATGTACTTATGATAGGAGTTTATAAAGTTTTGTTCATCTATGGTTTTCCTTTTCTGATTCATTAATTGCTCTAATGGAATTCCAAATTTCTGTTTACAAGATAGGTCATATCCACTAACATGCTTGTTATATTTAACTCTAGTATGCTTATACAAGTATATAAAAAAGTAAGGATGCCTATCTAATAATAAACTATTATGTAAATTCTTTTTTATCTTTAGTTCCTCTGAATCATTCTCATCATATTTTTCTCTCTCAACCCATTTATAAGGTATTCCTTTAACTTCTTTCCCAATCTTTGCTTTATCAATTTGAGCGGACTGTAATTTTGTACACATTTTTAGTCTGTTCATTGTTATTTTATACTCTTCACTATCTTCTTTAAACAAAGGCAATAGAGCATAAGCAGATGTACTTTTATTTGTAATAGACCCAATAATTGAACCAAATGCAAATAAATCAGCATTAAACAAATCAATAGGTTCTAATATTTTTCTATCTGATTTTGGAACTTCATATACTACTGGTAATTCATTTTCGTATATTCCACCAATAATTGTGGAGTCAGATGTGGTTGCTATAGCGTCCATGTCCCAGTCACTTCCTGCCCAGTGCATTGTTTCCATGCCATGAACATTGACAATAATACCAGATGTACAATATTTATACCATTCATCTAATTTCTCATTTTTTACAAGATTAAGCTTTAAATGTTCACTCCTATATGTCAGTGGTGCTCGCATAGAATCTACAATTTTAATACCTTTATTGTTCCAATAATTTGAATAGTATTCTTTTGCTCCTAAAAGTCCAGTGACTTCTAACCCACAAACATGTTGCATCATAGCGTAGGGATCGCTCACTAGGGTTTCGAAATTTCCATCAAGTAATAAATCCCCAAGGCAAGCTCTCTTAATCTTTTTCTTAACAAGATTATATATTTTGTTTCTAATATACTTATCTTTTATCAACTCATGATTTGCAATTAAACTCTTAACCCAATAATTTTTAGGACTATTCATATATTTTGCAAATAATTCTTCTGAAATATTTTCTCCGATTAAGAATAATAATGTATAGTATATATTCTCAGAAGTTACTCCATTTATCCAATTTACAGTCTTTTCACATATTTTCTCAATGTCTTTTTTATTTAATTTCAGAGTTTGGTTAAATTGATAGTTCATTTTAAGAATATCTTTATCTTCCTTTGGACTGTATAATGACACTCCCCACTGCAAATTATTCTTTATACAATTCTCTTGATATACTTCAATACTATCAAATGAATCCCAGAGCTTAAACTGTCCTTCGGAAATTATTACATCTATATCTTTTAGATTTGTTTTGATGTTATTTCCTTCAGAGTCTTTATAGACTGTATTAACTTCATAATTTCCTCCGTTAACTTCTTGACAAAAATTTTTTATATCGAATACACAGAGCATCCCTTTCAAAAAGTTCTGCCTTATACACCACTGAGAAGGAACATAATCTAATCCTAGTTCTTTACTCCAAAGTTCAGCTTGTTTGTAACTTATAAGTCCCTGTCCATCAAATCTATTAAATTCTGCTACAATATCTTTAATTTCAATAATATCATCCTCAGATTTATCTGTTTCTGTTACAAAGTTTACTTTTATATCCATAGAATTATTTAAGTCTGGAACAACACAAAATCTAGGGGTACTCACAACTTTAGTATTTGACCCTGACAAACCCTTGTATGCGTTGAATTTTGATGGGATAAGTTTTTTATTCTTATCCCTACCATTATCAAGAATATCATTAAGTCTATCGACAATTTCTTCATCACAAAATACTACAGTGGAAACTCTAGATTGAGATGCAGAAGATGAAAATCTAACAAATCGTTTATTATTGAGCAATAAAGAATTTTCAAATAGATATTTATAATGTGATTTATGCTCCATAACTACAGTTATGTATTCTGGAATAAACATCATATCATAAATTAACTTCTTTAACTCAATTATCCTATCAGAGTTTTCTTTAGATGATTTTGCCTTTTTTAACTTATCTCTCTCAGAATACCAATCTTCAAGTTGTATTAGGTCTACTTGTTTATTTTTAATATCTCTGATGCTTCTTAGTATTTGGTTGTCTGCTAAAGCAATAATTTCACCATTTTCTTGCGCTTCTTCAAATGTTAAGTCGAAATTGTATTCATATTCCTTTAGTCGTGAACTTTTGAATTTCATGGTATAGAATTGTCGGTTAATCAATACTTATTTACCTCCTATTTTATTATAATGTGTATAAAGAAGAGTTTATACTATCCTTTATACACCTCTAAATTCTAACAAGTCGTAATTAAATCATCAAACATTTCACCTAATTTATCTTTGCCAATTCCATAAATAACTTCGTTTTTCTGAATTGGCATACCTTGCATCCACTCAAACACATTTCTAGATACAAACTCTCCATTAATATAAAACGGTTTCTTTCCTTTATACTCAAATATTGCTCCAATACTTTCTAAATGTTCACCATATTCTGGTTTATGCATATATTTATATTGATTAAACGTAACAGTCACCCATAATTCACACCTAAGTTCATCTTTAAAACATCTTGATCCTTCTTCCATATATTCTAAATATTCTACTAACACATTGATTTGCTTGGAAGCTAATGTTCCTAATGTTCCTAATTTTAATAAGATAAATTCTTCTATCTTTTCAGTCAAAGCAATTTCAATTTCTTCAAAATTCAATTCAGTTACTATAAATCTTTTATCTAACATAATTCATTCTCCTTCTTGTGTGGGTAAAAACCCAAAATTAATCTTCTAACTTACTAAATTTTAACTTCTTGCTTTCATCTTTTAAACCTTTATTATAATTCTCTACAAATACCCATGCATATTTAATACTATTATCCTTCTTCATTACATTATTAGAAACATCTTTAGCAATATCACTAGCGGTAACTTTTTTATTTAGGAACGCTTGAATAAATCTTTTGTCATCTATTTCATCTTTATATGTTATATAGAATTTAGTCATTCCTTTTAAAAAATGTGCATTCATTGCTTTTTTATCAGAACTCCAAACACTACTATGTAACCCAATAAATTGCTCAAAACTTGATTTATCCATACTTTTAAATATTTCTTCCATAGTAAGTCCTGCATTGATTACACCATTGCCATTCTTAATATCTGCTGTTTTTATTTTATATCCAACCGAATCTAATATATTTACCAAAGAATTTGTTGAAGGATCAAATTTACCTTTAACTTTTGCATTTAACATTCTTCCAGATGTTTGCGGTCTTTTCTTTGAGTTTCTTTTATGAAACCATTCATGTTCCTCTTCGTCAGTAAGACCTTCTCTTACTTCACATTTCAATACTTTCCAACCCATACACTTAACAATAGCAATAGTATGTTGTCCATCTCCTACACGATATTCTTCTTCACCTTCTTTATTGATTCTTAAACTTACAGCAGGAGCATCAACTTCATTTATATCAAAAATAGCAACCTTTTCTTTCACGAAATCCTCTTTAATAATTCTCTGATAATCCAAATACGAATGTAATTTATCAACTGACAAATTTTTAAAATATCTTTTCATTTTTACATATTCTCCTTCGTCTTTGTATTTTTTAATTTATTTCTTAAATCATTAAATTTATTAATTAAATCTTTCAAACAATCTAATGCAACATCCTTTTCTTCTTGAGTAATATTATATTCAATGTCATATCTTTCAAATAGAAAATCATTTGCCATTTCAATAGATTGTTTAATATTGTCTTGCACACATTCTAATTCATCTAAGAAATTAAATTCTACTGCAAAATATTTAGGTGTTTTTAAATCCTTTATTATTTCTTTTATATTATTTGGAGTTGTTGAAGTATTCTCTTTTTCTTGATTTATGCTTTGTTCAATTGGTTTAATTTCTATAGATAATGTTTCACCTCCTTTCTGATTTTTTTTCTCAGGTAACTTAACCTTCTTTTCATCAGATTCAATAAATTGTTTCTTAAGCCATTCTTTATCGATATCTCCGCTTTTAATTTGTTTGCCGATTTCAATAATGTTCTCTTTAGAAATTTTCTTTTCACCAGTTAGGATATTGTTCTTAGCTTCTACCCCAACAAGTTCTGCAATTTCATTAACCGTATTAGCATATTTTCCATTATCACGAATAGATTTCTCAGTTACTCCATGTTGTTTACCTATACGTTCAGCAGTTAATATTGCTTGAAATTTATCATCTTCTGGTTGACGGTAATAGTTACCGTCAACCTCTTTAGTGTGTTGATTAGTCCCCTTTTCATTCGGTATATTTTTTTTCTCATTTTCATACTGAAGTCCACTTAAATAATACCTTTCTTCAGTACTTAAATTTCTTCTACCAAACTGAAAGTTTATAATCCAATCAATGACTTCATATTTTGTAAAAAATTCCTTATACTCAACTTTAAATGATATATTATGTTTAGTACAAATTTCATTCCGATTATGACCATCAATTATATATGTAATATCAGTATTATTATCTTTCCAAACTTTTATTGACTCTGTACACCCCTCCTTTACAATTAATTCTTCTAATTTACTAAATTCTTCCTTAGATAAAGGAGGAAGTAAATTTTTAAATTGTTCGTCAATTTGCAATTTTATATTCATTTCTTTTGTATTTTCCCTTTCTTTTAAACCATATTTTATTTTTTCTTCTTCTGACAATTGATAAATTATGCATTCTGATTGTTTGTTTAATTTTTCATATCGTTTTACTTCCTCTCTTTTATTCATTTTTAACATCTCTTCTATTAATAATATAGTTCCATTCCTCAATAGTTAATTCATCATCTTCGCCTTTGCCAATTTCCTTCTTATATTTCTCAATCTTATCATCTTGTTCTTTATTCATTCTATCAACTTCTGCTTTTGTTTCCGGATTATTCTCATAATCATAGTCCATAAAGTAATGATCATAAGAACTCATATAACTAATTTCACACTCTTCTTCGTCAATCACATCAAAGATTCTTTCCAAAGCAATTTCTTCATCTTCTGCCGGAGAACTAGTATTGACTCTCACTAATTCTTTCCAAGGCTCTACACTAGAATCATAAATTACTACACCTCTGTAAGATTTTGAATTTGGTTCATCATAATCAATTAACAATAAATACATTAATAAACACTCCTCTTCTATTTTTATTCATAAAATAAAACCTTTAAAACAAACATAATTCATCCCTTAAAACTCACCTTTGATACTAATTAGAAACAGCCAATATAAACATAATAAATATAAGAATTATTACACTTGCAATGATACTTTCACTAGCTGATAAAGGAGTATTATTTATTTTATTCACATTGTCATTATATGTTTTATATGTATTAGCTCTTTTCTTCTGCCTATAATAATCATTTACAGAATGACTTACTGCCTTGGCAATTACTCTATTCATAGTTGAATAATTTCTTGGTCGAAGCATCATGTTAATACACTCTCCTCAATTTTCTTTTCTAATAAATATCCTTACATTCCACAACACTAATATTATTATATTTTGCACAATCTTCACAATAGTAATGATTATCTTCTATTCCTACAAAGATATCTTCTACTCTAATTAGTTCTTCTTTACAGCAATGGCAATTCTCGCTTATGTATTGATCTAAATCATCTTCTACCTCCTTATGAGATAATACTTTTTGCATCTTCATTTTTAACCATTACCTCCGAAAATACAAAATCAGTATAGTCTTCTAAAATAATCTCTATAAATTTGTCAGTATGCTTAAATAGTTCTAAATCCAATTGTAATGATCCTATACAATACCCCTCTGCATGAGATTTATCTCTACACATAAGTAAATTTCCCATTCCATTAAAAGTTTCAGAACTATTGTAAATTTTGCCTAAGACTCTTACTAGTTTATTATCAAAATTAGATGAGTTAAATATATTATCTAATATGTCAGTTATGGATGTTTGTGATTGGTCTACTTTATCGATTACACAATAATTCATTCTATCTGATTCTGAAGATAATATTAGTTGACCATTAAAATAATGTTTTTGCATTTTTATTTTCCTTCTTTCTATTGTTAATTTATTTTCTAATTTGTTTAAATATCTTTACCTTGATATACTGATTATTGACTTTTCATAATAATTAAAATAAACCTCTGCAACCATTGTGGGAGTAGCGATACAAGTTATTTGTAATTATTATATATTTAATAAAAATTAAGCTAGAATCAATTGTAAAGATGTATGGGTAAGATTGTGTCAAATACTAAAACCTACTGCTTAAATTGTCTATAATTATAATTATTTATTTATTTTTATCTTTATTAGATTCTTCTTTTAACTTTGCTTTTAATTTATCTTGTTTTTGTTTCAGTTTTAAGTCCTTTAATTGCTGATTGCTACCCATTGTCATTATCTTGATTATTTTATGTATTCTATGAATGTCTTCAGTATTGAATATTAATACTGCTTCTTCACATACTTCACCACTTATGTAAGTCCATACTTTTATATTTTCTGCTTCAAACTTTGGCATTAATGTATTTACTGAACTTGCTCCAGATGGTAGATAGAGTGCTAGAGTTGAATCTGAATATTTATAAACCTGACCATTATAGCGACACTTTAGATAATTATCTTCTTTATTCTTGCTTGTAGATCCGTCTGTGTTCAAAGTATGAAAAACTGTATAAGTACCGATGTAGTCTAAAATTACTTTTCACCTCCTCTCCTGTAATTATTATACCATATTACTTTGTGGATTGCAAACAATTATTTATTTTTATATTTGAAAAACAATAAAATTAATCAACAATCTTAATCCCATATATCGAATCAACAATCTCTAATTTCTTCTGCACATAAAATACATCTTCCTCATATTTATCAGATATAGCAATAATTTGTTTCTCATAATAAACAATTAAATTACACACATCTGCATAACCACAAATATATCTTGGATTTTCATTAAAGCAATTACATCTTGATTTATTTGGACAGTTCTCATATGTAGATATTTGTTTTGGTATTTGGTTTGTCATTATTTCACCTCCTTTGATTTATTTTTATTGTTGGATTTTGAGGTAGAGTAGGTATATTTGAGTTGAATTTGTTTGTATTGTAAAATATACCGCCCCTACCTCTTGTATATAGTATAGCATTTATCAAACATAAAGTCAAGAATATTTATTTATTAATTCGATCCTCTCTAGGTCTATCAGCATATGGAGATGAATCAATTCTTACCCTTCCATTTGTAGCAACAGTATGACCAAACAACCAACCATCTTACAGTATATCTAATTAAATGTTCTGGATAAAATCCTTTAACTCTTTTACAAAACCAATCAACAGCAGAATTACAACCCATATGTCTTTTCTTAGATTCCCATTTTTTAATTGCATCATCTATCGACATTAATTTCATCTGTATTTTCTCCTTTATTATTTATTACATTATGTAAATCATGACCAATATGATTATATCTCATTAGCAAATATCTCTTGATACTGTCACTTAATTCAATCTTGTTACTCGCTCTTGAAATCCCGACATATACAATCGCCATCTCCTCAAATAGATTGTTATTTACCTTCTTTTTATCTGGATCAACTTCAATAAACTTATTATAATATTCACTTTCAATATCAAAATGATCATCACTAATATATACAGGTATTGAATAAGTTTGGCCTTTGCTGCGGTGAATGGTGGAAAATATAATGTCTGCATTTTCTTTTTTAGTTACTGCATTATTTTTAATTCCATTTACAATATCAATAATTCTTGAACCATATTTCTTTACCATTCTAATAAGTGAAAGAAGTTCTAAATCAACTGTTTTTTCTGAGTATTCTTCTAACTCTTGATAATTCTTAAATTTAGATAATATTTTATTTTTGGTTGGTTTACCTATACTGAAATAATAGCAGTCAGAAATATTTTCAAAGTTATAAGATTTATATGTTCCTTCGAAGAAAAACTTCTTATTCTTATCT
>Ga0209727_1001077_pt1 | contig 24624 bp, 25 predicted proteins | sample RifGroC1_FD_183995 | JGI IMG/M metagenome (GOLD analysis project Ga0209727, IMG submission 183995) | Groundwater microbial communities from Rifle, Colorado, USA - Groundwater C1 (SPAdes) (version 2) | ecosystem: Environmental > Aquatic > Deep subsurface > Groundwater | place: Rifle, Colorado...
GGCGTGTTCGATTGGGTGCCGGTGCTCGAGGAGTTCGGGCTTGAGCCCGCCGGGATGCCGACTCCGGCCGCGGCCAGGGCGCTGGTCGCCGCGTTCGCCCGCCAGACCGCGGGCAAACCCCGCGACGCCCTCGAGTCACTGACCGATGAGGGCGCCGAGGAGCTGATGCGCCACCTGCGGCGCGCGCTGCCCGCCCTCATCCGGGACGCGGTACCGGAAGATGCGACGCCAGAGGAGGCACGCCGCGCCCTCGGGCGGCTGATGACCGCAGAGAACGTCGGCCCACTCGCCGAGATCCTCGAGCGCGCGATCCTCGCCGCCCGCTACAACGGCCAGAGCAACGCCCAGGCGTGGATCGAGCGCGCGCGCAAGCGCCGCGCCGCGGGCTCCTAAGGGGGACAGCATGAGACGGATCTGCACCGCACTGCTCGCGGCGCTGGTAGCCGCGACTGCCAGCGGCTTGACGTCCCGGACACTGAGCGGCAAGGCCGTACTTCCGGACGGCGTTACGGTGCTCGCCGCGGGCTCGCTCAAGGTCGAGCCGGCGCCGTCCGCGACGCACGTAGCGTCCACGGCCACCGGTGTGGTCGTGGGCGTGATCCGCTACACGATCACGGCCGGCAACCTCGTTTGCACGACGGGCTGCAGCATCGCGACCCCGGCCAGCTACAAATTCAGCCTGTACGGAGTCATCGACGGGCGCTCGCAGTCGGTGCTCGAGTGGAGCTCGACGATCTCCGACACTCCGAGCACGCCACTCACCATGCAGGACCTATACACGGCGAGCACGATACCCTTAGAGGTCGCCCCGGACTTTGTGCGCGTCGGCGACCTCCTGACCGTGCTCGAGGCCCCCCCGGGCACTACCGACGGCTACGTGGCGACAGTCCAGGCCGACGGCACAACGGTCGCATTCGAGGCGGTCTCCGCCGGCGACATCGAGGGTGTCACGGCCGGCGCCGGCCTGACGGGCGGCGGCACGACGGGCACGGTCTCGCTCGCGGTGGGTGCGGGCACCGGAATTGAGGTGGCGGCGGACACGGTGTCCGTGGCTTCGACGCAGGCGACAGACGCCGAGGTGGCGACGGCCGTCTCCGATCACGCGGGCGCCGCCGATCCGCATACCGGCTACCGGCTGGAGTCGGTCGCCATCCCGGCGGCCGACCTCCCGGTGATGGTGGGTGACACGGGGGCGGGTGGCGTGCGGGGCGCGGTGGGCGCGCCGGCAGCCGGAGACGCGAGCAAGTTCTGGCGGGGCGATGCGACCTGGCAAACGGTGAGCACCGCGACGCCAACGCTCGCCGCAGTCACCGCCGCGGGCGCCTCGACCACGACCGCGATCACCCTTGGTGGAGCCTCACCGCTCGTGCTGGACGGCGCGACTGCCGGCACGAATGCGACCACCATCACGGTCACCGACCCGAGCGCGGCGAACGTCCTCACGGTGCCCGACGCGAGCGGCACGCTGGCGCTCACCTCGGACATCCCGGCGACGCCGACGCTCGCGCAGGTGACGGCGGCGGGCGCGACGACTGCGACGGGTACCACGTTCACCGGCGCTCTAACCCGCGGCACGCCGATTACTCCCGATGCTACGGCCGACACCATGCTTGCCGCGTCGAGTGCCACGCAGACGCCGCTCGTGATCCAGGGCGCTGCCGCGCAGAGCGTGCCGTTGCAGGAGTGGCAGACGAGCGCGGGGGCGGTGGTTGGCTCGATGACGGTCGGCGGAGCGCTCATCACTCGGACCTTAGACGTCAATAGCGCTGACACGAGCTTCAGCCCGATTAGCTGGATAAAGGATGTAGCACGGGGATACCTGTACGCAGACACCTCGGGCATAGGAATCGCCGATGGCAGCGGAGCAAGCTTCAATGATATGGTTTACCTCAACTCAGGGACTGATTCAATCACGTTCTACACCAATGGGGCCGCGAAAGCGGTAATCACGTCTACAGGTGACGTAACGGTCGGCGGCGGCTACGCCGGTGGCAGCGGTGCAACCGTTTCGACCGCCGGTGTCATCCAGGCCAACGGCGCGATCACCAGCGACGGGGTGGTGACCGGAGCGAGCTTTTCGGCCGGGGCATCGCCGGGCATGACTACCGTGGTCACCGTCCGAGACAGCGGCGGCGCGGCGGACTGCACCATGACCTTCACCGGCGGCATTCTGACCGCCACGACGTGCAGCCACACCTAGAGGGAGGGATCATGAGGACACGCATCGGGCTCGGCATCCTGGTAGCGGCGCTACTCGTCGCGGCACAGGCTGACGCGCAAGCCGTTACCAAGCGGCTCGATCTCCGGTTCGGCTCCGCGACCGTGGATGGTGCCGCCGTCTGGCAAGAGATCGAGGACGCCGTGTGCGCCCACTACGGCTACCAGGCGACGGTGCCTGACCCCGACTCGATCGTGGTCGGCGCGACGAAGCCCAATCCCGAGACGCGCGCGCAGTTCGTGCGGCGGCAGATCAAAACGTTCCTCCGCGATCACCGGACCGCGTACCTCGACTCGCTGGCCGCCGAAAGCGGCAAGGCGGCAGCGCGGGCGACGCGCAAGATCGAGGCGGAGGCTCCATGACCACGACGACCGGAGTCGAGTGGGTGCTGGTGGGCAACAGGTGGGTGCTCGTGAGGCAGCCGCTCACCATACCGCGCGAGAGCACGACGGCGGAGGCGACGTAGCGCACCATGCCCCGAGCCCCGCGCACGCCGCCCGCTGACGCCCTCTGGTCGCCGATGCCACCGGCCCGCATCCTCGCCCTCTTCCGCGATCGGTTGCTACTGCCCGCCGACGTTGTGCGCGCCGCCGGTGAGGGCGCCTACAACCTCGCATGGGCGGTAGCCGGCGTCACGGAGCTGAGCGTCCTGGAGCGACTGCGGGACGCGCTTTTCGACATCATCGGCGAGGGCGGAACATCACGCGACTGGCTCGACTCGCTCGACGATATCCTCGACGACACGGGATGGGGTACCACGCGCGCCCACGCCGAGATGATCTTCCGGACCACGCTCGCCAGCGTCTATGAGGCCGATCGGCACGATCGGATCATGGCGAGCCCGCACGTCCAGTACCTGGTCTTCGACGCGATCAATGACGATCGGGTCCGGCCCGAGCACCTGGCGCTCGACGGGATGGCGTGGAAGAAGGACGAGTTCCCGGCGGAATATTGGGCCCCGCTCGACTACGGCTGCAGGTGCACCGTTTTCCCAGCCGACGCCGATGAGCTGGGCGACCTCGGCGCCACCGAGCAGCCGCCTGGGCTGGCGCGCGACGAGGATGGTGAGATGGTGCATGCACAGGAGGGCTTCCGCGCCGCGCCATCGATCAGCGGGTTGACCGAGCAGCAGCGGCAGGAGCTCCTCGACCGACTCGCGCTGGGCGGGTGGGACGTTTTACCACCCCCCACGCCGCCACCGCCCGATCGGTCGCCGTAGCGACCTCTGTGCCCAACATCTAGGGCGCCACTTGACATGGGAGTGCACAGTCCCTAATCGTGTACTGCGAGCAGTTGCCCATGGGGCGGTGTGGAGGGTGTGAGCATGGGGTGGCGGGCGGTGGAGCTGGGCGGTGGCGGGCGGCGGCCGAGTTAGCGTCGCGCAGGCGGCTATCTCGGCCTGCCGCAGTCTCATCGGCCAGGGCAAGGTCGCGACCGGCGACTGGAGCCTGTCGGCCGCCGAGGAGAACGCGCTCCTCGGCGATCCTCCCAACTGGGAGCGCTACGGCAAGTGGTTCCTCGGGCGGCGCGAAGGCGTCAACCCCGAGACCAAAGACTACTACGCCTACCCCTACGGCAAAGATGGTCAGGTCTACCGCCGCGCGCTGATCGCCGCGAAGCAACGAGCCTCCCAGCAGGGCCACGCCTCGGTGTTCAGGGCGGCGGGCATGCTGCTCGCCGAGTGCGATGGCGACGAGGCGCGGGGCGTGGTCACCCACGCGCGAGCCGTCGACCTCCAGGAGATGCGCCCCGCGGCCGGAGAGCCGTGGCCCGGGGAGCAGCGCGTCCAGGCCCTGCCCTGGGGCCTGATCACGCCGGCCGATGGCCGGGCGCCGTGGATCGTCAACGAAGCATCCGCCCAGGCGATCTCAGCGCAGTTCAACGGCCGCCAAATCGACCTGCCCATCGACTACGACCACTTCGGGCCGCCGGAGAGCCCGAACCCGTTCGTTGTGCCCGCGCCGGCCGCAGGCTGGGTCAAGGGCATCGAGATTGTGGCGCCGGCAGATGGCGCGACGCCCGACCTCGCGGTGCATGGCGTGTGGCTGGCCGTCACGTGGACGCCGCGCGCGCGTCAGGCGCTCAGCGATCGCGAGTTCCGCTACTTCTCCGCCGAGTTCTTCTTCGACCCGGAGAGCCGGGTCGTAACGGCTATCGGCGGCCCAGGGCTCGGCGCTGGGGCGCTCACCAACTACCCGGCGGTCGAAGGCATGTTGCCGGTCGCCGCCAGACACGACGACCACGCAGATCACGGCGGCAACGCCGCCGAGGAAGACAGCGCCGCCCGTGGCGCAGAAGGAGGTCCGGAAATGGAGCGGCTCATGAAAGAGCTGGGGGTCTCCACCCCGGAAGAGGCCATGAAGGCGATCGCCGATCTCAAGGCGAAGGCCGGCATGGCCGAGAAGGCCGGGACGGAGACGGTGGCGCTCACCACGCAGCTCGAGCAGGTGACCGCCAGGGTGAAGACGCTCGAGCCGCTCACCGAGAAGGTGAAGCAGCTCGAGACGGAGAAGGCCGAGGCGCAGGTCGCGGCGTTCCTCGCGGAAGCTCGCGAGCAGCTCGGCGAGCTCGACGAGAAGACCGCGGCGTTCGCGCGGAAGACCGCCGCTCGCGACCTCACCGAGGCCCGCGAGTGGCTGGCCATCCAGCCGCGACCGGCGACGGTCGCGGCGCCCGGGACCGGCCGCCTGCCGATCTCCGCCAAGGCCGCGGCCTCGGGCGTCGTGCGTTTCACGTTCGACGCGGACCCTGACGGGGTCGCCGTCGTCGACAAGGCCGTGGTCATGGCCCGGGAGCAGCAGATCCCGCTCGCTCGCGCCATCGACCTGGTCGAGCAGGGAGGCTGACATGGTCACCGCCATCAAGGCAGAGCAGCATCTGACCGACGCCCTCACTATCCAGGCGGCGGCAGCGATCACCAAGCGCCGCTTCATCGGCTACGACGGGAACCATTGCGGCGCCAACGCGCGGGCCGTGGGCGTCTCGGCGTTTGACGTGGCCGCGTCCGGCGAGCAGATCACGGTCTATGGCCGTGGGAACCTCGTCAAGGTCACGTCGGCCGGCGCGGTCTCCGCCGGCGCCGAGGTGGCGTCCGGCGCCAACGGCAAGGCGGTCGCGGCCTCCGCGCTGGCCACGGCGGCGCCCGTCGTCGACATCAGTAAGCTGACGATCGACGACACCAAGCTGACGATCGACGCCGGCGCGACGCCGGTGACCTCAACCGCAGCGAACGGCGCGATCATCACGGCCGCCGCCGACGCGATGCAGGTCGCGGCCGGCTTCCTCGCGGCGCCCGTGGTCTCCGGCGGTGCCACCCCCCAGAAGGTCAACGGCATGGCCATGGAAGCGGCCAGCGGGGCGGACGAGGACATCCTCGTCCTCCTGTACTGAGGAGGTTGCGATGGCCAGCAGACTCACCGAACTCAAGCTCAACATCAGCCCGACGCTCACGGCGAAGGCCCTGGGCTACGCGCCGGGCGGGCTCATCGGCAGCCGCATGCTCTCGCTCATCCCGTGCGGGGAGGAGGGGGCGCGGCTGCCCCAGTTCGACGCGAGCTTCCGGCGCGTCGTCGACACTAAGCGCGCGCTGCGCGCGCTGCCGAAGGAGATCGACTACCACATCAGCTACACGGATGTGGCGTTCGACGAGCAGTCGCTCGCGCTGAAGGTGGACGAGCGCGAAGTGGTCGCCGCCAGGCGCGTGAACGCCCCCGATCCGATGGCGCTCGCAGCCAACGGCTCGAAGGACGTCATCATGCTGGGCAGCGAGAACGACATCGCTGTCCTGCTGACGACCGCCGGGAACTACGCGGCGAACCACTCGGAGACCGTGGGCGCGGGTGCCGCGAAGTGGGACTCGGTGACCGGCGGCGTGTCGGACGTCGACATCATCGCCGTGATCCGCGCGAAGTCTGCGCTCGTCCGCTCGAAGACCGGCAAGCGCCCGAACAAGTTCGCGTGCGGGAGCGTCGTGTGGGACGCGATCCAGGAGAACACGAAGGTCAAGAGCCGGATCTCCTACGCGCCCGACAAGCCGGATGCGGCCGTGGTCACGGAGGCGGCGTTCGCCAGGCTCATCCAGGTCGACGAGGTGGCGGTCGGGGACGCCGTGTACTCGGCAGACGGCGCCACGATCTCCGGCGACATCTGGGGCGACAGCGCGATGCTCCTCGTCCACTCCGACCTCACGGTCATCGAGCAGCCGACGTTCGGCGTGCTGGCGATGGAGGAGTTCGGGCAGATCGGGAACGTGCCGGTTTTCGGGTTCGTCAGCACATGGGACCACCCGAGCGGCATGATCCACTACGTCGCGTACACCGCCCACTACAAGCCGGCCGTGGCCATGAATACCGCTGGCTACCTCTGGCTGGACACCTTGACCTGAGCCGAGTGAGGACGGGGACGGGGGCGGGCTCGCCCGCCCCCAAAGCCCCAGGGAGGACGTGATGCCGACAGTGATCGGACCGATCGGCTACGGGCGGGCGGACGGCAAGACGGCGCCCGCCGGCACGCCGATCGAGGTGAGCGACAAGGAGGCCGCGCGGCTGGTCGCGCAGCGCGGCTTCCAGCTCGTCGGGGCGGCCACGCCGCCGCCCGACAAGGATGGCGACGACGACGAGCCGAGTGGCGAGTCGGGCGCCGACGAAGACGCCGCGAAGACGGCCGGCGCCGGCGGCAATCAGCCGCCGGCTGGGCCGGGCCCGCTCCCCTCCCCCTCCACTCTCCAGGCGATGCGCCTGGCGGAGCTGCAGGCGCTGGCGGCCGAGCGCGGGGTCGAGGTGCCCGGGGACGCGACCAAGCGCCAGATCATCGAGGCGCTGGCCGCGGCTGCCGGCGAGGGGAACGCGGGGGAGTAGGTGGCCGCGTACTTCGACATCGACGACCTCAAGGGCGTCATCGACGCGGCCACGATCGTCAACCTCGCCGATGATGACCAGGATGGCGTCGCCGATGCAGCCGTGCTCGCCGACGTCTACGCGAAGGTCACAGCGGAGATCGACGCCGCACTGCTCGCCGGTGGCTACACGGCGCCGGTCGCGACGCCGGGCGAGTACCTGGCCGGCCTCGGGGCCCGGCTGGCGATCGGGCCACTCTACGCGCGGCGACCAGCCGTGCCGACGCCCGAGCATACGACGAAACTCTGGGAGGCGGCGAAGGCCGACCTCAAGCAGATCGCAGCCGGCAACCTCTCGGTGCCCGAAGCCGAGTACGAGGCGTCGAGCGGCGCCGCCGGCGGCATCGCCGTGTCGAGCGACGATGCCCGTGGCTGGGCGGACTCGGAGCTGTTCTGATGGCCGAGCCACGCGGCTTCCAGGTCGACTACTCACGCCTCATGGCGCGGCTCAAGCGCGGTATCACCGAACTCTCCGGTAACGCCATGCAGGATGTCGCGGACTACGCCGCCATCAAGCTCGAGAGCGACTCCGTGCAGGCGTTCACGCGCCAGGCGGGCCCGGCGACGGGGCAGAGGTGGAAGCCATCGCTCCGAGCCAAGAGGCAGCACGGCCAGACGCTGCTCGATACCGGCCGCCTGCGGCGCGGCGTGCGCGCGGAGGGTACGGCCAAGGGCCGCAAGGCGACCGTCGTCGGCGGCACGGTGCCGATCGTCTACGCGGCGATCCACCAGTTCGGCGGACAGGCTGGCCGCAATCGCGCTGTGACGCTACCGGCGCGGCCGTACGTCGGCCTCCGCGCCCAGACCATCGAAAAGATCCGGGCCTTCATCCGCACGCGCTGCACTGGGGCGCTCACGTGAGCGACCACGCCACGATCCTCGCCGCGGCCGTGGCCAAACTCGAGGCGGCGCAGCCCGCGGGCTGCCGCACCATCCAGGCGTCCGACCAAGAGGCGTTCGTGCAGCTCGCGCGCACGCCTCCCGCATACGGCCCGGTCTACGCCGGGCGTGAATTCGAGGAGCCGAAGGTCCGGGCCAACTCGCAGCAGAGCGCCGAGTGGGGCTGGGACCTGTTTGTGATGGGCCGGCTCCCCGCCGCCAACGTCCCAGCGGGCACCGATGTCTTCTCGCTGCTGGAGGCGAGCTACGGCGCCCTCAACGGGCTCCAGCCGGCCGGGATGAGCGGCGTCCGCCTGACGTGCGTCAACGAGCGGCTCGTCGACGTCCTGAGCGGCGCGCTGCTCTATGTGCAGTCGTGGCAACACTGGAGGGCACCGCAGTGAGGATGCGAGTGGCATTGTCCGCGGGTGACTTGCGCTCGAGCGCGACGCTGCTCGGCGTCGGCGTCGTGACGCACGAGCCCGACGAGCGCGAGCTAACGCCGGCGCAGGTTGCGTCGCTGCGCGGCAAGGGGTTCGCGGTCGCAGAAGTGTCCGACGCGGCGGCCGAGCGCCCAACGGAGCGCGTCCCGCGCGGCCGACACCGCATGGGGGGCGCGACACCAGCGGCCGCGGAGACGACGATGGAAGAGGGGCCGGCGGCGCCGGCGCCCTCAGAGGGAGAGGAGTAGGCGATGGCGATCCGACGGAACGATGAGGAGCGGCTGGTTATCTGGCCCGAGGCGACGCTCGGCACCCGGCCCGGCGTGCCCGATGGGAAGGTGATGCGGATCTTCGACCAGGACCTCGGGTGCACCGAGGCGATCGTCGAGAACAACGTCATCCGCTACGACATGAACACCGACCAGCCGGGCCGCGGGCGCTGGAAGCTCGAGGGCAAGAAGGCCAACGTCCCGCTCGAGCGGTCGGAGAGTGGCATCTGGCTGAAGGCGTACTTCGGCGCGCCGACGACGACGGGTGCGGCCGATCCCTACACCCACACGTTCAAGCGCACGGTCGCCAACGGCCCGAGCTTCGGCGCCGAGGTCTGGAACGCTGCCAACTCCAAGGGCGATCAGCTCGACGGGCTCGTGGTCTACGGCCTCGAGTTCACGATCGACGCCGAGGACGGCCTGATCTCGATCGGCGTTATGATCGCGGGGATTGGCAAGCAGACGCTCGACCAGGGGGTCGAGGTCGACGCCACTCCCACGGCCTTCACCGACGACGAGTTCCTCAAGCTCGATGCACAGATCAAGATCGACAACACGGTCTCCGACCACGTCGTCTCCGGAACCGTGCGCCTGGAGCGCGAGATCTCCATCCGCGCGATCCCCGACACCAACGACTACGCGAAGCACATCATCCTCGGCAAGGAAAAGCCGAGCTGGAACCTCACCGGCTTGTTCGATTCGACCTCCGAGGTCCGGGCGCTGGCGACGGGGCGGGCGCAGCACTCGATCGAGCTGCTCTTCGGTCACCCCAGCAACGCGAACCACTCGCTCTCGATCAAGAGCGAGAAGGCCCTGCTCTACCTCACGAACAACCCCTCGGTCGGTCAGGGCAACGAGCGCGAGATCACGATCGAAGGCCAGGGGCATCCGAGGGGCGCGGCGAGTGCCTCGCAGATCCTCGCCGTCCTCAAGAACCCCGACGCGACGATCAGCTTCTGACCAGGAGGCTACATGGAGGGACGCCCGCTTTTCCTTCGGACCATCGCAAGCCGTTTCGACGGCGTCTACCCGGTGCCGGCGCCCGCGATCAACGAGGGCGCCGTGCTCTACCTCCGCCCGCTCACGATGACCAAGCTGCGCGAGATCGCGCTCCAGCATAAGCTGTGTAAGCGCTGTCTGGGCTTCGGCGTCGTGAGCATCGGCGAGGGCGAGCACGCGCACGAGCAGCTCTGCCCGATATGCCGCGGCAACCACCCCAAGACGATGGGCGACTTCGGGCCGCGCCACGACATCCTGCAGCACGCGCTCGCTCGCTGGGAGGGCGTGCTCGCCGAGGATCCGGTGACGGGCGAGATCGGGCCGCTCGAGCTGACGCCGGAGGTGCGCGATTCGATCCCGCAGACGGACGGCTACGACGAGATCGTGCGGCTCGCCCGCGGCCTCGTGCAGCACGCGGACCAGGCAGAAAAAGGGGGCTCGAAACCTTCGCTCGCCGGCGATTCCGGTACGGCGCCGAGCGCCGAAGCGCCATCGAGCTGAGCCAATGGCAGGCGCAGGCATGGTTCGCGTGGCATCTATGCGGCTCACAGCTCGCAGTCGCCCCCATGGGCGGCCTGCTGGGGCTGCGATATGAGGGGTGCGCCGTGATCCTCGCCGACTACGGGCTGCGCCACGAGGAGGTCTGGGAGGGGCTGCGCGTGATCGAGGCCGTGCGGGTCGAGGAAGCCGCGAAGAAGCGGGAGCACGACCATGGCCGGCGCCGTCGCTGATGTCCTGTTCAAGGCCGAGTTCGATGCTTCGGGCGCTATCATTGGCCTGAAGAAGGTTCAGTCCGAAGCCAGCGCGACGAAGCCGAAGACCGATTCCGCCGCCAGCTCGTTCAAGAATCTCGCCACGGCAGCAGCCGGCGCCGCGGTCATCGTGAAGCTCGGCGGCTTCCTCAAGGACTGCGCCAGTGCCGCCATGGAGAGCGAGCAGGCCACCGCGAAGCTGAACGCCGTGTACAAGGCGACGGGCGGCGTGGTCGGCATGAGCACGCAGCAGCTCGGTAAGCTCGCCTCTGAAATACAGGGCGCCACCGGCGTATCCGACGAGATGGTGATGAGCGCCGAGGCGGTCCTCCTCACCTTCCGGTCGATCCAGGGCGAGGCGTTCCCGCGGACCATGAAGGCCGCAGCCGACCTCTCGGCTGTCTTCGGGCAGGACCTCAACGGGTCCGTGACGATGCTGGGCAAAGCGCTTGAGGACCCGATCAAGGGCATCACCAGCATGACGAGGGTTGGCGTCACCTTTTCAGAAGAGCAGAAGAAGGTGATCGCGAAGATGGTCGAGACGAATCACCTGGCCGACGCGCAGGCGGAGATCCTGCGCGTGGTTGAGCTCCAGGTCGGCGGCACGGCCGAGGCGATGGGCAAGACGCTCGCCGGGCAGCTCGGCATCCTGAACGAGACATGGGGCGACGCGAAGGAGGCGATCGGCGGGGTCGTCACGGGGGCCATCGCGGCGACGGGCATCGTGCCTGCGCTTACGTCGGTACTGCGCGGCATGACCGAAGGCCTCACCGAGATGGCCGGCAAGACAGAGGTCGCGAACACCGCCCAGGAGTTGACCGCACACTCCCTCGAGTTGCTCATCCCGAAGCGGCAGGCGGAGATCGCCGCGCTCCAAGAGCAGATGCGGCACACCGATCACTCGTCGGACGCCTACGAGGCGCAGAAGAACAAGCTGATGTCGCTGATAGAGGAGCTGCACAGCTTCGAGCAGCAGCTCCCGCAGACCACGGCGCAGGAGGATGCTGCCGCCGATGCGGCCAAGCGGGTCGGCGACGAGTCGGAGGGATCGAAGAAGAAGGTCGCCGAGCTGGGCGATCTGCTCGATCAGTACTACGGCGAAGGCAAGACCTACTCAGCGACCGCCACGATCGCCGCGGACACAAGCGGCGCCTCGACCACGCTCATTGGCTTCCTGGAGTGGGTGAACCAGCAATTCCCGCCCGGCGTCGCGCGGGAGATCGCGCTCGAGGCAGCCACAGCGCAGGCTGAGGGCGACCTCGCCGGATTCATGGAGCGCGTCGCGGAGATCCTGCCGCCGACGCTGCCCACGACCGTGGCTGTCGGCGCCGGCACTGCGCGCGAGGACGCGGCGGCAGTCGCCGCCGACATGAGGGCCGCGGTGCCACTGAGCGTGCCAACGGCCGCGGACTTCGCGGCTGGGGTGGCACTCGCCGCAGCCGAGACCTACGCCGATGGCTTGACTGGCGCGGTTCCTGGCTCGGCGACTACGACAGCGCTTTTCGCGCCCGGAAGCGCGCTCGGCGATGCTGCGGCATACGGCACCGGAGTAAGAGACGCGGTGCCGGGATCAGCGAGCACCACCGCACTCTTCGCTCCCGGCAGCGCCATATCCGACGCGACACGCCTCGGTCGCGACCTCGCCGGGGCGGTCCCCGGTAGCGTCACCACCGAGGCCGCTTTTGTCCCCGGCACCACGGTTGCCGACGCGAGACGCCTCGGCAGTGACGTCCTCGGCGCTCTGCCGCCGAACGTGCCACTCAGCGCGCAGCTCATCAAGGGGAGCACGGTAGCCGACGCCGGGAAGCTCGGCCGCGACGTCGCGGGCGCCATCCCCCCGGATGCTGCCACGGTGACAGCCAAGTTCGCGGACCTCGGCGCGCGCGCTGTCATCATCAACTTCTTGGGCAAGGTCGCCAAGGACTTCCCGCCCGACAAGGCCGCCGAGATCACCGCGCACTTCCGCGACGCGCAAGCCCGCGGCGACGTGACCGGCTTCCTTGGCTACGTGAACACCGAGATCCCGGCGGAGAAGCGCCAGGAGCTGACCGCGGCGTTCGTCGACGTCCAGGCGCGACTCGATGCACAGAAGCTTAAGACGGACATGCCGAGCCTCGTCGGTAAGAGCTACACGACGATCTTGCAGGCGAACCCCGACCCGGCGAGGACAAAGGCCAATGAGCTGGCGGCCGAGCTCGCGGCCGGCGCGGTGGCGATACCGCCGTGGCAGATCAGGCTCGAGGCTACGATTGAAGCCGACGAGGCGAAGGCACAGGCTGAGGCGGAATTCAAGGCGTTCTTCGACTACAACATCGCCCCGCTGCTCGCCGACAGCATCACCCAAGGGATCGTCGACGGGCTCGCCGGCGAGGGAATCGACGAGGCCGTAAAGGCGCTCTTCGACGCACTCGGCAACCTTGGTCGCTCGATGCTGAAGACCTTCCTCGAAGGGATCATCAGCAGCAAGGACGTGCGGCAGTCGCTGATCGACGCCGGCGTCCTGACATCGAATGGCAGGTTCAACGCCGCTGGCACGCTTTCGGCCGCCGGCGGGATGGTCTACCAGGCCGGGCAGCAGCGCGGGTCGCGGGGCATGGGCGCGCTCGGCGGGGCGATGTCCGGGGCCGGAATTGGGCTGATGTTTGGTACAGTCGGCGCGATCGTAGGCGCCATCATCGGAGGCATCGCCGGATACCTCACATCCGGTACTCGCACCGAAGGCTACAAGATCTGGATGCGCGAGCGCGAGGGGGAGACCGCCGGGATTCGCGCCGGGATGTGGTACGGCCCGACGGGCAAGCCCGAAGAGCAAGAGATGGCGCGCGAGATGCTGTCGAAGTACCACAAGGCGGCCGGCTTCTTCCGCGACGTCCTCGACATGCTCGAGGCGCCACTCGGCGATCTCCCCGCCATTGAGATCTCACTCGAAGCGCAGACCAAGGACTTCTCGACCTTCTGGCGCACCTTCCTCACCGGCACTCTGCCCCGAGCCGTGTTCCAGGAGTACAAGCCGGCACTGACCAGCGCCATGGAGGCGTTCGGCATCGAGACGGGCCGCATCAACCTGGAGCTCGCGAAGTTCAACACGGCGCCCTTCGAGGAGGCAGCGCAGGCGCTCAAGGCGTGGATCGGTGCGATCGTCGCCGTGCGTGACACGATCGAGCTGACCGGGCTTTCCTTCGAGGACTTCAAGGCGCGCGCGCTTGAGGGGCCGCTCGAGGCATGGCGGCGCGACAACGCCAAGGTGCAGGCCGATCTCCTGCGCTGGTCGGGGCAGCTCTCGCAGCTCGACACCGAAGAGCAGGTCGAGCAGGCCGGGAAGATGGTGCAGGCGATCAACGCGCAGATCGACGCGAACGCCAAGCTGCTGGCGACGCTCGACGATCTCCGCCAGAAATACGTCGTGCAGCCGCGCACCTTCGACCTGGCCGTGGGCGCCGGCGGATCCGACATGCTCGAGCGCGTCGACGCCGTGCTCTCGGCCGTGGTCACGGAGCTGGCGGACGCCGCGACCATCGAGCAGCTCGTTGCGGCTGCGGAAGGGGCGGACGCCGCGCGCCAGGCGCTCAAGGACCTCGCTGACGTCTACGCCGAGGCGGTCGCCGACTTCACCACCGCCCGCGGCGAGCTTGACGCCCTGGTCGCCGCGATGACTCCAGTGCAGCCGCTCGCGCTGGAGGACGCGCTCGCTGGCGTCCAGGACCTCATGACCGGGATCGACCAGCTCGCGCCGGCGGACGCGGCGGCGCGGGTGCGCGAGGTCACCGCCCTGCTCTCCGAGCAGTACGAAATGCAGAAGGCGAACCTCGAGCAGATCACCAACATCCAGGAATCGCTCGCCGCCTCCTGGGATAAGCTCTTCGGTAAGTGGGCAGAGGGGAAGCTGTCGCCCGAAGAGGTGATGGCGCAGCAGCAGGCGGCCCTCTCAGGGATCGTCGATCAGCTCGCTGCTGCCGCCTCTCCTGAAGAGATCGACCGGCTGGTGCGGCAGGCACAGGAGCTAGCCGGCACGCTCTGGGATAACCTCACGAGCCAAATCGAGGCGCTGGCCGGCGAGGGCGAGGATACGTCGGCGCTCCTGGCCCAGCGGGACGCTGTAGAAGCGCTGGCGCAGGAGATCCGCACCGCGTCGGAGGCGCAGCTCGAGACGTATCGCCAGCAGGTCGAGGCGGAGATCGAGCTCATCAAGGCGGCGGCGATCGCCGCGGCCGATATCCTCGACACGCGCGCGTCCCAATACGACGAGATCCTCAGTCAGGTGCAGGCCGCGGACGCCGCGATCGCCGACGCACTCGAGGGAATCGGCACGCGCCTCGACTCGTGGGAAGCGGAGATCGCGGCATCGAACGAGCTGCTTGATCAGCGAGCCGACGAGCTGCTCGCGGCGCTGACCGCCGAGACCGGCGCCCGCCAGGACCTCATCCAGGAGATCGATCGAACCGAGGACACCTTCCACGACGCCGGCGATGCCACCGATGACGTGATCGACGGGTACATCGATCTCAAGAACGCACTCGACGAGGCGCGCGGGGCGATCGACTACCTGCGCCAGCAGAGCACCTCGGCAGGCGACAGCCTGTCGGGCGCTGCCACGGCCGCAGGCGCGATGGCGACGAACACAGCGAGCGCCGCGACCGCCGCGAACGATGCAGCCGCCGCGCTGCGCAACGTTCGCGACAGCGACCCGACCCGCGCCACGGGCCGGTGGGAGGAGCCGTGAGGACGATCGGCGCTACCGCTGCGGCCGCTCTCGCGCAGGGCTGGAAACGCGTCGGCTATGCCGTGAAGATCCGCTTGCGCGACGGCACGATTTGGGCGATCACCGACTTCCCGACGGGCGTGACGATCGACGGCCAGGCGTACAGTCGCGCGAACTTTCGCGTGACGGGTCTCCCGGCCGAGGCGAATCCGGCCCTCTGGAAGGCGTCTCTCCGACTGGGAGACGGCGCCGGAACCTATCGCGCGGCGATCCGCGACAACAGCATCCGCTACGCCGAGGTGTGGATCTACGCCCTGCTCTCGCCCGACCCTGCAACGGCCCCGGGCGCCGTGTTGCTCTTCAAGTTTAGGGTCGAGAAACCGAGCGTCAACGGGCCATCGGTCGACCTCCAGCTTGGGCCGCCGAAAGGGTTGTGGGAGATCCAAGGCCCACCCGTGTACTCGGCGACCTGCACGTACCCGCAGGAACGCAACACGCCGCTATGCGACAAGGCGTTGATCTGCGGCGGGACGTGGGCCGAGTGCCAAAGCTTCGTGCGCACCGACCTCTTCAACGGTCGCCGGCGCCTGCCGCCTGTGGGGACCGTCATCCAGGTGCGCGAGGATGGCTCGCTGACCATCGGTGTGAGGGGGGAGTAGCGTGGCGCTCTTCCCACCGAACATCTGGCCCGAGACGCCGCCGCGCGAGGGCGAGGATTGGGAGACGATCGTCCAGCCCGGCCCTGGTGGCATGGGCGACGTGCTCGAGGTCAACGACGCACCGGTTTTCCTGGGTCGTTATCGCTTCTACCTCGAGCGCGCCGACTTCCACGAGCTGCGGTCATTCCATCGGCAGCAACGCGGACCGGCTCTACCCTTCGACTTTTTCGCCTACACGATCATCGAGCACGAGCTGCTCGACTGCGGGACTGGCGACGGCTCGGATCTCGTCTTCCCGGCGCCGCTAACTGACCTCGACCGCACTCTACAGGCGCCCGTCGTCACGGTCGGCGGCGCTTCCAAGGCCGAGGGCACCGATTACGAGATCATCGTCGAGCAGCGGGCCGCGAAGAGCGAGGACCTCTCGGACGCCGGCGTGTGGGCGGCGGTCTCCGGCGCAGTGATCACGCGGACCGGCGGTCAAGCGGCCCCCTCCGGTCCTGCGACGGCCTGGCGAATCCAGACAAGCGGAGGGACGGACACCGCGAAGCTGCGGCAGCAGCTCCTTGCGCTCTCGCTCCTGAGCAAGCGGCACTTGGTCGCCGGATACATCAAGGTCGCCGCCGCGACGCCAGCGGTGACGATCGCCGACGGGCTCGGAGCGACGCAGACGGTGCAGCCGGGCGCCGGGTGGACCGAAATTGAGCTGCAGTCGGATGGCGACGCAGTGACTCCGTGGCTGATGGAGTTCCGGGCGCCGGCCGCCGGCGACGCGCTCGACGTCGACCTCTGGCATCCGTGGGGCGCGATCGAAGACGTCTACTGGGGCCTCCCGAGGGGTGAGCCCAACCGCAGTGCGTGGCGCTACGGTCCGTCCGGCGCGTCGGCGATCGCCGTCGACTCGAAGCGCCGTCACCAGATCGTCTTCTACGCGGGCAGCGTCCCCGGCGCCGGTGCCGCCGTGAAGCTCACTGCGGTGGGCCGTCGGCTGTACTACGTGCAGTGCCTGACCGAGAAGCTCGACTGGGCGATCGATGAGAACCTCATCATCACCGTGCCGCTCGAGGTCAAGGAGAGCACGTAGATGGGCGCTCCGACTACCGTCTATGGCGACAAGATGGGCATGACCACGCGGCCCCCAGGCTCGACGCCCACCAGCACCGGGTCGGCCGGTTCAGCGACCGGCGCCGCACATCGAATCGGCTACGGCCAGCACGTCGTGTTCGGCCTCTACTCGCTGGTGACCGTTTACCAGGGCGATCTCGTCGTGCTCTACGAAATCGAGCGTGGGCCGATCGAGGAGTACGTATCAATCGAGCTGGGTGGCGTGTCGATGCCGGTCGGTGGCGGCACAGTGTCGGGGATCACGCTCGAGGCACCGAAGAAGGGGGAGGCGGCGCAGGTGGTGTCCGCCCTGCTCTCGACGGTCTTCGCCGACCACGTCGAACGCTACCCGGCCCACGCCTATCTCGTTGCACGCTTCGAGGCCGACGCTGTCTCCGCGGGCTCAATCCCCGAGTGCCGATGCATCGTCAAGGGCCGGAAGGACGTCTACGATCCGGACTCCGGGACCACGGGGTACACCGACACGCCAGCGTTGTGCACCGCGCACCTGGTCTCGATCCCCGAGGGTGGACAGCTTGGTAGCACCGGTGTCGTGTGGCCGAGCGTTGACGCGGTCGCCGACTGGCATGAGACGCTGGTCTCAGGCTCGACGCGCTACGCGATCTCCGCCCTTATCTCCGAGTCGACGCTGATTTCGCAGCACGTGCGCGCCATGCTCTCGCAGTCGTCGGCCTGGGAGTCGTGGTCGGTCGACGGGCTCTGGCGCATGGGATGCGAGAACGCCGGCGCTGCCGCGGTCGCGACTATCGCCGCCAACTGGCTGTACTGGCAGGATGGTCGACGGCTACCGAGCGAGTGGCGAACGCTGGTCGACCAGCAGTTGACGCGGCTCATCGTCGAGTTCACGGACGCGAGTCGCGACTACGAGACTGGCGAGGTGGCGGCCGAGCTTGCGGGCGTCGCGGACGGGACGCAGCCCCTCATTCAGAAACGCTTCCCGGCGCCGTGGATCACGTCGAAGCCGGTTGCCGCACGGCTCGCCGCCGACCTCCTGGACGCGGCGCAAGCCAGCTACCGCGTCCAGATCCTCTGCAACAGCAAGGCGCTCGCCCTCGAGCAGGGCGATGTCGTGGCGACCAGCGGCGTGTTCGCGGTGCCCGATGGCACATGGACCGTTCTCTCCTCGCAGCCCTCCATCAAAGAGGGCATCATGGTCACGCTCGCACAGCGCCCCGGCAATAGCGTCTCGGCGCCGGCGAGCGAGACCAAGGTCACGCCACCCGTCCCGAAGCCCGGCGACATCCCGCCGGCGCCAACCGGCCTCACGCTCGCGGTCCTCGAGAGCGCGGCCGCCGGGAAGGTCGTCTACACGATCGTCGCCTCGGTCGACCCACCGGCGAGCGTCATCGTCCGGAGCTTCCTGTTCCAGCTCTACGAGGGCGGCGGCTGGCGGACGGTCGCGACGGCCGATGCCGCCGCCGATCGCGCTGTGCGCTTCTTGGCAGTCGGCCCCGGCGACAACAACGTACGGGTGTGGGCGATCTCGCACTCGGGGCAGTGGAGCGCGACAGCCGCGAGCGATACCGTGACGTGCGGCCCGGGAGTTGGGGCGTACCCGGCGCCAGTGCGGGGCGATAAGCTGCACAAAGTCAAGTTCGGGGCCTTCGCTTCCGCACCCGAAATCTATCCGGGCGGCGCCGACCCAGACCCGATCGGCGTCGGCGACTTCTTTCTCTACACATGGGCTCTCTCCGACCCTCCCGGCCTGATCTCTCATATCGAAGTCGAAACCTTGAATCGCAAGCTGACGTTCGTGCTCGACAAGTCGAACACTCAAGTGTGGATCGGCGCCGGCGCTACCGGCGAGGTTGGCGTACCCGAGATCATCAGCCCTGACGAAATCGCCGAGGTCTACTCGATCGCGCACGACGGGACAAAGACGCCTTCGACCGGCACATGGAACGTGCTCACGACGCAGTATGAAGGCACGCTTGCGGATGGCGTTTTCTCCGACTCATCGGCACCCGCGAACGGCGGGCTACTCCTCGAGGCGCAGTACGACAGCGGCAAGGGGAACTGGTTCATCCGGCCGATCTCGATCTACGCACCGAATGATGGAGATTCGGTGGTCTTCGACGGCCCGACATCGAGATGGCAACTGAAGAAAGTGGGTGGATCCGTGCGCATCCCGCTTTACGACTCGACCACCTGGGTCTTCGACCGGATCGACAGCTACATCCTCGAGAACAAATTCGAGGAGTTCATGGGCTCGCAGCTCATGCGGCTGGGGATCGACCTCACGGAGTACTCGCAGATCCGCGTCGGGGTGCGGTGGGAGTACCTGCCGCGAGGCAAGTACGACATCGCATGGAGCTCCGGTTCCACGAAGACGCGACACGCCATTTGCTACCCCTACCTGCTCAAGCACACCGGAACGACCACGCTCACGCGTGGCAACCTCGACGGCTCGAGCACGACGACCTATACGCACGGGGCGAACATCACGGCGATCTACGGAGCCGGACCGTACTGCTTGCTCTTCGATGCCTCGGGCAACTGGTACGTGATCGACCCGGCGACGATGACGAGCCTCGGGCAGCTCACCGGGATCCCGACGAGCACCAACGCGACAGCGTGTGCCGTCAACTACCCCTATGCCGTGATCGGCATCGTAATCGCCGACGGCACGAACCCCAACAAGGCGTACCTCGTCGACGTGCCGGCGGTCAGCGCGAGCAGCATCGGGACGCTGAGCACCACCGGCCTCGACAGCTTCCAAGCGGTTTCACGAGACGGCCAATGGATCGCGTCGTACCGCAACTCGGCCAACTACCTGCACCGCGTCGCGGGCTTCTCGGCGGCCGTCTACTCGACGCTCACGGTCCCGACCGGTATCTCGCTCTCGCAACGCTCCGCGAACAACGTCGGGTGGCTCGACGGGTCGTCGCTCATGCTTCCGGGTTACGTGACCGCGAGTCCGTACGGTGCCCGCGTGGTCAAGGGACCGTACGCAACGCACGCCGTGAGTCTGGGATACCTGGAAGCCCTCGTTGAGCTCTTCCCGTTTGGGCCGCGGGCGTTGGGGCTCTTCGCGCTGCAGGCCGACATCGTGTCGGCCGCTGCACGCGGGCAATACGCGCTGATTCACGCGCGTGGGGGGGATGCCGACATTCAGCACGTCGGGATGGTTGTCCCGTCGACCACGGAGCGCACGCTCGGCCTGACCGTCTGGGATACGCGCGGGCTCGGCATCATGGTCGACCAGGCGAGCGGCAACGAGCTCGTGATCTTGTGCGAGGGGGCGAGCGGGCAGAAGGTCGGGCTCCAGTATAAGACGGCTGCGGGCGCCTGGTCGAATTTCGACGGGAGCGGCGCCGGCGCGGTCGGTGCACCGTCGATCACCGACTACCAATCCGGAGTTGCGCTGTCGGCCTGGCAGGCGGTCCCGGCCGGCGCGCAGGCGGCCGTGACGGTGCGCCCGGTCTTTGAGGGCGGCGACAAGGCGACGAATGTGCACCTGCGCGAGCTGTGGATCGAGCTGAAAGAGTGAGAGGGGGCGGGATGGGTGAGGAGAGCGGGGCGGTGGGGAACCAGGGACGACGGCATGAGGATCCGCGACTCGAGAGGATGGAGCGCAAGCTCGACGAGCTCGACGCCAAGTTGGATTCGCTCTGGCAGAACGGCCTCGTAAGATTGAGCGCAGCGCTCGCGGCGGTTTCGGAGCGCGTGGGCAAGCTAGAAACTCGGTGCGACGCCTTCCACCCGCCCGGCTCGATGGCGCGCAGCAGCAAGGCGCCGACCGCGAAGGAGCGGCGCGAACTCCCGCGCTGGGCGTATCTCGTCATCGGCGGTGCTCTGATGGCCGGGGGCGATGGTCTCAAGTGGCTCTTCGCAGCGGTCGCGAAAGCGCTGGGGGCGGGATGAGCTTCACCGAGCATTTCACCGAGCGTGACTTCGCGTGCAAGGACGGCTGCGGCTACGGCACGCATCCCGACGACGTCGTGACGGAGCTGCCGCAGCTCCTCGAGGCGGCGCGGCTCACGCTCGGGCGGCCGATCTACGTCACCTCCGGGTGCCGGTGTGCGAAGCACAACGAGGCCGAGGGTGGCAAGCCGACATCGGCGCACACGCGCGGCGCTGCCGCCGACCTCCGGATCTCCGGCGGCCTCCAGCGGTGGGAAACGCTCGTCGCGCTGATCGTCGGCGCGCTGTGGATGATGGGGATGCTGCGCTCGCAGCCGTGGCTCGCGCTCGCGCGGCTGCGAACCGTGGTGCGCGGCCTGGGGGTGGGCCCGACGTTCGTACACGTCGACGTCGACGAGCAGCTCGCTGACGATGGCAAACGGCCGGCGGCGTGGGGGTACGGCGCCGAGCAGCCGTAACGCGGATCCCGGTCAACAGTTGACCGGGCGGGAGGGCGTGGGGATGGGCGGGCGTGGTGGGGCGAGGGCGAGGCGGAGGCGGGCGCGGGAAGCCGAGCGGCCGGCGCACCTGGGGATCCCCGTGCGTTGCCCGGTCTGCTGCGCGATAGGCGATCTGTGCGGCCGGGAGCGGACTGGCAGGTGCGATCCGCGGGACGCAGGCCGGATCGCGGTCGAGCTGATCGGGCCGGCGGCGCTCCGCGGTGGCGCCGAGCGCGAGCGCCGGCGCGCGAGGAGGGCGGCATGAGGCACGGTGAAATCCTCGCCATGCCGGACGCGCAACTCCGCGATCCAGCGCTACCCCAGCGCATCGAGGGCGGCAACATGGGCCGGCGGGTCTGGACCTATTGGCAGGGGGTCTCTGGCCTTGTCACGCCGCGCGAGCCCGGCATGCTCGTGTACGGGGACGGTGGGGCGCTCGATCACGGCCCCGAGGAAATGTGGGCCATCCGGTACACGCCGAGCGGGGCCTACTGGGAGCGGTGGTGGGGCTGCGAGGGCGATGAGGGCGAGACCTACGCGCCGTCCCTCGTGCGCACTCCTGATTCCTGGCCGGAGGACAGGCGCTGGCTCATGGGCTATTCCGGCACTATGCGCTCCACCTCGGGGCAGCGGCGCCGGGTGTGGCTGGGCCTGGCGTGGATCGCCGATCTGGCGTACGAGCAGTGGGACCGACGACTCGTCATCCCGTGGGGCGGGACTGGGCCGTCAGGAGGCGTGTGGTGCGTGGCGCTGGTCGTGCGCGACGGCGAGGTGATCGCGATCGGCCGCGACTCGACGTACCCCGTCGGCCAGATGCACCGCCGCTACCGGGTGCAGCCGGACCTCAGCTACGAGGATCTCGGGCCGATCGTCCTGGAGGGTGCAGCGCCGGCCGCCTGGTGCAACGATGGGATGGTGCTCGGAGATGGCCGGCTCGTCATGGTCGAGGGCGGCAACCCCGGCACGCACGCCACACAGCCGAGGCTCGTCGAGTACATCTCGGAGGGCGCCGACTGGTCGCTGGTCAAGCCGAGCGGGCGAACGTGGGCTCACCCGGACAGCACACTCCGCACGTTCGATGGGGGCTACCTCCGCGACGAGCTGGGGCATATATCACTCGAGGACGTGGTGTTTGCCAACTGGTCAGACGGACGGGGGCCGGGTAAGCGCGGGTCGTGGGGTGTGCAGTGGTGGGCCGGGGACGGGACGACGACGCAGGCCACGATCAGCCAACTGCGCACGCCGCCGCTGGCGGTGGAGGTAAGATGAGAGAGCTACTCGGACAGCTATTTTCGTCGCGGTGGGGTTCGACGAAGTTCTGGCTGATCGTCGGCACGTATGCCACCTTCACCGTGCTCCTGTGGCACGGAAAGCTCGGCGGTGACAACTACATGCTGCTCGTCGGCGGCGAGATCGGCGCCTACCTGGGCGTCAACTTGCTCCAACACCGCACCTATGCCGCTGGCGCCGGCGCCGGCGAGGAGCCGAAAGCGTGAGGTGAAACGTGGGAATCTTGAGCAATGTCAAAGCAATCGTCGTCGCGCTCGTCGTGGCCGGGCTCGTCGCCGGCGGCCTGGGGCTCGGCTGGCGACTCGACCACATGACGCAGGTCGCACGCCGCGAGGCCGCGGAGGCCCGACTCGAGGCGTGCATCACCGCGCGCGACCAATGCGCAGCGATGGTGCCGAGCTACCAGCGGACGATCGATGAGGTACGCACAGAGATCGAGGCGCGCAACATCGAGCTCGAGGCGGAACACGGGCGCCGCATAGCGCTCGATGCAGCGATCGCCGCATCCCGAGCGGCTGTCGCCCGCGCGCAGGGCGAGCGGGACGTCGCCCGGAGAGAGACGGCCGGACGCCCATACCCGACCGATCCGCTACAGGCGGCCGACGAGCTGCTGATGCGGGCGCTGGAGATCGTGGGCGCACCGCCCGAGGTGATCGAGCGGATGAAGACCCTTGTGGAGGCGCGCTATGCCGGAAGGTGACTACGAAGCCATCGAGAATTCGGGCTGTCTGCGCGCGGCCGGCGGCCGACTCGCGCTCTACCTCGCCGGCGCCGCCATCTTCGCGGCGCTCGTCTGGTGTGTAAGCTGCTCGCATGCGCGCCCGGCGCCCACGCCGACCCCAGTGCCGCCGGCTCCCGAGGTCATCAGGGTGCGAGTGCCGATCTACGACTCGTGTCCGCCGCCGGCGGATCTGCCGCGGCCCGACTACTGGCCGCTGGTCGTGGATGCGCTCTCGCAACCGACGCTCGAACTCAAACTGCAGGTGCTCGAATACCTGATCCGGAGCGCAGTCGGCTACGGCGACGACCAGGCGCTTATCCTCGAGCCGTATCGGCGACCGCCGCCGGCGCCATGAGTCGGATTTGCCCCGGCGTTTGCCCACGGCGAGATCGCGTCTCGGCGGTGTGGCGTAAGTGCGTGAGGGGGTTGGCGGCCCGTAGGGGAATCGAACCCCTGCTTCCGGCGTGAGAGGCCAGCCGCGGGCGCTGTGCAAGTTTCGGCTGATCAGCTAACTAGCTTGAGGCTCCGGCGCTTGCGCTGTGCGCCGTCCCGCGACGGTCTCAACTGATGTGCCGATTTGTGCACCGCGTTTTGCCCCTGGGCAAACGCTTCGATCGCCGCCAGCGCCGGGTGCTGCCGGGCACGCTCGAGCTCGCGCTCGAGGCTCCCGACGACGGCGTGCGCGTAGTGGCGCTGGAGCATCGTCAGGCTCGTGCCCGTGACCTGCGCGACGACCTGAGCGGACACGCCGGCGACGAGCAGATGGGTGATGCGAGAGTGGCGGAGGGCGTGGAGCGGCGTGTCCCCGGCGAGCCGCTCCCCCGCCTCAAGGCGGTGGTTGGCGACGCGCAACAACCGGCGCCACACGTAGCGCCAGTTGTCGGCGCGCGTCCCGGTGCGCGGCGCGACCAGCACCGGGGAGTCCGGCTTCGGCCGCCGGGCGGCGTACGCCTCGCGCAGGTGCGCGGCGAGGACCGGGTCGAGCGGACACACGACGTTCCTGTGCCCCTTCGTCTCCGGGAAGACGATCAGCCCGCGCGCCAGCTCGACGTTGCGCCAGAGCAGCGCGTCAATCGCCTCGGGGCGGCCGCCCGTGTAGTAGCCGAGCATCACCCGCGTAACGATCGGGAGGTACTGCCGCCGGCGATCCTCGCGCGGCAGCCGCTCCCAACGCTGCCAGACATGGCAGGCGGCGAGCACCGCGCCGACCTGGCGCTCGGACAGCGCCGGGGGCTGGCGGAGCGGCTCCGGGAGGTTCCTCAGTCGGCGCATGGGGTTCTCGCCGAGCAGCTCGCGCTCGACGGCGAGGTTCAGCGCAGCGCGGATGATGAAC
>Ga0209727_1001078_pt1 | contig 24617 bp, 23 predicted proteins | sample RifGroC1_FD_183995 | JGI IMG/M metagenome (GOLD analysis project Ga0209727, IMG submission 183995) | Groundwater microbial communities from Rifle, Colorado, USA - Groundwater C1 (SPAdes) (version 2) | ecosystem: Environmental > Aquatic > Deep subsurface > Groundwater | place: Rifle, Colorado...
CAAGTGTGGAAAGGGATTCTAAAACACTGTGCACAGTTTGCCCCAAGGCAAGAGCCGGTTGCATGATCGCAATCTTGTGATTGTTCTTCGGATCACGGTACATGTTTTTCAGATAATACGCGCGGGGACATTTGAGATAATCCGTAATGGAAGAATGCGATAACCAGACAGCAGAATATTTATCTTTCATAGTATCATTATACACTCAATAAATATGCTCCGATTCCCATGCAAATCATAGATAGTATTTTTTGCGGTATCCTATCACGCTCCTTAAAAACAAATAATCCATAAAGAACAAGAATCGGGATTTGAAGCTGAGCGATAATGGTCATAAGCGATACCATTCCACCCATCTGATATGCAGTAAATGACCATATTGCAGATAAAACATAAAAGGTTCCTGTAACAAACAAAAATAAAGATGATTTTATTGAAGGAAATTTCTTTTTTTGTTTATATGCGAAAAACGCAGGAATCAATAAAAATAAAGTATTCAATCCATAATATAAAGCCGAGTATAACGTTGCAGAAAAATCATTAACAATTGCCTTATCAATAAATACCCCAATACCAAATAATATTGCCGTAACAATCGCAAGTATATTTCCTTTGTGTAACTTGATTTTCGTTTTCGAAATACTAATGACGATAATCCCAATAGCCATAGCAATGATTCCAAATAGTTGAGATTGGGTAAAACGATCTGAAAAAATAATTATTCCTCCTACAAAAACAAATAATACCTGTGTCCTAATAAATAACACAAACTCTGATACATCGCTTAATTGTAGAGATTTAAAATATGTAATTATTCCAACAGAAGTAACAAATGAACTCGCAAACAATCCCATGACATTTAATACTGTCAAATGATACCAAATGTCATGTCGAAATATGGCGATACTAAAAGCAACTATTGCTGAGAAAAACGCGCTCAATAATCCAATATATACTGGTTCCGATTCTTCATTAGTAACATATTTACCAATAATTTCGGCAATTGAGTAAACAATCGTTGCAAGAAGAGCGAAATAAAACCAATTCATAACGTTATTGTATCATTTCTCATTATCTAGACTTTTCCAAAGGAGTAGCGCTCCGTAAGTACGGTACGGTGACCATTTTGAGGTGATTTTTTCCATTTGCTTTACAGTCGGTTCTTTTTTCATTTTATATAGTTTTTGCAATGAATGCCGTAGTCCTAAATCACCGAAGGAAAACACATCTTCCCTTCCTAAAGAAAACATGAGAAACATTTCAGCTGTCCATGGTCCAATACCTTTCACCTTGACTAATTCTTCTATAACCTCTGCATCTGATAATTCATTAAGCTTATTCAAATGAATTATTTTCGAAACAACACACTGGGCAAGACTTTTGATATACTTCACTTTCGCCCATGAAGCTCCGGTATCTCGAATTATCTGATCAGGAATCAAAAGAATTTTTTCAGCTGTTACCGTTTCTGTTGTAAACAATTTTTCGAATCGCCCGAAAATTGCACGCGCTGCGCCACCAGCAAGTTGTTGTGTTATAATCTCGCGACATAAACTAAAGAAATAATTATCTGAATGACCAATAGAGATATCATCAAATGAACACGCGAGTGTATATAAATTCTTATCTACCTTCTGAAAATGTTTTTTCACTTTAGTTGGCAACATGAGGCCATTGTACAACAAATACAATTCGGATTTCGTATTTGCTATACTATACGTATGAAGAAAATTACCTCAAAAGATGCGTTCTTTCATGAAACACAGGCATTAAAAGGTTGGTATTATCAGCTACCTGATATTGATGACGGAAGATCAGTCATTTACGCTGAAGTGACTGGAGATCATGGACAAAGAATTATTGGTAAACACCCAAGAATCTATTTTATTTTCGAGGGAGAGGGAGAGTTTACTGTAAATGGAGAAAAAACCATTGCTAAAAAAGGTGACGTGATTATTATTCCATCATTTGCTACCTACAGTTATTTTTCAACCAAACCTATATTAAAACTGCTTCTAGTGATGGACTTGATTGATTTATCAAAATTGCCTCCAAGTAAATAGCTTGTTACAATAAGCTTCATGAAATCGTCTTTTATGAGTTTCTCTTTTGGGTGCCGCGTCAACGAAGCGGAAAAACAAATATTAGACAAACAACTTATGGATGCAGGGTTTTCATGGAATGAGAAACATCCAACATTCTATATCATCAACTCCTGTGCAGTGACCGGAAAAGCGGAACGGGAAGTCAGACAGCATATCTATCAAATACGAAAAAAATATCCTAAAACAAAAATCGTTGCAACAGGATGCAGCGCAACATTATGGATAAATAACAATATGCTTCTTAGAAAAGTTGATTATTGGATAGAGAATAAAGAGAAAAATACGATAGTAAAGTTACTTAAGAATTATACTGGGATCCCTGATCGCTCTTCGCTTGTCCGGGATGACAATAGTACCTATGATAAATTTTTAAAATCCGGAAAAATGATGGTAAAAATCCAGGATGGGTGTGACAGATATTGCTCGTATTGTATTGTGCCGTTTACCCGCGGACACGCAACGTCACAAAAAATCGCTGATATTATAAAAAAAATACAAGACACGACTATTCCAATAAAAGAAGTCATTTTAACAGCAATTAATACTGAATACTTTGGAAAAGATACCGGAGAAACGCTTACGGAACTTGTTGATTCAATACTTACGCAAACAAAAGTTGATCGAGTAAGTTTTGGTTCCATTCACCCATGGAGTATCACTCCTGAATTTCTTTCGTGGTACAAAACAAATAAAGATAATCCCCGATTTGTTCATTTTTTCCATATCCCAATTCAATCCGGATCAGATACAATCCTCAAACTCATGAATAGACATTATACGACAAAGGAATTATCAGAAGAATTAAAAAAATTACACAAAATTAACTCTCATACACTGATTGCTACAGATATTATCGTCGGATTTCCGGGGGAATCTGAAAAAGAATTCCGGGAAACGTATGAATTTCTAAATAAAAGTCCTATATCAAAATTTCATATTTTTCGCTATTCTCAAAGACCGGGTACTGCATCTGCAAAATTTATAAACGAACCAACACCTCAGATGAAACAAGAGCGAGCAAAAAAACTCGCGGAACTTGGGAAGAAAAAATACACTTCTTATTTGATGTTATAAATAGCTTTAATAGTTTGGGAAAATTGTAAAAATCGCTTTGCTTGATCCGTCACTGTATAACAATCTTCGTTTTTTTCAATCATGTTGATAATGGATTGTTCAATAATCCGTTTCTGTAGTGCATCTTTTTCAACAACAAAGGTGTTAATCAAACCCTCTTTCATTTGCTCTTTTGTCAATCCTCCGCATGATGTTGTTTTACTTTTTTCAAGCGTTGTTAACAAATACATGGAAATGGAGCGTTCAAATGTAACCGGAAATACGACAAAAAAATTAAGATGAATTGATAAAGCTAAAACAAGTGCCGCGATCATCGATTCGAAATAACGATATTTCAATCGAATTGAAACCAACAAAATTCCGGCAAACACAGCGAGACTTGTAAGCACTAAATATAAAAGTCCTCGATAAAAGAGTACTTGTTGGTAACTAAATATGGAGGTATAGAATAATCCAAGATAAGTGACAGTAAACAGAATAAAAACAATAAAATAAGTACAAATATAAGGAAAAGTCTCTTTTAAGCGTTTCATGAAACTTACCACTTGAAGTGAGCGAAGGCTTTATTTGCATCTGCCATTCGATGTATCGTATCACGTTTCTTAATTGCTTCTCCGACGCCTTTTGCTCCATCAAGAAGTTCTGCTGCTAATTTTTCCGCGAATGTTTTATATTCCTTATTTGATCGCTTATTTGCACATTCCACAATCCACCTTATCGCAAGTGCTATTCTTCTATCTCCCCGTACTTCCATAGGCACCTGATACGATGCTCCGCCAACGCGCCGTGCTTTCACTTCTGTTTTTGGTCCAACGGTATTAATTGCTGTCTCAAATACTTTAACTGGATCCTCTTCCGTTTTTTTAATAATATCTAATGCTCCGTACACAAGTTGCTCTGCAACCCGTTTCTTTCCACTCTTCATAATGCGATTAATAAACCGCGTTAACAGTCTATTTCCATAGATTGCATCTCCCGGAAGTATTTTTGAATATGTTTTATTTGATCTCATAGATTATTAGCTTGCTTTTGCAGCGGTAGGTCCAACAGCAGTTGCTTTTGTTCCATATCTGCTTCTTCCTTGCTTCCGATTAACAACTCCCGTTGAATCATATTTTCCCCTGACAATATGATATTTTACTCCTGGAAGATCAGGCACCCTTCCTCCACGAATCATCACAATTGCATGTTCCGTAAGTTCATGTCCGATTCCTCCAATATATGCGGTCACTTCCTGTTTATTGGATAATCTCACACGAGCAACCTTTCGCAGTGCTGAATTTGGCTTTTTAGGAGTCATAGTTTTGACCAATGTTACTACTCCTCTTTTAAATGGAGCCGGCATTTGTTTCATTTGGCGAGTTTTTGTATTAAAAAATTTCCGAAGCGCTGTAGCTTTAATTTTTTTTGACTTTCGATGTCGGCCAAATTTAATAAGTTGATTGATTGTCGGCATATAATTATTTCATTATCTGTGCACGCTGGGCATCTACAGGAATAAGTCGCCCGATTATAACGTTTTCTTTAAGCCCGAGCAACTTATCCTCTTTTCCGGCGAGTGCTGCATCAGTAAGGACATTCGTTGTTTCTTGAAACGATGCTGCTGATAACCATGATTCTGTATAGAGTGACGCACGAGTTATACCAAGTAAAACTATATTTGCTGTCGCAGGTTCTCCTCCGGCAGCTAGTACTCGTGCGTTTTCAGAAGTGAAACTTGCTCGATCAACAAGTTCTCCTGGAAGCATTGTTGTGTCTCCAGCACTATCGATACGCACTTTGTCACTCATTTTTCGAACAATGACTTCAAAATGTTTATCATGAATACCGATTCCTTGGGATTCATACACACGTTGAACTTCAGTAATCAAATATTTTTGTGCCCCTCGAAGTCCACGGATTTCAAGCACTTCTTTCACATCAAGATATCCACTAGATAATTGATCGCCAGCGCCAATAAGATCTCCAGATTTAACCTTTAGTTCGCTCGTAATAGGAATCGTGTATTCTCGCTCTTCAATAGGCTTAAGAGAATTATTTCGAACAACAATTTTATATCCTTGATCTGTTTCTGTAACTTCGACTTTTCCGGCAATTTCTGAAATTGGTGATAACACTCTCGGTGTTCGACATTCAAACAATTCTTCTACACGTGGAAGACCTTGTGTCACATCAAGTCCAACAATTCCTCCCGCGTGACGAACCCGCATGGTTAATTGTGTTCCTGGCTCTCCAATTGATTGAGCAGCAATAACGCCGACAGGGGTACCCATGTCAACAAGTGTTGTTGTTGAGAAATCACGACCATAACACTTCGCACACATCCCAATTTGCGCTCGACACGTGATTGGAGAACGAATAATAACACTTTCTATTGCATGTTCATCAATAAGCTTCACATTTGACTCATCAATGAGTTCTCCTTTAGCAATAAGTACTTTTTTACTACCCTCTGCTTTTATATCCTCAGCGACAAACCGACCAATACAACGATTTGCAAAAGGTGTTTGTCTATCTTCTTTTCGTATTAACTCAAATCCTTCTTCCGTACCACAATCATCCATACGAATAAGAACGTCGTGCGCTACATCAACAAGCCGCCTGGTCAAATATCCTGCGTCAGCGGTTTTAAGCGCTGAATCAGTCAGTCCTTTTCGGGATCCACGAGTTGAAGTAACGTATTCAAAAATAGATAATCCTTCTCGATAATTACTTTTTGTTGGCAGTTCCACAATTTTTCCTAAGGGATCAACAACAAGCCCTTTAATAGCAGCAAGTTGTTTGAGTTGATCTTTAGAGGCACGCGCTCCTCCTGAATCGATAATCATTTTTACCGGATTATCGATCTTCATATTGTTCCATGTAAGATTTGCTAGTCTCTCAGTTACTTCAATCCACACTTCATTTGACAATCGTCTCTTTTCTTCAAGCGTAATAAGACCTTGTTGATAATTACCATCAATATCTTTAACTTTATTTTCTGCTTCGTCAATTATTTCACTTTTATTATCAACCATGACATTGTCAAATACTGATGCGGACAATCCTCCGCAAAACGTTGCTCCTTCAAACCCAATAGATTTGATTGCGTCAATTAAGACCACTACTTCTTCTTTTGGATATTCTCGAAGTGCTTGGGTAATAATTGTTTTAATTGTTGCAGCTTTAACAGGTGTATTGATGAAACGAAGTTTTTCTGGTAACTTTTCGTTAAATAAAATTCGACCGATTGTGGTAACAATAATATTTCCATTAACGGGTACTCGAATTGGTTCTCGAAGACTCACGCGTTCCGTTTGATATGCAATAATTGCTTCTTCTTCATCGCAATAAAGTGTCATGTCTTTTTCTTGCTTTTCCGCTTCCGCCGCGTCCATAGTTGTGTAGTAATAACACCCAATCACCATTTCTTTATTTGGAACGGTTATTGGTGATCCATCAGCAGGTTTAAGCAAGCTAAATGTGGGGAGCATCAAATGCATTGCTTCATATTGGCTTTCTTTAGAAAGTGGAATATGAACAGCCATTTGATCTCCGTCAAAATCAGCATTATACCCTGCACAGACACACGGATGAATTTGAAGTGCTGATCCTTCAATAAGAACAGGAAAAAATGCCTGAATACCAAGTTTATGAAGTGTGGGTGCACGATTAAGAAGTACTGGATGATTTTTTGTAATTTCATCTAGGATATCAAATACTTCTGGTGTTCGACGATCGAGTACATTTTTTGCATTTTTTACATTTGGAGCAATACCCCTAACAATAAGTTCTCGAAGAACAAACGGTTTAAACATTTCAAGGGCCATTTCTTTTGGAAGTCCACATTGAGTAAGTTTAAGTTCAGGTCCTACAACGATGACAGATCGTCCGGAATAATCAACTCGTTTTCCAAGTAAATTTTGTCGAAATCTTCCTTGTTTACCCCGAAGCATATCTGAAAGTGATCGAAGTGGTTGAATAACTGCCCGAGATGATGGACGTTGGGTCGCATCTATTAAACTGTCGACAGCCTCTTGAAGCATTCGTTTTTCATTTCTAAGAATAATTTCCGGTGCTCCAAGATCCATTAAATGTTTCAGGCGATTATTTCTATTGATGACGCGTCTGTACAAATCATTTAAATCACTAGTTGCAAATCGACCACCAGTTAATTGAACCATAGGGCGAAGGTCTGGAGGAATCACAGGAAGAAGCGACATAATCATCCATTCAGGCTTAATGACTGCTTTTCGCATCCCATCAACAACACGAAGTCGTTTCGTTGCTTTGATATGACGCTGTCCTGAAGTATTTTGAATTTCCTCATGAAGTTCAGCAGCCAATTTGTCCAGGTTTACATGCTTCACAACCTCAAGAACAGCCTCAGCCCCCATACCAACGGAAAATCCTGCAACAGCATCATATTCATACAGTTTTAAATACTCATCTTCAGTAATAGTTGTAAGTGGTTTAATATTTTTAACAATAGACAATAGTTGATCAACCACTTCTTTCACTTTTGCTTGTTCTTTCATCATCTGATCTTCCAGTCTTGTTAATTCCTGACGCTGCCGAAGTTCGAGCTCAGCTATGGCAAGATCTTGCGCTTCTTTTGTTTTGATTTTCTCTTTGATCGACTCTTTTTCTTCAGATAATTCTTTTTGCTTCTTTGCTTTTTCATCTTTAAACCGTTTCTCCATTTCATCCAGTCTAACTTTTCCATTATCAGTCATTTTCTTTAATACTTCTTTTTTCTTACCTTCATCAATTCTCGTCACTAAATATTGAGCAAAATAAATAACACCCTCCAAAGCACGTGGACTCATGTCCAACAGAAGTGATAATTTTGAAGGTGCTCCTTTAAAAAACCATACATGAGCAACTGGAGCAGCAAGAGTAATATGTCCCATGCGCTCTCGTCTTACTTTACTTTGTGTAACTTCTACACCGCATTTGTCACAAATAATTCCACGGTATCGAATCCGTTTATATTTTCCACAGTAACATTCCCAATCTTTGGTCGGTCCAAAAATTCGTTCATCAAAAAGTCCATCTTTTTCTGGCTTAAGTGTTCGATAATTAATAGTCTCTGGTTTTGTTATTTCTCCATATGACCATGATTTAATATCGTCACTTGAGGCCAACCGAATTTCAAGACCAGAAAAATCAATAATATTAGCAAATGTTGATTTTGTATCCATAATTACTCCGTTTTCACAATTCCTTCTGTCACATTAATTGGTTCTGAAATAATTTCTGCTCCGGAAACTTTAGCAAGTTCTTTCGCATCCACAATCGCTTTTGTTTCTTCGGTGACGATGAGTTGTTTTGCTGTTACCGCGCCCGTTGGTTTAACGGATAATCCTAAAGCCTGTAATTCTTTAACCAACACTTTAAACGACTCAGGAACATTAGAGGCTGGAATATCAATACCTTTCACAATTGACTCAAATGCTTTCGCACGTCCCACAACATCATCAGATTTAATAGTTAACATCTCCTGTAAAATATGTGCTGCGCGATGAGCCTCAAGTGCCCATACTTCCATTTCTCCTAACCGCTGTCCTCCCATTTGGGCTTTTCCTCCAAGTGGTTGTTGAGTCACAAGTGAATATGGACCAGTTGATCGCGCGTGTGTTTTATCTTCAACCATATGGATGAGTTTCATGATAAATCCGACACCTACGACAATTAATTCACTAAATGCTTTTCCCGTTCGACCATCATAGAGTGTCGCTTTTCCTGATAACGGCAGATTTGCTTCTTTAATTTTTTCAACAATTTTTTCTTCTTTTACTTGTTCAAACACAGGAACAGCGATTTTAACATTGAGCTTTTTGGCAGCAAGTCCCAAATGTGTTTCAAGGAGCTGTCCTAAATTCATACGAGATAGAACAGACAAAGGAGAAATAATAACATCAACAATTGTTCCATCAGCTAAATATGGCATATCAGAAACAGGAAGAATTTTGGAAATAACACCTTTGTTTCCATGCCGTCCAGCTAATTTATCACCGACAACAACTTTTCTCATCTGAGCTACTTTGACAATTATTTTCCTGTTTGTTCCTGGTTCAAGCTCATCTCCTTGTTCTTTATCAAGAATTCGTACATCGATAACGGTTCCTCGTTCACCATGAGGAACTCGTAAACTCGTATCACGCACTTCTCGTGCTTTTTCTCCAAAAATTGCACGAAGTAGTCTCTCTTCAGCAGTTAACTCTGTTTCTCCCTTTGGAGCAATTTTTCCAACTAATATATCATTCGGAGCAACTTCTGCGCCAACAACAACGATACCGTCTTTATCTAGGTTTCGAAGAGCCTCTTCCCCAACGTTCGGAATGTCACGTGTTGTTTCCTCAGGTCCTAATTTTGTATCTACTACACTTGCTTCGTATTCTTCAATATTTATGGATGACAATACATCATCTTTCACGAGTCTATCAGAAATAACAATTGCATCCTCATATCCAAGACCATCGAAACTCATATATGCAACAACCATATTAGATCCGAGTGCAAGTTCTCCGTCGTCTGTTGCCGGTCCCTCAATAATGACATCATCTTTTTTTAATTTATCCCCTGTTGCTACTTCGACGTGTTGGTTATAGCATGTTGATTGAGCAGATCGTTTAAATTTTTCAAGTGTGTATTGCTCTTCATCACCATTTCTATATTTCACTGCTACTGATGAAGCATCAGCATAAGAAACAATTCCGTCATCTTTTGCATAGATACATCTTCCCATTGATCCAGCAACAATACGCTCCATTCCAGTTCCAATAATTGGAGCTTGCGGTTGTAAAAGTGGTACTGCTTGACATTGCATATGAGTGCCCATCAAAGCACGATTCGCTTCATCGTGAGCTAAAAATGGAATGAGAGACGCTGGAGCCCCAACAACTTGCCGAGGAACAATATCTAAATATTCAACAACTGTCACGTCTGCTTCAGAAAAATCTCCTTTATAACGCACTGGAACACGATCTGCTTGAATAATGCCATTTACATCAATAGGTAAATCTGCATGCGTAATATAGTGATATTGTTCATCATTTGCATCTAGATATACCATTTCATCAGTTACTTTCATTTTTGTTTTACCAACAGATGAAGCTTTTATCACTTTTCTATACGGTGTTTCTAAAAATCCATATTCATTAACCCTAGCGTATAAAGACATATAGGTAACAAGTCCAATATTTGGTCCCTCCGGGCTTCTTACCGGACAAATTCTTCCATATTGAGAAGCGTTAATGTCACGAATAGAAAAAGATGCACGCTCTCTAGAAATTCCACCAATACCCATAACAGTAAATCTGCGCAGATTATCAACTTCAGCAAGCGGATTAGTTTGATCAAGAATAGTTGATAATTGGCTCGTACGGAAAAAATCATTAATTGCAGCAATAATTGGCCGTGCGTTAACGAGCTGAGTCGGAAGTAAATCAACTGCTAGTGGTCCAGCTAAACTCATTTTTTCCCGGATAGACCGTTCAAGCCTGAGAAGTCCAACGCGAAAAGCATTTGTTGCAACAAGTTCACCAACTCTCCGAACACGCCGATTCCCAAGATGATCAATATCATCAACATCACCTCTTCCATTAATAGTATTAATGAGGTATGTAATTGCTCCGAGTACGTCTTCCTTTGTTAAAATCCAATGAGATTTTTCATTTGGAACATTGATACCGAGTTTTTTGTTCATTTTATATCGACCGACCCTCTCAAGAGAATATCTACGGTTATCAAAAAACATTGATTGAAACAATTCACGAGCATTATCAAGAACAATTGGTTCTCCCGGACGAAGTTTTCGATAAATTTCCAAAATTGCCTCTGTTTGATTTGTTGTTGAATCTTTCGCAAGAGTATTGTCAATAATACACATATCAGGATTATTATCTACAGCTTCAAATGCTTGCTTTATCTCTTCGTTCGTTGATAATCCAAGAGCGCGTAAAAATGTACTTCCAACAAATTTTCGTCTTCGATCAATTCTCACCATAAACACATTATTTCGTGTCACAAAAAGCTCTAACCAACTTCCATGCATCGGTCGAATTTCAGCGCTATATAAGGTTCTTCCAGTTGTAGGATCAACTTCTCCAGTAAAATAAATACCAGGTGACCTAACAAGTTGATTTACAACACACCTTTCTGTTCCATTAATAATGAACGTTCCATTTTGAGTCATAGCAGGAATATCACCTAAGAATACCTCCTGGGATACGTGATGACCAGTTTGTTTATTGGTAAGCGTTGCAATAACCTTCAGTTGCATATCGTACGTTAAACCTTTTTCGATAGCACTAAGTGGAGTAAGCCGTGGTTTTCCAAAAAAATAATCGCTAAATGCAAGTTCCCAATTTTTTCCAGTAAAATCTGATACAGGAGAAATTTCAGCAAGAAGCGTTTTAACTCCCTCTTCCAAAAACCATTGATATGATTCACGCTGTACTAGCGTAAGATCTAGTTGAGGAAGATCTGAATACTCTTTTCCCCAATATAATCGATGAGAGTGATTGTCTTTGGCCATTAACAATAAATCCCTATAAATTCTTTAATAAAAACGCAAAAGAAAGAAGTGAACAATGATCGTTCACCTCTTTAGGCTATTCAATTAATTCGTATTATACCTGTATTTTCCATCCTGTCAACGAGGAAAATTACTCACAAAAAACAGCCCATGAAGATCACAGGCTGTTTTTTATTTTATACTCTTTTTATTTCTTTTTGATCGTTGGCGTCAACTCAAGAGTAGGACAAGGAAATGTCGGTTGAGGTAAAAATGGTTTTCCATGTTTTACCCACGTTCCACCAGAACAAATCCATGTATCTTCACCTGTGATTGTTTTAAAAGCCACTGCTAATACACCAACAGCCATTAGTCCTCCAATAATAAGAGCAAAAGCTTTTATCATACTTTTGTTTTACCAATCGCGTCCACCGCGATCATCGCGTCCACCGCGATCTGAACCACGACCTCGTCCACCACCACCGAATCCACCACGGCTTCCGCCGCCACTGTATCCACCTCGTCCACCACCTCCACCAAATCCACCACCTGGGCGTTGATCTCGGGGAACCATAGGACGTGCTTCGTTTACGATGAGAGTTCTACCATCTAGATCTTTCCCATTCCACATTTCCATCGCTTTTTTGGCTTCTTCATCTGAACTCATTTCGACAAATCCAAATCCTTTGGATCTACCGGAAAATTTGTCCATGATCACCGTTGCGGTGACGACTGTACCTGCTTGCGAAAATGCATCGCGGAGCGTTTGATCAGTTGTGTTATACGATAAACTACCAACAAACAATTTCATTGCCATAATAATACTTTCTTTAAAAAACACTTTTTACTTATTTCTCACAACACGCGCTTCCGCAGTCGCACTTTTTGTCGCTGCCACAATCGCACACCTCCTTCTGCGACCCTTCGTCGCTGTATATATATACTTTTTTTATATCTTCATTAATCGTTTTCTTGTGTGATCCATCGCAAAATGGTTGATTTTTTGATAACCCACACATACAAATATGCACGGTATTTGTTTGAGATTTAAGTTCAAATGGTGCTTGTGCTGTTTTTTTAACAAATCTTGCCATACTATGTCTCCTTTTCTATTATACCTTTATTATAGGGTATTAGCTATTACCAACTTCCACCACCACCTCCACCACCACCTCCACCAGAAAACCCACCACCACTGGAAAACCCTGAGGAAAATCCGGATGATGAGCGCGTTGGGGTGGCGGCACTCATTACGCTTGATGAAAAACTGTGACTCAAACTATTTGCTAAATACATCGTTGTAAACGCATTATTATTGTATGACTGATACCACGAAGGTTGACGGATATCAATATTTTTAAACCTCTCTGCCCAAATTTTTTCTACTCCAAAAATAATAGCATACGGAAGCATCTTCTCAAAGAATAGTTGTTTTTCAGCCTGAAATTTATACTGCCTATCTTGTGAGACAATGAATCCTTTCAAAGCAGAAGCAATATTCGCCGCATTAGCTCCGTCAATCGTTTTTCTAGGCATTGATCTTCCGAATAAAAACGCAACAGCCGCAAGAAAAAAATTTCCTGTAAATAAAGCTACTCCTGCAACAATATAATATAGCGTTCGTTGACTTTGCGGGTTCTTGGGGAATAAACCATCTCGTACAACAGTTTCGTACAATTCTGCTTTTGTGGTTGTAACTGGAGAAGTTAAATCTGTGTCTTTGATCCTAATATTTTCATCTTCATCAAAAATTCCGTTGTATAGTTTTTTCTCAAATTCATCCATTCCCGTATCTTTTTTCGGCGTTATTTTTTCTAAATAGAAATCATTTTTCTTTTGCTCAATAATTTTTATATACCCACGTCTGGCAAGATCAACAATTGTTGCAGTGATGTCCCGTAGGTCTGCTGTTTCATCCATAAGCGTTCCTGTCTCCCCAGGTGTCAAAATTTTTCCATTTTTTAACTTTGGTACATCAAACCAGACATGCGCTGCTCCCACTGTTCCTTTTGGATCACGACCAGTTCTATACCACTGAATAATAATCCACAGTGGAGCAATGACATACCAACCTAATCCTGCAAGAAGAAATAGCATACTCAAGATAAATCCAAGAATGTTTGATAATCTTGTATCAACTTTTCTTGCTTCAGTAATGGTCAGTAAATTTTTCGGAAATCCAATAACAATAGATAATCCTTCTCCTGAGGATAAACTACTTGTTGAGAAAACAGTTACTAAACCATTTTTATATGAAATTGTGCATCCTTGAGATGTACTTTTGTATGCACCTGTGTAACAAGCAAGCTGCATACCACTTTCTTGTGGCGCAAATGGAAATTGAATTGTTGTTTTAACCTTTTGAATCGGCACTTCCCATTTGGCACCAACGATATTCCAATATAATTCATCATGATCAGAGAATGGAACAAAGGCGCCTTTCACAGTATAAGAAATAATATAGGTATGGACACCAGTAACAGTTTTATTTGGATCTCCAATTTTGAGCGTCATTTCATCTGAGGAAGATGACTGTTGCATTTGATACGGCATTCCCCGATCGTCTTCAACGCCTATCCCAGTAATATCGAGTTTAAACTTCTCTCCTTGATCATTGGTTTTTGTAATTGGAATAGTTCTGAATATCCCATGACGGTTAAGGGCACCGAAGTCATAGGTGATATTTTCTGATACGCTCATCAGACTGTCTTTTTCAACTATTATCGTCGTCTTAAAATCACGAATCTCTTCTGCGCGAACTGAAAATGGAAGAAAACAACAAACAAAAAAACAAATCAAATAATAGAACAGTCGCTTCATGAAATTACTCTAAATAATTCGCAATATTTTCCAAATGGCCTTCAATAGTTTTTGCATAATGCGCCACGCCATTTTTATCATGCAAATAAAACATATATTCTGTTGTTTGAGGATTAATGACCGCGTTGATTGCTTCAATTCCAGGATTTGCAATTGAAGCAGGAGGGAGTCCAGGATTGAGATAGGTATTATATGGGGAATCAATTTTCTTGTCTTCATCAGTCAATTCTTTTTTCCACCATGTTTTTTCCTTCTGCTGATATCCAAGAGCATATTGAAGCGTTGCATCAACTTGAAGTGGCCAGTTTCTTCTCAAACGGTTCAGAAGAATACCTGCAATAATTGGCCTATCAATATTTGTCCTTCCTTCTCTCTCAACCAGCGAGGCAATAATAACAAGTTCATCTTTTGTCATCCCTTCTTTTTTGATCGTATCCAATATTTCCGGAGTTACCTTTTTATTAAAATTACCGATAAACATCGAAACAATTGCTCCAGCTGTTGCATCTTTAGGAATCAGATACGTGTCTGGAAACATATATCCTTCTTGAGCTACTTCCAAAAATTCTTTTTCCGGTATGTTTAAATTTTTAGAAAGAACCATTGCAATTTCTTCATTTCTCCATCCTTCCAACGTTGTCACCCACACATCAAGCATACCACGAGTAAGTTCTGAAGCGATGGTTTTTGCATCCATGGATTTATTCAATCTGAAATCTCCTGCTTGGATTTGTCCATCCGTTCCAAAAAAGCGAACAAGAAGATAAAAACCGATTTGGCTTCGAATGAGCCCAACTGAAGCAAGTCGCTTCGATAATTCTTTTGATCCTTGACCACGGGGAACAACGAAAATAATTGGTGTTGTATCATTTTTATCGACTGGCTCCATTGTATACGTCCACCAAAGATATCCACCCAATATAGAAAGGAAAATAATAATCACGGAAACAAAAATGCGGATTTTTACAACATTATTTAATTTCATCGAGCGTAGCCCTCCTATATTTATTCGACTGGGCCTCATACATATACATTCGTCCACATGAACACGTTATCTGAAGCAATCCTTTTCCTTGAGGTTTAGAGAGTGGTTTTCCACATCCAACACATTTTCCTTGAGAAAGAAGCCACGCTTGTACTGGTGCTATCATGTTTTTAAACATATTCTGTTTGCATAGTATATCATGTTATGACAATTACGGTGTTTTCATAATTCGTGCTTTTACATTGAGCCTTTTCCAATATGTTCCTGGTGGCACGCAGGTCACGATAGTCATATACGAATCATCAAATCGTTGTTCGAGTGGAGAAAGATCAGTTGGTTCTAGAACAACCATATCATACACACTGTAGACATATTTGATTCCATCATACGTGACATCAATAAGGTCTCCAATTTTCATAGTTGGAAGCAATGAAAAAATTGTTTTATAATTCGTCGGATTAAAAAATTGAGGAAGAGTTGAGTGACCAAATATTACTGCATTCCCGTGCTGTCCAGGCAGTGGAGTTCCTCCATAATGCACTAAACTCACTGTTAAATCATCTCCAGATATTGTCACAAGTGCATCTTTAATCTTAAGTTTTGGAATAGAAAGGGTATATGTATTCACTTTCGCTGTCACGTGCTTTTGAGGAGAAGTTGGAAACCATGTATTTGGATTTTGAATATCAACTGCTTGTGCTATAGGAGTAAGTGTGCGACCGGAAAAAACTCCATTTGCTCCAACTGGAGACACTGTCTTTGTCAGTGCTTGAGCAAATGTTGAAAACGAAAGAATTGGCCAAAGCGTCCACAATAAAATGAGTACTCCTGTACCCATAAGACCGTATGATATGTATACCGAGCGTTTTATCGGTTTTTTGGGGTTCGCTTTTACATAACGGTACAGTGGCATATTACTGGGCTATAACAACCTCAATGGTGATATTTGTTGCTTTTAACGGAAGTTTATTTCTCATGGATCTTTTAAACACAAACTCTGCATTTCCTACTCCTTGAATTTGTTTTAAAAGTGCTTGAGCATTTGCAAATGATTTTCCTACAAGTGATTTTCGTATCCCATCAACGTCAATTTTTGGAATAGAGACCAATTGTATAGAAGCTTGTGCAGTAATAGATCCGTCTTTTTTAAGAACTGGGTTTATCACAGTGATTGTCGTTCTTCCTTCATTTGCAATATATCCAGACTGAATGTCTTTGGAAGCAAGCGTCAGTAGAAGAGTTTTAATATCTTCTTCTTTGTATGAAATTCCCGTAACTGTAATTATTGCTTTCCCATGTAACTCTTTTGCTTCTTGATCCAATTCTTCTGTAAAGGTTTTACTTGCAACCGTTGTTTTGATTGTTGTTTCGATTAATTTTTCTCCTCCTACAACTCCTTGAGAGAGCTCTTCTTTTGCTTTCACAACCAACTCATCCGTAAGAGCCTTGATAAGTGCGTCATAATCTGCTCGCGACACCACTGTTGTTTCCCGACTCTTTCCTCCAGCAAACGATTGACTATTTCTCGCAATAAGAACGCTTGTGTCATATCCTTTTACAGAAAACTCGGAATTAACTCCCACATTTCCTTCTTCCCCAATAGCTATTGCCGTAACAATGGCAGGTGTTGTTCCAAAAGTAATTGAACCAATGGATTCACTTGCTGATGCAACAGAGACATCGCTATCAAGTGTAAATTCTAAAGATTTGTAATCTATAATTGTCCCTTTTTTGAGTAATTTTGTTGTGGTTGTTTTATTATATAAAGTTACTGTTCCGCGTGCTGGATCACCGATGCGTTTTTTTCCAGTCACTGGAAGAGTTTTTTCTCCAGATATAGATTTTTCTTGTTTTTTTCCTGGAACAATAAATTTCTCTCCATCAACAACGGTTGCGGTTGTTGAGATTGTAATTGCTTTTTCTTTCGTAATTATCTGCGGCATTACACCAATCGTGATGGTTACTTTTGGAAGAAGATAATAGAGAAATCCTAAAAGAACAACTGTGAACATTCCAATAATTCCAAATGGAAGCGCAATCCCATGAATTGGTATTTTTGGCATATTTGGAATTTTTGGGAATTTAGGGAGTTGTATACGGATTTTTTGTTTTTTTCCAAATCCTAATACCTCTGGTGATACCGAAACAACATTTGCATCTGCAGGAGTAATTTCTATTTCTTCCAAGCGCTCGCTGTCTGTGTCTTTATCGAACGCTTCATCTATTTCTTCAACAACATCTTTCACTTCTTTCGATTGCTCTTCAGTAATAAATTCCTCTATTGTTGATTCAGGAGACAATTCTTTTTCTTCTGATGGTGGTGGCGTTTGTGCAACAACAGTTTCTCCCGCAGAGCGGGATTTCGCTTCGCTCAATTCTTCTTCGTTGTCTTCAATGTCAATTCCCATGGCTCGCGCAAGTTCACTTGCCCCTGCAAGTGCTACTGCTTTTGCAACATCTTCCATTGACATGACGTCAATTTTTGGATAGTGAAGAAAATTTACACGATTTGGCCATTGATGTGTTAATAACTGTGACTGTATGGTTTCCAAATTAATTGTGTCATCTCCAAAAAGAAGAATTCTAGAGGGGAGCACCTCAATATCAGAAAAACTTTTGATGGCCGTCTCGACATCTTCTACAACAAATTCTGTTTTTTGGATGGTTCTCGTTCCCACACATGTTCCCACACGATAAAGTGACATGAGCATCGCATGTTCCTCCACATGAAGAAGAATGACACTTGGAGGAACCCCCTCGTCATGTTTTATTTGAAAAACAACAGCAGTATCAATATTCACAAATCCAACAGGAGTTAAATCAAGCATGGTTGACATTTTTTTTAATTCAATCTTCACTCCCTTTTCGATATCTCCTGATGGAGTAAGCATTTCCTGAGATAAACCAAACACCACTTGATGGATAGCATCAGTTCCTGCATGCTCAGATAGCTTTTCAATAAGCCCATCTGCTATTTCTATGCGATTTTCCCATGTGTTTTTCTCAAGTTTTTTGCTTTCAACAGCAGTAACTTGAAGTGTTCCATCAACGTCCATTGACCACGCACACGCTCCAACATAAGAATGACTGAGTAAAAGCGAAAGATAGAGTTCTTTCTGAGGTTTATTCGGACGAAATAGGCGTTGAAACGATGTCATTAGATTCATGGGTGAGATGCGCATAGATCCGACGGATGCCGGCGCTTGCTGACTCCTCTTTATCTATTGTAAAGCGCCCAAGCTGCCCTGTAAAGGAAACATGTGGCCCTCCGCAAATTTCTCGTGAAGGCCCGATGGTATACACCTTCACTTTATCACCATATTTTTCTGTAAAAAATCCTAAAGCTCCTGAGGAAAGTGCTTCCTGTTTATCTATTTCCATATAAGATACTGGATAATTTCTTGCTATCGCGCCATTTACCATGTCTTCAATTTTTTTCAGTTCTTCAATAGATATTTTTGCAGGATGGGAAAAATCAAAACGCAACCTTTCAACAGTAATATTGCTACCTTTTTGTCCGATATGATCACCTAATACGTTCCGCAATGCTACATGTAATAGGTGAGTTGCTGTATGTAATTTCGTCGTTTCTTCGCTATGATCAGCAAGTCCTCCTTTAAACATACCTACTGAAGAAGTTCGGGAAAGTTCTTGGTGTTTTTTAAATTCTTCTTCAAACTGGATGCGATCAATCACCTGCCCTTTATCCCGTGCTATTTCCTCTGTCACTTCCCAAGGAAATCCATACGTTTCATATAGAATAAACGCTTGTTTTCCATCGAGGGTGGAAATTTTTTCAATTTCCTTTAGTCCTTTTTCGATTGTTTTTCCAAACCTACCTGCTTCACCAATAAATAATTTTTCAATGATATCCTGTTTACCAATAATCTCCGGATACGCATCTTCATATAGATTAATAACTGCTGCAACGAATGACGGGATATAGCTCCATTCACCCCAAACCCCGAGTTTTCTCATATGAAGCATTGACCTTCTTATTAATCTTCGAAGGACATAACCCTGTTGTTTATTGCCTGCGATTACATCATCAGCCATCATCATGATAGACCCGCGGATGTGATCTGCAATAATCCTCATGGATGTTGTTTCTAAATTATTTGTCCTATATGTTTTTTTCGTAACCTGTTCAATAAGAGAAATAATTGATGAAAAACTGTCTGTCGTAAATATATCCGGAGTTCCATTGACTGCTGCATTTAAGCGTTCAAGTCCCCCGCCAAAATCTACGTTTCGCTGGGGGAGTGGTACTATTTTTCCGTCAGGTGCTTTTTGGTATTCCATAAATACAGAATTACCGATTTCCATAAACCGTCCGCATTGACAATTTGGATGACATCCCTTTCGATGTATTTCTTCGCCAAAGTCGTAAAACACTTCGCTATCCGGTCCTCCTGGCTCCCCTGAAATCATTTTTTCAGGAGGTCCTGATCTACTCCACCAATTCTTCGAGGCATCGTAATAAAAAATATGGTCATCGGAAAATCCTAAGTTTTTCCAAATTTGATATGATTCTTCGTCTTTTGGAACATTTTCATTTCCTGCAAATACTGAAACAAATAACTTTTTTGGGTCTAAACCGAGCTCTTTCGTTAAGAATTCATAAAACCAAGGAAGCTGCTCTTTCTTGAAATAATCTCCCAAAGACCAATTTCCAAGCATTTCAAAAAACGTTGTGTGACTTCGATCTCCCACCTCGTCAATATCCTGACTACGGAATGACTTTTGACTATTTACTAATCGTTTTCCTTGTGGATGAGAAGTACCAAGTAAATAGGGAATTAAGGGCTGCATGCCGGCGCTATTAAATAGTGTTGTCGGATCGTTTTCCGGCACGAGAGGCGCGGACGGAATAACTTTGTGATTCCGCGGAGATTTTTGAAAGAAAGACAAATATTTGGACCGAATCTCATCTGCACCCATGATGCGATTATACCATGATATAATTCGATTATTATTTAATTCATGAAATTTTTTATTTATGACGTACCAACAACTTCTTCGGAGAAATATCAATTTAATGCGCGTAAAGATATTTTTCACTTCTCTTCTTTTTTTCCTTCCTATCTGGTATGCATTTGAGGGATTATTTGCTCCTGCAGCTACTCTTGCTGTTATATATGCAGTAACGCACTTAATATCTGTTTTCCTTGAATTACCAACGGGAGCGCTCGCTGACTTACTTGGAAGAAAATATATCGTTTTCCTCGGACTTCTCATTGGAGGAGGAAGTTATATTTTTATATCTCAATCTCAAAGTGTTTCTTGGTTATGGATTGGAGCAGTATTTGCCCAAATCGGGAGTACGTTCGTATCAGGAGCGGATACTGCACTCTTCTATGACACGCTCAAAGAACTTAAGAAGGAATCGCAATTCAGTTTATTGGCTAATCAAAATGAACTTGTTTATCGAATTGGACTTACTATTGCAGCGTTTACTGGAGGATATATCTTTCTTTATTACTATCGTCTCCCCTATGCGCTTGTTGGTATTGCAATGATCATGGCTGGAATTGTAACCTTGTTTATGGTCGAACCGCATATTGATTCTGAAAAATTCACTATAACAAATTATATACAGCAAACAAAACTCGGATTTGGGGAACTTTTTAAAACCCCATATATTCGTGATTTTTCTCTCTATTATATTTCGATTAGTGGTATCACGTGGTATTACCTGTATTTTCTCCTCAATGTATTTACAACTGATGTCGGATTTAATGCAATTGAACGCGGGTGGATTGCAGCAGTAAATAGTATCATTGTCGCAATCGTTGGAATAGTCATAGCAAAATATAAATTATTTTCTAGAGCTACTGCATATTTATTTTTCCCAATTTGTTTACTTCTTGGTTTTTTGTTCGCGCCAATTCTCCCAAAAATTGCAACGACAATCAGTATATTTCTTATCTACATCGCATCGATTTACCGATGGACAATTCTTGATCAATATACCAATATGGAATTTGAATCAAAATATAGAGCAACAGCAATATCAGCTCTTGGTATGGCAACAAGTTTAATTTATTTTCTTCTCACCTTCTCACTCAATCCAATTCTCTCAATATTTGGTAGCGGATGGGTGATGTTTAGTCTTGGGGTGCTCACATTATTAACAACTGTCCCAACGACCATTGTTCTTTTGAAAAAACACCGATAATTTATGCTATCTTCATTAACACAATTCCTAAAATCATAATCACACTTGCAATCCAGGTATATTTCGTCGGTTTCTCTTTAAAGAAAAGTATTCCAAACAGTAATACCCATAATATCTGTGTTTTCTTCACTGCGCTTGCAAGTGCAATTGCTCCATAACGAAACGCTGAAAAGGTAAATATTCCTCCAAGCGCATACACCATACTCATTAAAAGTAGTATCCATCCATACTTTTTTAGTTGTTTCATCACATCATACCGACGAACACAAAGAAGAAGAAACAAAAAAGAAGACATAAAAATATTTTCAACTAATAACACAAATGCTGGATTATTTGATGGGAGAGATGCAATAGCTAGTTTATCAAAAATCGCAGATAATCCGCCAAGAAATACGCCAACAAAAACAAGGAATAATATTTTATTCTTAAATACTAAAAACAATGGAAGAAATATATTCTTTTTTGCAGAATGAATATTTAATAAATATGCTCCAACAAGCGTTACGGCAATTCCAACAAGGGGAAGAAGCGCTATGTGTTCATTTAGAAATAAAATACCTAATATATAAGTAAATACGGTACTAAATACCCATAGCGGGTAAAATGATTCAAGCGGTGCGTGTTTTACGGCATAGAGCTCAATAAGTTTACAAAAAATAAAAACAAAGCTAGAACTTGCGGCGTTATACCAAAACTTTTCCGTTGTTTGTGGAATTCCCTGCTGCAATACAATAAAAGCTAAAAATGGTATAGAAAAAGTAAAAAGTGCCCATGTTACAACTGGAGTGCTGACGTTTTTTAGTGCGTATTTACTTATAACAACAGAAATGGCAATAATAAATCCGGATACTATTGCGTACCAAAACCACATATAGTAGCATCATACCAGAATATACTGACAACTATGAATCCCATCTTAGTATTTATTGATTGCCAAGATAAGGAAGAAGCGGAGAATATGAGCAGGGCGCTTCTGAAAAAACGATTAGTTGCTTGCGTTAACATTCTCACAAGCCCCGTTCATTCTTTGTATTTCTGGCCTCCTAAAGGAAAGTTCATTGAGGAGACACAGGAAATAATACTCCTTGCGAAAACATTTGATGAAAAATGGGGAGAAATAGAAAAAACAGTGTCAAAAATCCACTCCTATGATACTCCTGGAATCCTTGCTCTTCCCCTCTCCCATATCTCAAAAAAATATCTTGCATGGATGAAAAATGAAATCAGTTAGCCAGCAACTTTAACAAGTTCGTTGTATAAATTTTCTTCAATATCAATTTCTCCTTTTGCTAACCGCTGTTTCATTAATCGATTCCCCCGTTCGCTCGGAAGCATCACTTCTTTCACTCCGGGAAGTGGTTTCACTGTTTTTACTTTATCCATAAGCGCTTGAACATTCTTTTTTAATTCACTTTTATCCATCATGAGCTCCGGATCAATGGCAAAAATGAGATTCCCCCAATTCCCTGCCGTATCTCCAATTCCTACAAATGCTGCACCAACCAGTGGCCCTGTCAGAATTTGAACAGCCATAGAAAGTCCGGCACTTTTATAACTATTACCAAATGGAATGAGTGCTCCGTCCATTGCTTTTGCCGGATCATCCGTGAGATTTCCATCTTTATCATAGGCAATATCTCCTGAGATTTTTCGGCCGGCTGTTTTTGCTTCAATCAGTCCATAATATGCCATTGCAGCGGTCGCAAAATCCAATACAAACGGATCACTATCACCCGGAATTCCTATTGCCATGGGATTTGTTCCAAAAATCGCTTCATATGATCCATACATAGCAACTGTTGGAGGAGATCCTGCAAAAACAAATCCGATGAGACCGGAATCAGCAATTTGTTTTGCCCAATAACCAAGTGCGCCTGTTGACGTATTGGTATTATTTGTTCCGACAATGCCAAATCCATGTCCTTTGGCTTTTGCTACAGCCACATCAAGAGCCTTTTGCATAACAAGAGCTCCTGCTTGTTTATTGCCGTTAATCCGCGCTGACAGTTTTGTTTCTTTTTCGATAATGAACTCTCCTGCTTGCGGATTTTTTGGGTACCCACGGCCGATGAGTTTAACAATTCCCTGATTGTTGCCCCGAAGTTGTGCATACATCATCATACCAAGAATAATCTTCGATTCATCTGGTGTGTATCCATATTTTGCAAGTGCTTTGTTTCCAAGATTCTCAAGTTCTGAAATTTTTATGACCATACACACCTCCTTAACAATTAATTACACATACAATATACCGAGGATGATATTTTTGCAAGAAGAGACACCATTACTTCTTCTTCGGAACATTCTTGAAGGCACGGCGGAGTTTTTGAGTATTGTGAAGACCCTGTTGCTGTAACGATTCTATGTGTGAAAGTGTTTTGTCTAATTTCTCAGTAGCTACTTCTGTTAATTCTTCTTTTTTTTCAATGATTTGTTCAACAACCTGATCTTTAATCACTTCTCCTTTTTGTATAAGGTCTTCCCCTTTTTCTTTCAAGTCCTCAACTTTTTCTTCCAAATCATCAAGAACATCTTTTCCTTTTTTTTCAAGTAGTTTTTCAATCTTCTTCCCTTCTTTGGTACCTAGTAGAACAATAATCGCTGCACCAATGAGGCCGCCGATGAAAAACCCAAACCAGAATTTGTTGTCCTTGTGTTCGTTATTCATGTGATTCTTCCTTATTCTTCTTAAATATCGATAGAACGTTCATTCCTGTTTTAATTCCGCTGATAAATCCTGCAACAGATGTTGCTGAATCGCTGATAACCCCAGATACTTTCCCTCCATCGTCCAACATCTTATTTACCTTTGTGATCGATTGACGAAATTCGCCTAAAATATGCCAAACTTGAATGGATAATATAACAACGAGAGTCGTTAAAATGAAGCTAATAATTATAATGGTCAGTTGTACTGGATCCATAGGCAGGTAAATGTAAAACAACAATAATGCA